>Ga0233414_10000697_pt1 | contig 13535 bp, 14 predicted proteins | sample Na_anoxic_10_MG_FD_189020 | JGI IMG/M metagenome (GOLD analysis project Ga0233414, IMG submission 189020) | Seawater microbial communities from Saanich Inlet, British Columbia, Canada - Na_anoxic_10_MG | ecosystem: Environmental > Aquatic > Marine > Inlet | place: Canada: British Columbia...
GATTTATTATTTTTTAAACCCACCTTTTTCAACAAGTTAAAACATAAGTTGAAAAGTATTTTAAAAAATCGCTAAATCTTATTGTTTTTTACTGTTTTTTTTCTTTGATTTGTAGTGGGAATTAAAATTAATTTCTATTTATAAAAACACTCTGATAATAGAGAGTTTGTTATAAGGTCACATAGCCAATAATGGCTGATTAGACCAAATTAAAACTATAAAAAAGAGAAAAAATGAATGAAGGAAACAATATTTCCTCAGGCTTACAGTCTGAGGGAATAAGCTCAAATCAGCACTCAGAAAGCGCATCGAGCGGTATGAATGTTGAAGAATTCTTAAGTGAAGTAGAGCAAGTAAATAAAGAAAGCTTTAAGAACGAAAGAAAAAAAGTAGACCTAAAAGAGGTTACTTACAATCCAAAGCCTGGGAAACTTCCTGAAGAAGGTGAAGAGCTTAGAATAGTTCCTCCACTTGAAGGAAAAGCATTTCAAAAAATTGATTTTCATTGGAAAATAGGAAATTCCAAAATGGTGGTTTGTCCATCTCAATACGATAGGCCTTGCCCTATCTGTGATTATCTTAAAACTCAACCATCTGATGATAAAACTAAACAGATGGAAGCTAAAACAAGATATTTTCTTCCTGTAATAATAAGAAAAAGAGAGCAAGAAGGTCCAAAGTGGTGGGGATTTCCTAAGACGGTATTAAATATAATAGCTAGCTTATATAAGAATAAATATTATGGAGATGTCTCTGACGTTTATGAAGGAAATGATTTAGAGATAAAATTCCCAGCCGATGCTGATGTGGCGAACATAACGCCAGTACCAATTAAGTCACCTCTTATGGTAGATGATTTAGGAGCGCCTAATGATGAAAATATAAAAACTTTAAGAAGTTTAGTAAAGCCTCTTAATGAGGTTTTTATAGAATTGCCACATGATGCTATTGTTAAAATATTAGACAAAGCAAATGGTAGTGTGCAAGATTAGAATAAGTGTTAAAAATTAAATATAATAATTATGATTGAGATTTTGAATAACAACATAGAGTTGGACGTTTCTTTTAAGATAATATTTTTAATATCGTTATTTTGTTTAGGCTTGAGGTCAATAACTGATGATGATAAAATAGGTTATCCATTAAGAAAGTTAGCAAAAAAGCTTCCTAAAAATTTAGGAAAACCAATATTACTATGCTGCACTTGTATGTCAAGTGTTTGGGGAACTATTATCTATTGGTATTTTTTCGGAAATAGTATTCCTGAATGGATTTTAGTAACTATAAGTGCATCATTTTTAAATTCCATTTTATGGGAATTAAATACTTTAATAATAAAAAAAATAAAATAATATAAATAATTATGTCATTAAAAGAAAATTCAGAAGAAGAAGTAAAATCTAAAGGTACAGTAGATGCGGTAGATGCATTAGATGTAGTAGAGGTTGCAAAAAAAAAGAAATCTGCAAAGGTAAAGGTTAAAAAAAGCTTTTCACTTAATGATTATAGAACAAATTTAGATATAGAAGAGATAGAGTATAAGGAGGATGAGTGGATTGTGTTAAGTCAAGCATATCAAGATACAACACAGTTGCCAGGAATTCCTATGTATGGGATTACAATGGTGTACGGACATCCAGATTCAGGAAAATCTACTTTAGCATTAGAAGCTGCCAAAGGAGCTATAAATAATAATATACTACCTATCTTTATTAATACTGAGAAGAAATTTAATTGGTCTCATGCAAATGAAATGGGAATTACTCAAGAAGATATGTTGTATGTAGATTCGATTGAAGAAGTTGAAGATATATGTAAGTTCATAAGAGAAAGATTAAAAGACCAAAGAGAAGGCGATTTGCCAACTGATATTTTAATAATAGTAGATTCTATTGGTAATGTTATTAGTAGAGCTGAAAAGGTTGCTATAGAAAAAGAGGAAGACGGTGCAATTATGAAAACTGCTAAAGTTTTAACTCAACAAATACATAGAGTTATTGAGAAGCAAATATCTGCAACCAAAAGAGCTGACTTTCCATATAGCGCAAGTTTACTAATAGTAAATCATGCATATGATAGTATTAAGGTTACTAAATTGATTCCTTACGGAGGAAATGGCGTAATTAAAGCTGCTAGTCTTGTTATTAGAATGGGTGGTATTATTAGTAATTCAACTAAAGTATATGCTACAAAAAATGGTATAAATGTTTCGTTTGCAATCAAGACTGATATAGTTATTGAAAAAAATCATATAACTAATATATCTGTTAAAGATAAGATTTTATGTACTGCTCATGGGTTTATAAAAAATACAACAGCAGACTTGAATGATTATAAGAAAGATAATAAAGATGGTTGGGATTTACGTTTCGATGATGATTGGGATAAATACGGAGACAAATAAGCGTACACTATGAAGGTGTTATTAATCGATGGGGAATGGAATTTGAAGAGAAATTTCATGAAAAGGCAAGATATGTTCTCAAAAGGGGAACATTGTGGAGGGTCATATGGATTTTTAGATAGCCTTAGGTCTGTAATAGATAAATCTATGCCTGATAGGGTAGTTGTTTTTTGGGATGGTATAATGTCTGGGGTATTTAGGAAGGAAATTTATCCTATGTATAAATCTGGCAGAGATAAGTCTTGGGAAGAAGAGTCTTATTATTATACTGATAGTGAAATTGATGAAGAAAGACAGAGAAAATATAGTATATTAAAACAAAAAATAAAAGTTAAGAATTATCTAGAAGAATTATGCATAAGACAAGTTGAAGTTGAATATGTTGAAGCTGATGATTTAATTGGTTTATATGTTAAAAATAAATTTGAAAATGATAATATATTAATTTTTAGTAGCGATAAAGATTTTCATCATCTTATTGACAAAAATGTTTGCGTAATAAGACCTTCTGATGGAAAAGTTATAACTGTAGATAATTTTAAGGAAGTTTTTGGGTATACTCATAAAAATTCTCTTTTTGTTAAATGTCTAGAAGGAGATGATTCTGATAATATAAAAGGCCTTAAGGGAGTTGGTTTAAAAAAAATGAAAACATATTTCCCCAGGTTTTTTGAAGAAAAATATACTTTAGATATGCTAATAAGTGAAGCAGAAGAGAAGGTTAAAGATAAGCCACTAAAGATATATGAATCTATAATTAATAGCAGAAAAATTCTAGAGTTAAATAGAAAATTAATAAACCTTAAAAGTCCTATTGTAAATCAAAAAGCTATAGATGATGTTAGTGAAATATTAGATTGCTTAATAGTTATGCCAGACATTAGTAGTGAAAGAGGTATTAAAAATGCTATGGATATGGTAGTGAGAGATGGGTTTAGTATGCATATGTTTAACAATGATTTATCTTTATTTTTTAGACCTTTTTATAGAATTGTTTCTAAAGAAAAAGAGTATTCATCAGAAGTTTTAAAAAATGTAAAAAGATAACTTTTAAACAAAAAAAGCTCTTTACAAAACTTGTAGGACACTTGTTTAAAATGTATAATGTTTTTACGAAAAAAATAAATAAAAAAATGGTATTTATTAAAACCTAATTAGATAAATGGAGCAAGAAAGTAATATAAAAGAAATTGAAAAAAGTGAAATAAGAGAAGCTTTTGAGGATGTAGGAGACTCGGCTAGAGGAGATGCTATGAAAGAAATTAGTTTTCAAACAAAATTAATAAAAATTTTTTTAGAAGATGAATTTTTCTCACAACAAATATCAGACATTTTACATGCTAAGTATTTTGATAATATTAATCATAAAATATTATTTCAACATATAATAAAGTATATAGGTAAGTATAATCTAATGCCTAATTATGAAACTTTAAAGAGTGTAATAAAATACAAAGAGACAGGAATTCAACAGGAGCAAATTATTGAATTAGTAGATATAGTATCCCAATATAAGCATAACGATAAAAAATTTATAGAAGAAATAACTTTAGAATTTTGTAAAAAACAATCTTTAAAAAAGGGTTTATTAAGAGCGGCAAAAGCATGGGAAAATGAAGATTATGATAATATATCTGTAATAATTGGAGAATCTCTAAAGTTAGGTGAACCGAAAAGTAGTGGTCATAATTATTTAGTTGACGTAGAAAAAAGATTGGTAGTTGAAAGGAGAAATCCAATTACAGCAATGGAAGGTCTTAATAGTATAATAGGCGGAGGATTGTCAGGCGGTGAGCTTGCAATATTATTAGCCCCTACTGGTGGTGGTAAATCTATGGGATTAGTCAAATTAGCCAGTAATGCTATATTGGATGGTAAAAAAGCTATTTATTATAGCCTTGAAATGAAGGAAGAAAAAATAGGTCATAGATTTGATGCCGCACTTAATAACATACCTTTAAAATATGTTACTGAATATGTAGATAAAATTAGAGAGACGTCTGAATATATAAAAAACAAAGGAGGAGATTTATTTATAAAAGAATTTCCAACAGGCACGGCTTCAGTTAATACTTTAAGAGCACATCTACAAAACTTAGAAAGAGAATTTGGAATAAAGCCAGATGTTATATTTGTTGATTATGCAGATATAATGAAATCTACTTCTGAATACTCTGAAAGAAGATATAATTTAACAAGTATATACGAATCATTAAGAGCTTTAGCTATGGAAATTGACATACCAATATGGACTGCAACTCAAGCTAATAGAGATGCTATTAATTCTCCTAAATTTGACTTAAAAGTAATTAGTGAAAGTTTAGGGAAAGCTCAGACTGCAGACCTTATTCTTGGTATAGGAAGAACTGAAGAGGATAAATTAGAAAAAAGGGCTAAAATGATGATTTTAAAAAACAGAAATGGTGAAGATGGGTTTACAATAGATTTACATTTTGACACATCAAATTTAGATATTAGAGTTTTACAAGATGTAAATCAATCTAAATTGGGAGTTTCAAATATATCGGGATTAAATATAGAAGATTTAATTGTTGGTAATAAATAATAAATAATTAATAATTAATAATTTTTTATATTAATTAATATAACATAAATTTGTGATTAATAAATTAAACAAGTTAGTATGATAGATAAAAATGATAAAGAATTAAGTAAAGAGCCGATTTTGGTTTCAAACCCTAATAGGTTTGTTATATTTCCAATAAAGCATGATGATATTTGGCAATTTTACAAAAAGGCTGAAGCTAGCTTTTGGACTGCTGAAGAAATAGACTTGCAACAAGATTTGTTTGATTGGGAAACGTTAAATGAAAATGAAAAATATTTTATTAAAAATGTTTTAGCATTTTTTGCTGCCTCTGACGGTATTGTAAATGAAAATTTAGCAGAGAACTTTGTTGGTGAAGTTCAATATCCAGAAGCGAAATTTTTCTATGGATTTCAAATTGCCATGGAAAATATACATTCAGAAACCTACTCTTTACTAATAGATACCTATGTTAAAAGTAAAGAAGAAAAAGATAGACTTTTTAACGCACTAGAGACAATACCAGCAGTCAAGAAAAAGGCTGAATGGGCACTAAAGTGGATAGATTCTGATAGTTTTGCAGAAAGGCTGATTGCATTTGCGGCTGTAGAAGGAATTTTCTTTTCTGGTTCATTTTGTTCAATTTTTTGGCTAAAGAAAAGAGGTTTAATGCCAGGATTAACTTTTTCTAATGAATTAATTTCTAGAGACGAAGCTTTGCATTGTGATTTTGCAACTTATTTACATAATAATCATATTATAAATAAAGTTCCTAAAAGTAGAATAAAAGAAATTATAAGTTCTGCCCTAGATATAGAAAAGGAATTTATTATAGAATCACTACCTGTTAATTTAATAGGTATGAATTCTGCATTAATGTCTGACTATTTAGAATATGTAGCAGATATGTTATTGGCTGATTTAGATTGTTCTCCAATTTTTAACACCAAAAACCCTTTTGATTTTATGTCTAATATTGCTCTTGAAAATAAAACAAACTTTTTTGAGAAAAGAGTAGGTGACTATGCTAAGTCTGGAGTTGGATTGGGTGTAGATGAGAATCAAATAGGATTTGATGGAAAAGAAGACGATTTTTAAAATAAATTAAATGAATAATAATTAAATAAAAATTAAATAAATGATAATAATTAAAAGAGACGGCTCAGAAGAAACAGTGAAATTTGATAAAATTTCATCTAGAATAAAAAAACAAACATATGGATTAGAACAAGACCATGTAGAATATATGGAGGTTGCAAAAAAAGTTATTGCAGGAGTATATGATGGTGTTACAACTAGAGAGTTAGATGGTCTTGCTGCCGAAACTGCCGCCTCTTTAACTAGAGTACATCCTGATTATTCTATACTTGCAGCTAGATTAGCATTAACCTCTTTAAAGAAGGATGTAAAAAAATCTTTCAAAAAAACGATAATAGATTTATATAATTATATAGACCCAAAAACTAAAGAAAGTGCACCTTTAGTGTCTAAAGAAATTTATGAATTAGTAAATGATAATTATAGAAAAATTGAATCTATGATTATTCATGATAGAGATTATGATTTTGAATATTTTGGCTTCAAAACCTTAGAAAGGTCATATTTGCTAAAAATGAATGGCAAAACTGTAGAAACTCCACAACATATGTATATGAGAGTTTCTCTTGGTATTTGGGGTAACAATTTTAAAGAAGTTCAAAAAACTTATGAACTTTTGTCTACAGGACAATTCACTCATGCAACTCCAACTTTATTTAATTCAGGAACTCCCAAGCCACAGCTTTCTTCTTGTTTTTTAGTGGCAAATAAAGGTGATAATATAGATTCTTTATTTGATACATTAAAAGATGTTGCTAAAATTTCTAAATGGTCTGGTGGAATAGGTCTTCACGTTCATGATGTAAGGTCTAAAGGCTCTTATATTAAAGGTACTGGCGGTAGGTCGGATGGTTTATTGCCTATGTTAAAGACTTATAATGAAGTTGCTCGATGGATAAATCAAGGAGGTAAAAGAAAAGGTTCTTTTGCAATATATTTAGAACCTTGGCATTTTGATGTAGAAGGATTTATAGACTTAAGAAAGAATCATGGAAAAGAGGAAGAGAGAGCTAGAGATTTGTTTTTGGCACTATGGATTCCAGACCTTTTTATGAAAAGAGTAGAAGAAAATGGAGATTGGACTTTAATGTGTCCAAATGAGTGCCCAGGATTATCAGATGTTTATGACATATATCCAGAATATGATGAATTAGGAAATGTTATAAATGAAGAAAGTGTAAAATTATCATTTACAGAACTTTATACAAAATATGAGAGTGAAGGTAGAGGTAAAAAGACGTTTAAAGCAAGAGAATTGTGGGGTAAAATTTTGGAAGCAGAAATAGAAACTGGAACTCCTTATATATTATATAAAGACTCAGCAAACAAAAAGAGTAATCAGAAGAATATTGGTATAATTAAATCGTCTAATCTTTGTACTGAGATAATGGAAGTAAGTACGCCAGGCGAAACTGCAGTTTGCAACCTTGCATCAATAGCTTTACCTAAAATGATAGACATTCCAACGGGAAAAGTTAAGTCAAAAGATAAGTCTGTTAGAAATTATAACTTTAAAAAGCTTTATGATGTTACATATCAAGCTACATTAAATCTTAATAAGGTTATAGATGTTAATTGGTATCCAACAAAAGAGGCTGAAAAATCAAACATGAGACATAGGCCTATTGGATTGGGAGTGCAGGGACTGGCTGATACTTTTGCAATTTTAGGAATACCATTTGAGTCAGATGAGGCTAAAAAATTAAATAAGGACATATTTGAAACAATATACTTTGCAGCAATGACAGCATCTAATGATATTTCTAAGGATTTATATAAAATAGAAGCAAAAGCAAATGTTGAAACGCCATTAACTGCAGGGGCATACTCTACATTCAAGGGCTCTCCAGTTTCTCAAGGCATTTTTCAATTTGATATGTGGAATGTAAAAGATGAAGAGTTATCTGGCATGTGGGATTGGTCTAAATTAAAAAAATCAGTAATTAAATACGGAATTAGAAACTCTCTTCTTTTGGCTCCAATGCCTACAGCTTCCACTGCTCAAATTTTAGGCAATAACGAATGTTTTGAGCCATATACTAATAATTTATATAAGAGAAATGTTTTATCTGGAGAGTTTGTTGTTGTAAATAGACATTTAGTAGAAGATTTGATTCAGTTAGATTTATGGAATGATAATATTAGATTAAAAATGATTAAAAATAATGGTTCTATACAAACGATAGCAGAAATACCATTCAATATAAAGCAAGTGTATAAAACCGTTTGGGAAATGAAGGCAAGTAATTTAATAGACATGTCGGCCGATAGAGCTGTATTTATAGACCAATCACAATCTATGAATCTATTTATAAGAGATGCTAATGTTGCCAAGTTGAATAAAGCACTCTTTTATGGTTGGAAAAAGGGATTAAAAACTGGCATGTATTATTTGAGAAGCAATGCTAAGTCAGAGGCTAGAAAATCTCTTGGAGCTGACGTAAATTCTATTAAAGAAAAAGAAGAAAAAGAAACTTCTATGATTGAAGTAGAGGTTATGGTTCCAAAAGTTAACGAATTTCAAAAAAATGATATAGGAAATGTTGGTGAAGATGCTTATAAAAATGTAAACGTAATACAAAAAGTTGCAGAACAACCTATAAAAGCTTCTGCAGAAATTTCACAAGAAGAAATAGATGCTATGTCGCAGTTACAGTGTAGCATAGACAACCCAGACGACTGCATTCAGTGCGGAAGTTAGTGTTTTGTTTTTCTAGAATCTAAACTTATAAAATTCCATACTATTATTTTAATATAAAAGTATGGAATTTTTGTATATATATTTGTCATATGCTAAAGAGCTTTTCTTTTTTGTTATATATTTATTAGTATATTATTATAAAAATGAAAAAGAAAGACTTTATAAAACTTTTAAAAGAATCCGTTAAGGAAGAATTAAAAAAGAGAAATATTTTAGAATCAGAAACAACAGCTCCAGCTAAGCCAGATACCGATACTGATAAAGGAACTAAAAAAAGAAGAGGAATTCCTGATAGGGGACCAAAGCCAGGGCCAGATGTTAAACCTAAGGCTATAGCGAAAATTGAAAAAGATTTAGCAAAAGTAACTAAGGAGATAGAGGTGTTATTGAAATCTGTAAAAAACATTACATTAGAAAATAAAAATTCTCTAGAAAAAAAGTTTAGAAAAATTGATGAATACAATAAGTATAGAAGGCTTATAAATGAAGCTCCACTAAGGCCTGATGATGAAGAGGCTGGAGAAAGATACATACATCCAGATATAAAGTCAGGACTTTCTAGTGAAGAAGATTCGGAGTCAACTCCTTTTGATAAAATTGAGCTTTTTCAAAAAGGAGAAGTTGATTTTAAGACAATTTCAAAATTAGGAACTGAAGAATTTAATCAAGTATTATCAGACGCAAGAGAAGCTGGTATGTTGAATCAAATGTCTATGATGCAAAAAGTTATGATGGCAAGCATGATTGAACAGAGACATAAAGAAGCTTTAGAGCAACTTGCATTAGATACTGTACAAAGCGCTTTTGGAATTGAAGATAGGATAATGGATAAAATAAAAGCAGATTTGAAACCATTAACAAACGGCCCAGATATAGATATGGAAGAAGATGATGGTGAAGAACAGGAGGAGCAGCTTCAGCAAGTTTTAGAAGATGAATTTACAGAAGAAGAGCAAGCTATTATAAAAAAACATATTTCTAAAAGAATTATGCAAAACCTTCTCTCTATGGGAGCGGGATATAAAAGCCACAAAACAATTGAAGATATAAGACAACAATTAGAAGCTATAAATCCAGAGTTGTATGAAATATATGCACAACTTATGCCAAACGTAGAGTTGATGACTTGGCAGTTTAGCCCAAAAGATGTTGGTATAAGACAAAATATGGGTAAATCTGAATTAGAGTTTGGACCACCTCAAGGAGATGATGATAATGAAGAAAATAATGAGGAAGATAATGATGAGCCAGGAATGGAAGAGGTTAGAGAAGTTACTGGAGCCAAAGCTTCAGCTCATTTATTTCCAATATTATTACATGAAGTTGCAAAGTCTTTTCTAGAATATTTATTTGCCTATAGCTTAGAGAATATACCTGAGAATATGAGAAAAACAGTTCTAGATAGAGCAGATTCTTATCAAGAAGAGCATTGGATGAAATTGTTAGGGCCAAGAGTTTGGAAATACCTACATGATGCAATAGATTATATAGTTCACGATAGAGAAAATGACTATACTATAGTTTCTACTCTATTATATCAATTGGGAACTTTAGAGCCAGATGAATTCTTAGAGTTAATGGATAGTGTTATACATGATGGACCTACGGCTATTACAACTCTAGAGGGTATGTTAGATGAGATAGAAGAAGATGTTGAAAACTGGGAAAACGAACATGAAGGAGAAACCCCCAATCCAGAGGACATTGTAGATGGAGAAGATAATTCTGATGAAATAGAAAAAGCTATCGAAGATGAGTTAGAAAATTTGTTAGTAGGAACCGAAACAAATCCAGAAAATACAGAAGATATTCCAAAGAAAGAAGTTTCAGAAATGGAAATTGACGAGTTAAATGATGCTCTAGCACAAGCTTTAGGTGTTGAAGATTACGAAAGAGCTACTATAGTAAGAGATGAAATCAACTCAAGAACATCTTAATTATTTACTTTTGAGTTTTTATTAATATTTTTATAAAAAATAAATACTATGAAAAAAACCAAAAATAAATCTGTAAAAAAAAGGTTAGCAATCAAAAAAGGAAAGAAGAAAGTTGCTAGGAAAAAGGTGGCAAAAAATCACTTAGAACAAAAAAAAGATAGAATAGAGGCTGCAAAAAGAAAAGAGGAGAAAGTTTGGGAAGAACATTACAACAATCTCTTAGGTCAAGCGTCTTAGAAAAAAAGCGCTTCATGGTGCTTTTTTGTTTTATATAACTATTTATATCATATAACTTTTTTATTATGATTAACAAAGAACAATTAGATTATTTTATACTAAAAGAAGCTTCTAAGGTTTTAAGTGAAGATTTACAATCTAATATTTTAGATATAAATGATGAATTTAATGAAAAAGAGGAAAGTGCAGCAAAAAACATAGAAGATACAAATAAAAGTATAGAAAAAAATAAAGTTGGAAAAGTATATCATAACACTATGTTAACTAAAGAAACTGATAATATAGCTAAGGCTAAATGGCAAAATATGATAAAGTCAGATGATAAAAAAGCAAAAGATTTAATGGTAAAGTTGAATGATGCTAAAAAATCACAAAATGTGTTAAGAAAAGATAGAGACGAAAAAATAAAAGCAGCAAAAACATCTGATTCCGATGCTAAAAGAGCTGAAAGTTCTGACGCCAATGAGAATAATAGTGTTCATTTGGAAAGTTTAGAAACAAATATAAAGCCACAAAAAAAAGATTTAATAGTAAGATTTGATAAAAACACAACATCCCCTTTTACCGTAAAGTTTACAGATAGAGGTTTTGTTGTAGGTAATACTAGAATTAGTTTTGAAACTATTGAAAGAGCTATATCTAAAGAGTTCTCAATTACATTAAAAACTGGATTGATATTGACGCCAGTAAAGATGCAGAAAATATTAAAATATAAAAGTAGATATTAAGATACCTTTATTGTAAAATTATTTTTTAAAAATGAGAAGAAGAAGTTTAATTTTAGAAAATAAAATAATAAAATCAGAAACTAGTGGTTTCTCCATAGGAAGTCATGGTAGATTTACTAATCAGATATTTTCAAATAATATAGAAATATTAGAACCTTTTGAGCCTTTTAAAAAAAATAGGTTTATTGTTGATTTAGAAATAGATTCTAAATATTTAAGTAAGAAAATACCCAACTCAAGAGTGAGTGGGTTTAGTTTTAATTCTGACAAGAACGGAAAGACCATACATATAGATATTATAATGTCTATAGATGAATGGGTAGAAGATTTTTTAAAAGTAAATATTTGTAAAGTGTATCTTATTGATGCAACAGGAGTAATATTAAGAATGTTTGACTATGATATTGTTAATTCTGGGTACAAATATGATGTCAGTTATGACTCTTCAGAAATTTTGAAACCTAGATTTTTTTATAAAATTATTTAATAGTTTTTTTTTTATAAATTATTTCTTATATTTGTAGTGTTAATTAAAACAAATAATTAAAATAAACAATTAAATATGGATTTTTTAGGTAACTCTTTAAAGCAAATTATGTTAAGTTCAAATCACAAAAATTCTAATCCAATAGATTTATACTACGATAGTGTTGGGGATTTTTGTGAAGCAACATCAAAAGTTATTAATATATTAAATGATAGTTGTAAAGTTTCTGTCGCAGATTCTGAAAATGAAAAGTATATTATAGAAATTTTGGATTACAGATGTAATTCAAAAGAGAATTCTATAAGAATTTTCCCAGAATCTTGTAGAAGTTTTAAGTCTTCTTTTAAATCTCAAGCAAAATCGATTAAAAATAAATAGAAATATGAGTGAAACAAAAGATGTGTTAGAGTATTATAAAGAATTAAATTTAGAAAGAAGTGATTACATTTTAAGGGCTAGAAAATTAGAGTTTAAGCCTATAATTCCAAATTTACCAAAAATAAAAGATGACTTAAAATTGTTAGAGTCTACTTTATCTGGTTTTGTAAAAAGGTTTAATAACTGGAAGTTTAATCTTTTAAAGTTTGAAGAATCTAGACTATAAGACTTTTTGTCATTAAGTTTTATAAAAATTTTATAAAAAATGCCTTATTGTCAAATCGATAAGGCATTTTTTGATTGGTACATATTTTGATTAATTAAAATTATAATTAATCAAAATAAAAAAAAATGTTAACAATTAAAAACAAGAGACCAGTAAGAATACCAAATTTCGAAACTTTAAGCAATACTCTTAATCGTTTAGATGAAGTTTTTTTAAAAGATAGTGATTTTCTTTCAAAAAATTATTTTTCTAAAGAATTTACACTTAAAAGTATAAAGTCTAATTTTCTAGAGAATGATAATTCTTTTATTTTAGAAATACAAACTCCAGGCATTAACAAGAAGGATATAAATATATTAGTTGATGATTTCAATTTAAATATAGAATTTAATAAAAAAGAAGAGTCTTTGGATGATGATGTAAAATATAGATTAAGAGAATTTAGCACAAGCTCATTTAGTAAAAGTTTCTTTTTGCCAAAGTCTTCAAATTTAGATAAAATAACATCTAAGTGTGAAAATGGCATTTTGTTTATTGACATACCAAAGAAAGAGTCGGAAGTTAATAAAAAAAGAACAATAAAAATTTCTTAATAATTTAATGTGTATTTTTAAAGTTTATAGAGAGAGAGGTTTTATAGCCTCTTTTTTTATTTGAATGTGGAACGTTTTAATCGAATGATATAGATATATCATGAGGAGCTTTTTTGTTTCCGCCAAAATAAGGAAATAATTCATAGCTAAAAAAGCATTTGGCGCGAGATTTTATTAATTTTTTATAAACTTTTTTAT
>Ga0233414_10000698_pt1 | contig 13519 bp, 17 predicted proteins | sample Na_anoxic_10_MG_FD_189020 | JGI IMG/M metagenome (GOLD analysis project Ga0233414, IMG submission 189020) | Seawater microbial communities from Saanich Inlet, British Columbia, Canada - Na_anoxic_10_MG | ecosystem: Environmental > Aquatic > Marine > Inlet | place: Canada: British Columbia...
ATAATGCTTTATTATTTGGTGCTGGTGAAGATGCTGGTATAGGATATGATGGTGCAGATTTTGTAATAGACCCACAACTCGTAGGTACTGGTTCACTTAAACTAGCTAATGGTGGAATTATCGCACCACCTGACGAGATTACAGCCACAAGTTCTGGTGTAGCTGCTTCAATTACTACACTCAACACAGAAGTAACTACTAATGGAGATAGTGATTTAGATAATGTCACACTAGCAAATGGAGTTAGTGGACAGATAAAACATATATATTGTGTTGTAGAGGGTAATGCTGCTGATACTTGGAAGATTACTCCAGCAACAATGTGTGGTGGAACTCAAATAACATTCGCAGGTGTAGGTGAAGGATGTACCCTAATCTATGCTGACAATGAAGGTTGGGTTGTAACAGCTAATAATGGTGGAACAATAACTTAATAAATATATGAAAGTAGAAAAACTAGGCGAGAATAAAATACAGATAACTCGTACTAAAAAAATGAAAGACACAAAGGGTAAAATCTTTGAAGTTGAAACTGACCCAGTAGAATATGGCTTGGGTAAAATCAACAATGAACGAGCATCTATCCAAAAACAGATAGATATTTATTCTGACCCCAAAAACATAACTAAGTTAATAGCTAATCTACAAGCACAATTAGATGAGCTTGATTTAATAGAACAAGAAATTAATAAGTAAAAAGTATGAAATTAACAGACCAAGAAAAAAACACATTAGTTCAATTACTAGACTTAGCAAACAAGGCTGGTGGATTAAATGTAGCTCAACATTGTCTTTACTTTGTAAATAAGTTTGAATTAGTACAAAAACCAGAAGAAAAGAAAGAAGATAAGAAAGACTAATATGAGCGATATAACAAGAAATGAAATGAACGAAATAATTAAGCGAATTGATGAAAATGTTCACGAAATTAAAATCCAAACTACAAAAACAAATGGTAATGTTAGGGCTTTACAACTTTGGCGTTCAAAAGTAAATGGAGCTTTAGTTGTATTGTCAATTGTTATGACTGGTATAATTATTCCTCTAGTTTTGAAGTATTTGAGTATTAGTTTATTCAAGTAGACTTGACAAAAACTTAAAAGTATGCTATCCTTATAATATGAGAGTCGGAACACCATTGAAAATTGAATGGAGAGATATATCTACGTTATCAGCGTGGAGGGATTTCGACGAAACTATAAAAGATTTAGAGATAGAGGACAGCATAAGATATGAAACTTATGGGCTTTTTGTTAGAGAGACGAATACCCATATATCATTAGCGGCTACAATGTCTTTCAAAGGAGAGAAGATAGACCAATTAGCTGATATAACAAATATAGTTAAGGGTTGTATAGTAAATACAACCAAAATATAGTTCATTGAACAAAGGAGGTTTGCGATGTGTCGCTTCATACTACTCCACCATTACTGGGAGAAAGGCAAGCTAATGCTTGCACTCTACGACAAAAAGAAGCACTGGTTCTTTACAGAATCAGTACGAACCTACAGGGATAAGATAGCTTTTTACTCCAAGCACGGAGTAGAGAAAGGAGAGTCCTATGGGGAGGAAGAAGAAACACAAGGGTAAGCGGTATCGCAACCGCAACAGGCATCACCTAGTTCCTAGGAGCAGGGGTGGAGATTTGTCTGCATCAAATTTGTTACTTATCGATATTGATAAGCATAAAGTTTGGCACAGACTATTTGGGCTTCTAACTTTAGACGAAGTAATTCTACTTCTTCAAAGATTGCAGAAGTGCAAAAAAGCCCAAAAGAGGCATTAAAGGAGATAAAGGCATGAGTAAAAGAAAAATAGAGCTGGAAGGCTCTGACAAAATCGGGAAGATGATTCGGTGTAACAACCAAGAACTTGACCCGAACGGTAAAGGGTACGCAGAAATCATTTTCTGGGGAGACGTTCATTATGGACATCCCCAATGTGACATCAAGCGTGCTATGGCAATGTTAGATTATTGCCTCGAGAATGGTATCTATGTCATTGGCATGGGTGATATGCTTGAGTGCGGTACTCGCATTTCCATCGGTGATTCTGTGTACAAGCAGAAACTAAACCCTCAAGAACAGATGGAGGAGATGTTGAAGATGCTCCAACCTATTGCAGAATCTGGTCTGTTACTTGGTCTCCATAGTGGAAACCACGAAGACCGAATCAGCAATATGGCTGGACTCAATCTCACCAAAAACATGTGTAGGGAACTTAATGTTCCTTATCTCGGTGGTGCTATGTGGCACAAGTTTAAGGTCGGTAAGACCAACTACAGCCTATACACCATGCATGGTTCTGGTGGCGCACAATTCGTTCACACGAAACTCGGAAGGGCAACACAGATTGCTAACAGTTTTTGGTGCGATGTATTCGCGATGGGGCATGTACATGCAAAGGCTTGTGAGCCGATTGAAAGACAACGGCTTAACATTCGTAACAGGACTGTAGAACAGTTCAAGATGTACATTGTACTTACTGGCTCTTGGTTGACCTACGATAGGTCTTACGCACAGACTAGTGGGTATGCACCTGCGACAATCGGTAGTCCAAAAATAAAACTCTACTCCGAAAGGAGAAGAATCCACGGTTCTACTTAGAACCAAGGGGAGCGTAAAAACTCCCCAATTTATAAAATTATGATAGACTTTATAAAAGGAATGGCAGGGTTTGTAATTGCATTTCTATTAAGATATGGATTACCACTTGCTATATTAGGAGCATTTATATTACTTAATAAAAACTTATGGAACTTCCAATAAAATATCGTTTACGGAATGGTTGGATAGAAATAAGGATGGATGCAGATGAGCATTGGCATCAGTATAGGAAAACAAGGTCAAAACATTCAACTAAATTAATACCAATAACTCAATCCTTTGGTAAAGACTTTTGGTATAATGAACAATGGTTTTATAAAGATTATGTTGGAGGATTGAGAGGACATAATGGTATAGACCTTGAAGCTCCTACTGGTACTTGTTTATATGCTCCTGAAAATGGAACAATCACAGCAGTTGATGATAACTCTTATGGTAAGAAGATAAGACTAAAGAGCAGACAATACGAACATGTGTTTGGTCATCTAGCTGAATGGAATGTAGCCATTGGAAATAAAGTTAAAGCAGGACAGTTGATTGGTTGGTGTAATAATACAGGTAAGTTTACAACAGGTAGTCATTTGCACTGGGGAGTACGACCAATAAAGTATGATAAAGATAATGGTTATAGTGGATATGTAGACCATAGGGAGTTCCTTGATATGACCGTCTACAAACTACCTTATAGGGATGGAATGTTCATCCAAAGGACAGATGTAAAGAATGGTGGACATGGAGAGTTATATGAAGTAGTAGATGGCTTACTAGCTTACTACGACAGTAAAAAGATAGGCACTCGTATTGCTATAGTTGATAGAGTCTTACGCTTAATGAAAGAAGGTATTGAGCCAAAGAGTCTAACATCTATAAACGAGAAAGAATTTAAGAAGTTTAAACATTTAATAATATAATTATGTTGAACAAAGTATTAGAGATTTTAAAAAGTAGACGATTTTGGTTCTTAACCTTAACTGCTATATTAGCCGTTATAAAGTTAGACCCAATTACATTACCAGAAATATTAACTGTCTTACAGGGATGGTTGATAGCAATTACAGCAGTAGGAACTTGGGATAAGTTCGCTACTTCAGTAGCTAAAAAGTAACTGGATATTTTCGTTTAGATATATTTGGTCAAATGAACTGGCAGTGGGTATGAGGCATAAAACAGCATTACGCAATAGGCTAGAACCATCCACATAACGTTGAGTTTTTCCTGTGACACTGAGTTTCTCATGCTCTTGGTGTCAGGGATAAGAACTTAACAAACAATTAATAAAAGAATATGGCAAGTTTTACAAAAATTAATAAATTTGTTGAAGCAGTTGCAGAAAAAGTACATAACCTTGGTTCAGACCAACTAGTTATTGCACTTACAAATACTGCTCATACATCAACTTGGGGTCAATTAAGTGACCTAACAGAAGTAGCTTATACAAACCTATCTAGTAGGAATATAACTACTACAAGTTCAGCACAAACAGCTGGAACTTATAAACTAACATTAACAGATTTAGTATTAACATCTAGTGGTGGAACTACTGGAGCTTTTAGATATGTTTATGTATATAATGATACAGCTACAAATGATGAGTTAGTAGCTTATTATGATTATGGTTCAGCCATCACATTACAAGATGGTGATACACTCACAATAGATTTTGATGCTTCTAATGGATTTTTAACCATAGCTTAATATGGCTTGGATAGGAGAAGATACATTTGAATCCTACTCAACTGGAGACCTCCATGGTGAAAATGGTGGTACTGGTTGGGCTTCAGCTTGGAGTGGTTCAACTCAATATGATGTTTCAACAACCAATCCTGATGAGGGTAGTAATTGTGTAACAGTTACCGCAGATGGTGAGGTATCAATGACTAGGGAATTAACTACAGCAGTAGCATCTGGAATCTTTTATATATCAATGCGTAATGAGGATGTTGATAAAAACTTTGCACTAAAGATATATACTGGTGGTTATAGTGGACAATTAACAACTATATTTTTTCATACCAATGGATATATTAGAGCTTATAATGGTGGCACATTAACCAATATATCAGCTTCAACATATACAACAAATCAGTGGTACAGAATAGGTATAGAGATTCATGCAGGTGATACTCCAACATTTGATTGGAATATAGATGGTGGTTCTTGGACTACTGGATGGGCTTATCAGGTAGATGGTGGTGCTGAAGCAGATAACTCTGTAGATAGACTTACATTTGAAATGGCAGCAGATAATACTGGTACAGCAGCGTTTGATTTTATAAGTCCAAATTATACCTCATCTGTTGACTATCCACTTACAGCAGCAGTTGGCACATTCACTTTAACTGGCATTGCAGCTTCAATCAATGCAGCACTAACAATGGTAGCATCACTTGGTACATTTACACTTACTGGTTTTGCTGCTGCACTTAAATTTGGATATGGAATATTAGCAGCCCTAGGAACATTTACATTAACTGGAATAGACGCAGCAATAACATCAACAAGGACACTTACAGCAGCGGTTGGAGCATTTACTCTTACTGGAATAGCAGCAAATATTACAAGGGGTATCAAAATAGTGGCTAATGTTGGTGCTTTTATACTTACTGGATTTAAAGCTAGAATAGGTTCTGGAGCATGGGTTGATAGAACAAAACCAACAACCTCTTATACAGAACGTTCTAAACCAAGCACAAGTTATACAGATAGAACTAAACCAACAACAAATTGGATAGACGATTAATAAAAATATATGGCAACATTAGAAAATTTACAAGACAAAACAAGACTACTATTAGGAGGAATATCAGCAACAGAATACAGTGCTGTTAATCTTAATGTAGCAATAAATAGTTACTATGATGATTTCATTATACAGGCTATCCTAGCTAATAAAGACTGGGAGGTTAATGGTGAAGTGGCTACTGCAAACTTAGTTGCTAATCAGAGAGAATATATATTACCCTCTGATTTATTAACTATAAAAAAGATAGAGGTTAATGCAATGACTGGTGCTGCTGAAAACCAGTGGACAAGTCCAAGGATTGTAGACCTAAGAAGTATGCCAAGTGTAGCATTAACAAACTATCAAGATTCAGATGATACAAGAGAAAGCTTTTTTGAAATAAGATTGTATGATGAATCTTTAATCTTTAACTGGCTACCAAAAAATTCAGTTACTAACGGTTTAAAGATTTACTACAGTAAAGAAGCCACTGCAATGACTGAAGGTAATAAGGCTACTGATATACCAAACCTACCAAATACATTACAGATTGGTCTCGCTTATGGTGCAGCACTAGACTATGCATTACAGACAGAACAGAATAAGCGCATCTCTAACTTCAAGGCTCTCCTTGAGGAAAAATTAGAAGAGACAACATCTTATTATAAGCAGCGTATTACTGCTAACAGAGAAGGCTTAAGAACAAGAGTAGAAAATTATGAATAAAATATGGGAGTAATAACATTTAATGCAAAAGACTTTGTTAAAGGAATATCAACATCAGATGACTTATCTGATGCTGGTTTCAGTAACCGCTCTAGGGGACAGAATCTTTTAGCAAACGTTGGTACAATAAATGCAAAGCCAGCAATAACGACTAAGACATCTAATACTGTAGCTAATGAAGCTATTATAGCGCAATCAAATAGTAGTAATCCACAATCATTTGATTCATTTTTTGTTTCAGATGGAGAAGATTTTTTCTCAACACAATTTGGTAGCGAACCAATTATAAAACAGAGTACAGTAGATACTGTTGGGATTGGAAGAACCGACATGAAAGTATATAAGGAAGCTGTATATATATCTACACTAACAAATGTAACAAAAATATCTAGTGCAGATGTTAGTACAATAGTACCGACATGGTGGACTGGTACAGCATCACCAGCTGGTTCAGCATTAGCAGGTGATGTTCATCCAATGCTAGTGTTTGATACAAAGTTATTTGTAGCTAATTCAACACAATTAGATTATACGGATGGGACTGGTGTGACAGAAGATTTATTACCATTAAATGAAGAAGAGGCTATATCAGCACTTGGAATATATGAACCTACTGGTGATATGTTAGTTGCTGTAGATAGTGGTTCACTTGATTCTAATGATGATGCAGTTTACCCAGGGAATGCAAAGATTTTAATATGGGATGGATTCTCAGCAGTAAGAAATAGAGAGGTTAGAGTTCCTGAACGCATTACAACTTTCTTTAATAGTGGCGGTGTAACATACGTTGTTATGGGAAGAACATTCGGTTACTTTAATGGTAATGGTATAGTAGCACTTAGAAAATTAAACATAGATTTTTCAGTTAATTCTGTAATTACATCACAGAAGATAACAGAATTAGATGATACAATATATATAGCAGAGGGTGATGATGTATTAGCCTTTGGTAAGTTATATCCAAATGGTAATAGAGTTTTCTATTATCCATATACAACAGTTGGAAACCAAATAAGTACCATTAGGGCTTATTATAATGACCCAGCTACTGATGAACCTTATGTTGCAATCACATACCTAAATGGTACTAATCCAACATTTGCATACTTTAGTACAAGGAATGATGCTGGTGGAGGAGACGCATGGTATTCTAATATAGTTTATCTACCATCTAATTCAAAGATTAGGAAAGTAGAAGTCCTAACAGAACCACTCACATCAGGAGACACACTTAATCTTGAAATGTTGAAGACATCTACTGATGGTACAACTGGAATTGGAACAATGGATTATAGTACAGATGGAGCAATAGCACAGAAGACATTAGCTAGAGATAAAAATATAGAGACAGCTGCGGTACAGGTTGCAGCTACACAATCATCTGGTTCAGTGAGAATAAAACAAATTAAAGTACACTACGATGCCATTGAAAAACCAATCTAATTTTGAAATAGAAGACACACAGGAGGATGCTTTTAGTGAAGGTGATGTTAAGGTTAATAAAGAATCTAAGAGTAAATCTGAACAGCAAGATGAACTGATAGATGCAAAGAAGGATGAACTATCAATAACATCTCCCACTACAAAGATACTAGATGGTAAGATTGCACAGTTCAGTGATTCCTTAAGGGACTTTCATAATCATGATGGAGAAAATTCAGAATTAGTTTCTATAAACAATCTTCATGGTTTTATTGAAACCGTTACAACTGTCCCTACTAATAGCCCAAGAAGATTCTATGAACAGTTTAAGATTTATACAGACTCAACTACAGCACCAACTGATGTAAGATTTTATATTTATTCTTTTCAAAATAAAGCATGGTATTATGAGAGGCTTTTACTTGAGGGTACAGCAGCCCCAGGTACTACACCATCTAAAACAGGTGATGTATTCGTAGATACAACTAATGATAATATATACATCTCTAAAGGCACAGCTGCCTCAGGAGACTGGATACAAGTAAATAACTAAAAATATGGCACAAGCAACATTATTTAACCCAACAACAGGAGCTAGACAAGCAGTCGAGTCTGGTTCTCAGGAAGCCCAAAACTTATTTGGGCAAGGCTTTGTATTAGAAGGCTCTTTTAATGAAGCAACTGGAGTGAGTACACCAGCTGGACAAGTGCCAGCATCTACAGCAGGACTAGCAGAAACTGTAGAATCTATACCATCCGAACTTCCTGTAGCAGAAGGACAAGAAGCTACTATACCAGGTCAACAAGTACAACCAAGTCTAGGAGAACAGATAGCGACAAGTGCTGGTACAGAAATTGAAAGAACTATTGGAGCAAAACTACAAGGTGACTTGGAATCTGTCAGAACAGATATTAAAAATTTACAGACAACTGTTTCTGAGAGTGAATCCTTATTAGAGGGTGAACTTAAAGATGATTTTAGTAGAACAGAATTAAGAAAAAAACTTAGAGAAGAGGCAAATATTAAGAGTATAGAAAATTCTCTTAATGACATTTTGAATCAAATGAATGATAAGCAATTATCTTATCAGAGGGGTAAACAAGCTCTTGTTGGAGAATCTTCAACAATGAAACTACTTCGCGGTAAAGAGGCACTATTGAAAGAACAATTTAATGCTGAAATGTCTTGGCTTACTGGTAAAGCATCTATAGTACAGGGTAATCTAGATAGAGCAGACAACATAATTAAAACATATTTTGATGATGCTGTTGCTCAAAGAACAGATAGAATAGCAAACCTTGAAATGTTATTTAATCTTAATAATCAAAAATTAATCAAGCTTACAGAAGATGAAAAACAAATAGCAAGAGACCAAATGGCATTACTTGATGGCATGAATGTTAGACAAGAGAATGAAAAAGATGCAATAAGAACTCTTATGTTAGATGATGTTGTAGCTAGTATTTGGGATAAGGCTGGTGTAAATATGACAATGCCGCTGGACGAAATACTTACTAAGATACAACCTTTTGTAGCAGCAGAACAAGGAAGAAGATTTAATGCTATACATGGTGATAGTACAGTAAATGTAGATTCTGGACAATTTGGACAAGCAGATTTTGAAAATGCTGGAGTTATTGCAAAAAATGAAACAACTGGAGAATGGGAGGTTAATATAAGTGCATTGGATAATTTCTTTACAATTAGGGGTATAAAAGATAAGGATAAAAATGCTATTGTGAACGCAGCTAATTTAGCAGCAGATAATTTGAACGCTGGCACACAACAGAATACTGGTGATATTGTTAATCAGTCTATTGGAGCATTTGGGTTTCCAAAGGGAACTACAGCTGGAGAAGCTATTGGTTTACAAATAAAAGAAATACCATCAACTATTCATGGTATAACAAGTCAAAGATTTAAAGAACTTGGACAGATTGGGGATTTCTTTGGAGATATAGGTAGTACATTATTTGGTGAAGATAAATAATTATGGCTAAATTTACAGGAAGTCTACAGAATAACAAAGTAGCTGAAATGGAGAGATATCTTCAACTTGTAAAATCTCCTTCTAAATTGAAACAAGCTGAAGATGCTAAAAAAAAGAAAACACCATGGTATAAAAAAATTATATCAGTTCTTACTACTGGAGAAACTGGACAAGCTGCTTATGATTTATTAGAGGGTAAAAATCCAGTAACATCTTATGGCAGTTCTATCATAAGTAGTTTAAAGGGAGCTGGTTATGATAAAAGAACCTATGCTGATGTATTAGAGAAGGTTGGAATGAAGAAAACATTTCTTTCAGAGGTTATTCCATGGATGTATAATGATACTGGTAAAGGGTGGAAATTTAAAAAGAATGGTTTTATAGACCCAACAGACACAGGTACACTTGGGTTAGCCTTAGATGTGCTTGGAGACCCAACAACATATATGGCTGGTATTGGCATATTTAAAAGAATTGGGAGAGGTTTAACTGGTCTCACAGCTGATGGTATTAAATTATCAGATAACATAGTTGGTAAAGCAGAAAAACATATTCTTAAAAAAGGATTAGATGGCACTACAGAGGGTATTAAGATAATGAATAAAGCTGGAGAAGTATTAGGTGAATCATTAAAAAAAGACCCAGATAAATATTTTAAGGGATTTACTTTTGCTGGTAAAGAAATAATACCAAGAAAGTATATATCAGCTGTTGGTAGGTATGCAGAAAAAAGTATGAGTCATGTTCCTATATTAAATAAGACATACGAGGGGGCTAAATATGGCGTTCAAGATGTATTTAAACTTGGTGCAGATGTTGTTAGGAAGGGGAAACTTAATGCAGGTTTAGCTGGTGAAATTACAGCAGAACGTTTTGTAAAAAATAAAGCTGCTGTAAATAAGTTAATAAGAAATGCTAATGACCAAGCTTTTAATACATTAAATGAATTAAGAGATGGTGTATTATCTAAAACAAGTAAAGAAGACAGAGATGCAACTCTTGAATCATTGGTTGAATCAATAGAAAGACAACTTGATGGTGTTGGTGTAGAGAATTTAGATAAAGGTTTTGCAGATAACCTAATAAAAACATTTGATGATTTCAAAAGTGGTATTTATGGTGCAGAAAAAGAAGCACTGGAAAGATTAGACCAAGAAATATATACACAAATTTCTGGTTACATGCCACATACACTCACACCAGAGGCAAAGAAAATGTTTGCTGAAAGAAATAAAAATATAATGAAGCTTCAAGGTTGGAAAAACTGGTCAACAAAATCAGAGAAATCACGAAATCTTTATAAATTTGTTTCTGATAGTGGAGAAGAAATATTTGGTTCAGCTGCTGCAAAAAAACTAAAAGCATTTTCAAGAGCCGCAGAAGAAACTTTTCTATCTAAAAAGGCAGATAATTTAATTGAAAGAAGATTTAAAGAGATAGGATTATACGAAAAGGAATTAGCAAAACTTGATGCAAAGAAATTAAAAGAAACATTGAAGGCTACTGAAAAAGAATTACCAAAAAAAATAGCAGAGTTGAAGGTTAAACCAAAAGGAACACCAGTTTTTTCTAAAGCTGGACAATCTCCTAGGGGGTTTGATTTGTATAGAAAAAGTTTTACCTTATCAGATAAATATAAACTTAAAACTGCTGAACTTCAAAATAAGGAAACAATAAAATTTATAGAAGCCATGATTAATACTCCTAGTAAGGAGATTAAAAAATTGGATAGGATTATTGAAAGTATTACTGGTAAAAAAATACCAAAACTTGGAGATGAAATAACTGCAATTAAGAAAGACCTTGCAAATAATATAGATGACTTACCACAAGCAGATAGGTGGTTTGTTGATAATGGTGGAAAAAAATGGTTTGCAGATAGGACAATGACCGTAAAAGAAATTAATGAAATGATGCAGGAATCTATGGATGCTTCTGGTCAAGTTGGTAAAAAGTTTCTAATTACAGACCCATTTGAAATGATGTTATCAAGGGGTATAGAAGCTAATAGAAAGATACAGTATTTAAACTTTATGGCTGATACAGTACAAAATTTTGGTAGACAAGGTGAAGTAACAAAGAAGTATATAAGAAATCCAAGTACAAGAAAAACTAAACTTAAAAAAGAATATGCTTCATTTACTGACCCTAAAACTGGTATAAAATATATAGACCCAAAGATACCTGAATTACCAGAGGGTAAACTTCTTCCAGAATTTATAGTAGAAGATATGAAAAAAACCTCACAGCTAATGGGTAAAGAGGAGTTGCCAAATAAACTTTTAAGAGCTTACGACAGGATGATGAGGACATGGAAAGGTTCTGTATATGGATGGTATCCAGCATCTCATGGTCGTAACTTTATAGGTGGTTCATGGAATAACTTCCTTGCTAATCCTAAGTGGGGTAATTTCATGGGTAAAACTAAGGATATTATAGGAGCAAAGGATGGAAAAATAACTCTTAATGGAACAGAGTATACACTTGATACAGTTAGAAAACAAATAGGAGAACATCAAATATTGGGACAAACTGGTTATTTAGATGTTAATGAAATGAATAAAGCTTTCAATAAAAAATGGTGGGAAAAGGTTGAGACATTTCCAATGAAAGCATCTACACTTGTAGAGAATAATCTTCGTGTTCCATTGTTTTTAGCAGAGGTTGATAGTGGTAAGTCATTTAAAGAGGCTGCTAAAACTGTGTATAAATATCATTTTGATTATGCACCAGAGGGATTAACTAAGATAGAAAGAGATATATTTAAAAGATTTATTCCATTTTATACTTGGAATAGAAAGAATGTACCTCTTATGATGGAAGAAATGATAGCACAACCAGCTAAAATGCACAGTCTATTCAAATCAATGAATGCAATAACAGACGATGAGGGTAAATTACAGATGGATTTACTTCCTTCTGGGCTACAGTATTTAGAAAAAGCATTCCCAATATCTAAGGGCGGAACAACAATACCAAGTAGTGGATTACCACCAGTAGAAATGCTTCAGTTTTTAAATGACCCTAGAGCTGGTATTGAGTCTGGTTTAACACCAGCATTGAAAATTCCAATAGAGCTTCGTACTGGATATAATTTATTTAAAGACAAACTTATATCAGAAGATACTAATGGTGAGTTTGCAAGAGGTTACCCACAGTCAGTTAGAGATTTTCTTGAATGGGAAGAATCTTCATTCAAAACTAAAGATGGTAAAGAGGTAACTTATTCAAGGGTAAATCCAATAAAAAAATACTGGCTATACGCATTACCAACTGGTAGAATGGCTGGCGTATTATCCAGTGTACTAAGTGAAGAAAAAAAAGATAAAGTATTAAAAGGTATAGCAGGAATAAATACTTTTGAATTTGATATGGATGAGTTAAAGGCTGGTCATGATAGGGAATATGAGAAACTATTGCAAGAGATACTAGAAAGCTCTGGTGTTTATTCTAAATATGGAACACCATTCAAATCAAGTAAGGCTGAATTAGGAGAGCTATAAAAAATATACTGCTAATCCAATCAGAATCCAGATAAGTATTCCCATATAAAATTCCTCTGTTTTTTCGTCTAACATACAACCTCAACTAAATCAGTATAACTTAAAGTAAGAATATCATCCCAATGTTTAAGAGGGTTGATATTTTTTTTCCTAAATAAATCTATTACAGAACTATCAAGGTCTATCCATTTATCCATAGGGATATCACAATCTAATACATACTTAGCGTTTCTCATAAACCCTATAACCCTACGCTTATTAAGATGAACGTCTGCTAATACCTGATTAAAACTATCTATGTGACTATAACCTTCTAATTCTGCATTATCACAGAGGGATTGTATATCATTAAGAACAATACCCATCTCTATCTTATTGTAATTAGAGACGTGCTTATACACCCTTAGCTTTGTTACTAACTCATATAGCTTTTGTGCTGTTTTCTCTTCACTCATATTATCTTCTTACTCTTATAAATCTATCGTTTCTCCTATCCTTCATCATCTGTTCTAACCCTTCAGATGTAGGGACATATCCACGTTCCTTAT
>Ga0233414_10000699_pt1 | contig 13494 bp, 22 predicted proteins | sample Na_anoxic_10_MG_FD_189020 | JGI IMG/M metagenome (GOLD analysis project Ga0233414, IMG submission 189020) | Seawater microbial communities from Saanich Inlet, British Columbia, Canada - Na_anoxic_10_MG | ecosystem: Environmental > Aquatic > Marine > Inlet | place: Canada: British Columbia...
TGTGGTTTTGCAACAGTTGTTTGTGGATTGTCCACCACATCAGAAAGAACAATAAAAGCATTTGCTTTTGTGATGTTAAACTGAAACCCCAAGAGTCTATTTGCTAAAGCAGTGGTTGATTCTGTAATAGTATCTATTGAATATTTATCAGGTGACACATCGTAATTATAATACTGCATTTTTATTCTACAAAGAATTTTTAAGACTAAAAAATGATTTTGTTATCAAGGATCTTGATAACAAAAATATGATCGATCATCTAGTTCTTAATTATTCGTGGTATATTGCTACCGTTTGTTTGATTATCCCCCAATTCTGGTTTCTTAACTGGACGAATAAATACGCTCGATACTTTTACATAAACTGTTTGATTCGTGGATTTTTCCCTCGGATTGATGTAAGCCGCACATGCTTTTTTGGTGGTTTTATATCTTCTGTGATAGTGGGACGCACTCTAGCAACGGTTGGAGAACTATCGCTTGTTATTTGTGTGCAAGATTATATTAAACAGAATCTCCTCGTTTATAGGAGATATCAAAGGCATTCTTTTATGAGCGTCTTTATAATTACGATATTGGTGTTGATTAATTATCTAGTTTTCTTTTTGGCCGTTTTGGCTGAGATTTACTCGTGGACAAGTGTTATATATCGAGACAACACTTATCATATTTACGAAGAAAGTATTTGGCTTACAATGGGTGTGTATACTTTTATTATGTCCTGGTTTTTTAGAGAATCGATACCACGAGATAAAAATATTAAATTCAACAATCAAATGTGTATTATCACACTTTTTTACATCATTTACATGCTTCTAATCGATATTCCAAGATATCAACAACGAGCTTTGGATCAAGCACCACCTACATCTTTCAATACGGGGTTTTGGGAACTATTTGAATGCCAAAAGATAAGTCAAGACTTCAAAGATTATGCTGTCTCTTTTCATCTTCTTTATTTTGGGATTGCACCGTATATTTTAGACAAAATTGTATTTCAAACTCGGGTAATTGAACATTACTTTTCCAGAAATATCTAGATTTAATTGAAAAATTCATTTAAATCTTACGTTAAGAAAAATGCCGAGCTCCAGAAAAAGGAAAATCAGACCCAAGTACCTGAAAGGTTTATCAAAGTCTGATCAAGCCAAACAAAAAGCAGCCATTAGTAAAAGTCGAAAAGATGCAAAAAGTGGCAAATACGCAACCCGTCCCAAATTAAAATCATTCAAAAGCAAAAAATCACCCCATGTTGTCAAAGCGCTAAAGAAATTTGATCTTGAATCTATGAAAAATCTAAGTAAAATTTCTAAAGAAACTGGATGTTCAGTTGCATCCTTAAAAATTATTCTGAAGAAGGGGCGTGGAGCTTATTACAGCGATGGTAGTAGAGCTAATCAAAATGCGGATTCGTGGGCATATGCTCGTTTAGCGAGTGCCATAACCGGTGGTGGTGCATCAAAAGTTGATTACAAGCAACTAGTTGAAGGAAAATGTGGTGCCAAAGTAATGAGAGTTGCTAAGAAACCCAAAAACTTTAAAAAGAAAGCAGAGAAAAAATCACCAAAAAAGCCAAAGGGCAAATCACCGCGTAAAAAGAGTAGAGCTCCTCAGAAATCCAAGATGGCTAAGACCGAAAAACCTTGGTTAAGTGTGAAAAAAGTAAAACAACATGAACAAGAGGCGATAGAATTAAAAATACCTCTCACTTTTCTCAGGATTTACGAAAAGCATCCAACACCTAAAAAATTAGCGATTGTGAAATCTAAGAAGGATAAAAACTGGCGTTTACGCAGAAACAAATATGTCATGGAACAACTTCATAAATATAATCAACACCCAACGGCCAAAAAATGGCTACAATTAGTCATGTGGGGTTACAAGCCACCTGGGAGAAGACCAAGAAAGTCTAATAAACGGGTAAAGTATGTTAGAAAGACTTCAAGAGGAGTGGGAAGAACTTTTAAGATGAGAAAATCACCCCAACCGTTTACAGGTCATGTAAAAAAGACGAAAGGGGGTACTCCCGAGTTTATCCAAGGGGTGACTCAACGTGGTTATAATCCTAATTTTAGCGACGTGTCGATTGAAAGTATTTTAAATTCACGCCTTCCACCTTTTCAGAAATATTTACTTCTCGGGGTGTGGGCTGTTGCTAATTACAGTCCCGCTACAAAAATACCAGACATCATTAAGGGAGACGGTGGTTATCTTCGAGATAGTGCTCTTACACCTGATATTATACCAATGGGGGCGCCTTCATCCTATGCTACGTACTCACCGGGATTGTTACTGGAAAGTATCAGTCCTTATAAACCCGTACAAACAAGACAAGTTGTAAGAGCACGAGAAAAGAGGAAACAGAAATCCCCCAAGCGCTTTCGAGGAAAAATTTCTCCACGAAAAAAACTATTAAATAAACATGTCAAGAAAAAATAAAAAATCTTGCGGATTATACCTAGGTCTTATGATTTTCAGTATCTTACTTGCTTTAGGATCTATACCTCTTTTCATCCTGGGGATGAATGAATATAATAACGAAGTGATAAACCACCCAGGTAAATTCATCATGGATAGTGGTACTATGAATACTAAAATGATCATAGCAACCACTATGTCTGGCGTTGGAAGTACCATGGCTTTTGTATTTGGATTGTTGTATGTCAATTGTAAGTAAAAAACATATTTCTCCAGATAAAAATGAACTTCTTAAGACAAACTTTTGGTTGTTGTTGGGGTCGAGCAAATGTCCAACAACCTCAATCACCACCTAGAAGACCCGTCTCAGATGAGAGAACGAGACCTTGCGTAACATCTAGAAGAGCTAATAGACGATTTATTAATACCTTGAAAGGGGGTAGAGACGTTCATCGGTGGCGTAGAACACGATTACAACGCAGAAACGCGATTGTGGAAGGGGATCCGGACATCCCAGCACCGTTCACATCACCAATACCTCCAGCTCACCTAGTGAATAATTAAATCTTAGAGTATTCTAAAATTTAATAATACTTTATTTCTTACACGCTGCAAACATTAAACCAAACATCACGGTCATTAACATTCCCAAAGAGCTCATACAAAGTGCTATAATCTCCGCTGTATTAAAATTTAAATCGATTTTACCGACAGCTGAATTGTCAACTTGTTTGTTCATTTTGTTGATCCCAACAATATACAACGGGATACTTCCGAGCAAAATTACTATACCAATAATCAAGAGTATCAAAAATGTTTGACACTTTTTTGATTTTTTGTTACGCTTTGTCATTTTATTCATTACAAAGAAATTTAATTGAACTTTCAATTAAATTTCTTTAATGTTAACCCAGCCAATTTCACGATCCATATTACCACCAATCGACTCGATATTTTCCCCCGGTTTTAATGATCTCTTTTTGATCTACTCCCTTTTCTAGAGCATTTCGGATATATCTCCACTGGGTTTTATCAGCTCCAAGTATCTTTTTAATCATATGTAAAGATATTCCATTATCATATCGATAGTATTCTTTCGTCTTTTCATCACTTTGCCGAATTTCGACAAGCGTCTTAATTACAATTTCCAGCCAAGTAGACATATTATATTCACAAATGATTTATAACTGTTTCAATTTAGGAAAAGTAACAATGGAATCACAACTTACCAAGTACGAAAAAGCCCGAGTTATTGGTCTCAGAGCCTTACATATTTCTAAAGGAGCTAAAACAACAATTACTGGGATGACTGATCCTTATCTAATGGCTAAGCGAGAACTAGAACAAGGTATTTGCCCAATTATTATACGTAGACATTATCCAGATGGTGAATTTCGAGATGTTTCTGTGAGAAAACTTTCTAGGTAATAATAAAAAATGTTAACACGGCAAGAATTAAAGCGATTAAATTGTATGAATTATTTCTTTGCAAGAAAAATCACCGCTTTGATACCCAGAAGCACATGGAGATCGTTGGAAACCTCCCAAGGAGCTAAACTCGACAGGTTGTACGAACCCTTAACAACACCACAGGAGGAAAATTTACTGAAATGTCGCCAATCTAAATTTTGGAAGGATCACCAGCTTGATAAGTATCTTGCATATAGTGCGAGACAAGTAGCTGAAACTTATTCAAAATTGATGGACGAGAAAACAAGTAGCCACAATACTAGCCAATTGAGTAAGTATACAGATGATTACAAAAAGATAAAAAAAAAGATAAAAAGAAATTTACCACCTATCGATAAAATGATCTTTTCCCCCTGGAGACGAAAATTAGGAGATCTCATTGTGGAAAAACAACAAGTGGCGCAAGTGGCGCAAGCAGCGGAACAACAAGTGGCGGAACGTGCAGGAAAGACTGGAAATCCACAAATAATGGAGTTCCGTATGAGAAAATCCCGTAAATCTTCACGTAAACGCAAGGCTTCACGTAAACGCAAGGCTTCACGTAAACGCAAGGCTTCACGTAAACGCAAGGCTTCACGTAAACGCAAGGCTTCACGCAAAACATCTCGTAAACGCAAGGCTTCACGCAAAACATCTCGAAAACGCAAGGCTAAACGAAAGACATCTCGTAAACGTCGGAGTGCTAAACGAAAGACATCTCGAAAACGCCGGAGTGCTAAACGAAAGACATCTCGTAAAAGATCTCGTAAACGTCGGAGTTCTAAGAGATGTCCCGCTGGTTGTGTGAAAAAGAAAACTTCCAAGCGAAAAAGTCGCAAGGTAAAAAAAAAGTTAAAATTTAAACTAGGATATTCAGGACCCAGGGCACCACCATCAACCCAAAATGAACCCGTGTGAAATTCTTAATACTATTTTAGTATTAAGATAATACTCTCTATTTTTCAGATTTTAAGTTAAGAGAATAAAACAGAAATTAAAAATGACACATACAGCTAGAGCAGTTTTTACCTTTAAGAGCGCAGAGACAAAGGCGGCCTTTATTAATTTTTGTAGTGGAGAGCGTGGCTTGGGCATCACCAGGGCCTGGGAGGGATGTATTTCAATCGAGTGTTTCGAGAGCGAGGATAATCCACTGGAGATTACAATTTGGCAAAAGTGGGAGAGCGCATCAAACCACGAGGCATATGTCGCCATGCGCAAGGAAGCCGGAGACTTCGATATGTTGGCTGATTGGGTTGCCGCACCCCCTGATATCAATGCGCTTCACCCCGTCGATATGGTAACTGATGAGGAGAAGATTCACGCGATTATTAAGGATATGTGTGATGTAGATCACTCTAAGGGAACTCGTCATATGAGTGAGGGCTGTGTGTTTATTCGTCCGACTGGTAATCCACTTACTAAGGAAGGTTGGGAGGCGATGATGAATAATGCAGATGTTAAGGTGGAGTCTAATGAGCTTCTCAGGGTGTATAAGTTGCACATTGTTGGTGATCTCGCATATGCTTGCTATACGACTCATGGAAAGTTTAGCTACAAGGGGCAACCTAACGATGATGTTGCGGTGCTATCAACAGTCTTCCGAAAGACTGCTGGTAACTGGGAAGTTGTCCATGGGCAGAGGAGTACTGGTAGGTCACCCGACGCACCTCCACCCGAGTTTTAATAAACACGATTTACTTATTTAATTGATAGTTCAATTAAATAAACCATGGCGACTAAAGAATTATTCGTAATAGCATTTGATTTGGGAGGTGTAATCTTCGCCAGACACAATGACAATAGATTTTTCAAAAAGAATTACCTCGAAACAACATTAAATCCTGGTATATACACGTTAATCACTGAACTCAGCAAAGATCCATTCATTAAACTAATCATAATCTCCAAGGCGTTTCCTAAAAATGCCCAACGAAGCAAGGAAATTTTGGATCTATACAATCTCACAAAACATTTTAATTCCATTATCTTCTGTGAGGATAATGCTTCTAAATATCCGATAGCAAAAGCTATGAAAGTTGATTTGATGATAGATGACAAGCCAGAAGTTCTAGAACCATTTTACGAGAGCATACTCACTTTTTTATACAACTCAGAATCTAGTTCTCGATTGAGAGGAGTCATTTCTATGCTCCGAGCACCACTGACTGAAGCCTGAAGGTAAGAAATAATAATACAAATTATAGAAAAAAAATAAATCCTACAAAATAAAATGGACGATCATACACTTAATATCATCATCATCATCTTGGCCGGAGCGCACATTCTAGTTTCTTTGCTTATGTTAGGCAGATCTCTTAAGAAATCAGGACTGAAATCATTATCTTATGGCGCCTGGTTGTTGTCCCTCCTTGTCTGTATCGCAATTCTTGTACTAGCAATCTTGGAATTGGACAGCAAGAAAAAGAAGTAAAATGATAGAATGAATCTTTAAACATTTTGTATAAAGATTTTGATTTAAATAAAATGACACGTAAAAGTTCTAGAAAAACCCAACGCAGTCGTAAGCCAGCGAAACGCAGTCGTAAGCCAGCGAAACGCAGTCGTAAGCCAGTGAAACGCAGTCGTAAGCCAGTGAAACGCAGTCGTAAGCCAGTGAAACGCAGTCGTAAGCCAGTGAAACGCAATCGTAAGCCAGTAAAACGCAGTCGTAAGCCAGTAAAACGCAGTCGTAAGTCAGTGAAATTTAAGATGCCTTGGTTGAGGGATTTGGCAAGAAAATCAGTACTGAGATCACCACTGAAATCACCACGGAAATCAGTACTGGAATCACTGAAATCACTAAGATCACCACTGAAACCACCACGACAAAGAGTAAAACCAAGAGCACAATGGGGTAAAATTATCAACGAAAATCTGATTATGGATAACTTGTCCTCTTGGTATGTAGATACAAGAGTCCCTCATTGGTTATTAAAACTATCACGGACACACCCCTCGCAGCCAGTTCTTTCTGATGAAATTACTAAAAATCTCTTAGTCCAAATGATTAATAGCCCGATGGCGAAAGAATATTTGAAAGATCATTATAAAAATAAATATCTGAGGAAATGGTAGAAAATTTAGTAGCTCCGCTAAATAGAAAATTTAAGATGAAAAGATCATCAGGAGATAGTCCACGTTTTAAGCAAATGACAGTTTAAACTTCTTAGAAGAATTTATATAATTTTTGATTATATAAATGTGGCAATTCTTCTTAGGATTTTCAAGTGGTCTTTACCTTGGTACTTATTACGAATGCAAACCTTTTATCTCCAAGATTGAAGAGTTTGTTACACAGCAGTGTCCTCGTAAGAAAGACGAGGATGACAAAAATGATTAAATTATTACAGACAATGCCGGTTCCGTCGAGATAATCTCAACATATGCATCTATCGTCTTTCTTTCCTCTTCTTTCCAACATTTCAATGCTAAATAATTCCCATTATTCTGCCAGAAACAATTATGGAGATTGTTAGCTGTGATAAAGTCCTGAACTACCTCGTAAGTGTTATCAGCACGGAGATATAGACCCCCAGCGTGAACAGATACTATTAAAATAAGAACGATTAAGATTCTAAACATTTTATTTTGTAATTTTAGTTATAAAATCAGTTTCACAACATATTATATTTCACTCCAATAAATGATAGAAATAGTTACTCTTATTTCGGTAATATTATTTTTAGTAGTATTGTTATTTACTCCTATATTACCACCAAGACAAAATTATAAAAACATACCCTTTACAAATATTATGAGATCCCCACGAGACATATTGAATGTCTTAGGTAGAGATAATAACTCAGTGCGATTTAAAACCCCCAACAAAGCTAAAATTATGTCTTTTGAATGGGATTGTGGTGGTTTCAATAACGTGAGGATGGCATTTGAAGTGGCTTGTGCGATTTCCATAATATTCGATAGGACAATTGTCATGCCCCCGAAAGCTTATTGGGATCATATGCCCAAAGGTTATATAATGGACTTGAGTGATTTTTACGATTTAGATAGTATTCGCAAACACGTCCCCTTGATATCTAGTAGTGAGTATTTAGGAAAAACTGCCACCTATGACGAATTCAAACAAATAATGAGTTCCAACAATGGATTATCTAAAGAACTTCTCACCAAATTACCCCAAGAATACCAAAAATTATCTGATAAACAACAAGAACCAGTGTGGTTTTTTCTATCTTGTAAAAAGGAAAATGGAAAGGATATGAGAATTTTCGGGAATTTTAATTCCATTTTTAGAGATTCTCCAAAATTAACCAAAATTAGATATACAATTAAAAATGGAATGAAATTTAAGTCTGAATTGTTAGATCTTGTACCTAATATACCACCAGGGAGCTATGACGCTGTTCACGCGAGACTTGGAGATTTCCAATACACATATGAAAAAGACGAAAAGAATCCTATCGAAACATTACAAAGAAATTTAACGAGATTATTAAAACCCGTAGACAATAGTCATAAATTACTCATAATTACCCCTGAAAAAGATAGATCTAAATTTGACTCTTTGAAAAAAGATTTTGATATTCAATTTCTCCAGTATCACCAGCGAACTCCCAGTATCTGGGTACCACTTATAGACATTTTAGCCTGTGTTTCAGCTAGAAGATTCTTAGGTAATAAATTATCAACTTTTACTTATTATATACAAATATTAAGAGGATATTGTACAACTAACAGACAAAAAGATTTTTCACGGATCATAGACGACACTCCCGAATATCACAATGCGAATAACGAGAGTATTGTTGCTAAAATAGGCAAGGCTTGGAATTGTTCCGGAAATTGTTGGGATGTACTAGACACAGAACAATGGTTAGATCATGAATTAAAGGCTATAGAGTTGGACAGTGGTGTACATGAAGAAGGAACTCTAGACTTTCCACTAAAAGCCAATGAAAAATTTGTAGGAAAAGTAGAAAATGATACACCAAGAGCAAATAAGAGACTAAAATTGAAAGAACACTCCACACATTTTCCTTTAACTAAAACGGCTTTTTATATGAATTTGGATAAAGATACTAGGAGAAACAGACATATTCAAACATTATTAAATTCTATTGGTTTTGAAAATATAAATCGGATCACCCCCATTAAAGACCCAATTGGGTGGAAAAGTTTAACAAAATCGCATAAATACATTCTAGAACAAATTTCCAACTTTGAAAAAGAGGAATATTACTTTGTTTTCGAAGATGACATAGCGTTAGCTAGAGAAGAAAATCCGAAGAATGTTTTTAATTTAATTAAATCAGAAATGGATAAACTAATTAGTGCTAAGATGAGTATCCCATTTATATATTTAGGAGCTTGTTTGGATAATAATCAATGGGGGAAATGTACAAATAATAAATGTAATACGTGGTGTGCTCATGCTTATATGTTAACCCCAAATGCTGCTAAATGGTTGTTAAAAAATGTACCAGATTGGGAAAATAATATAATAGATAATAATTATTTACAGATACTTAATCAACCTTTGGTGGGTCATAAATTTACTCATGATCATACTAGTCCACAATGGCGTGGTCTTTTTTATCAAGGTAGAAAAGAATCTTGGTATACTAACGGTCTCGCTGAGAATGGATATTAATCCAGTGTGTTTTATGCAGAGAGCTAATTAAATTTTAAACCAGTCTAAAATTTAATGATTCATGTTTTATTTCCCTAACAATTTGTCCATGTCTTCTTTCCAATTAGGTAGCGTAAAATGAATGAATATATTAACGTAAGAATCTCCCCGGAATGGATTGGGTCTTCCATGCATTACAGACACTGACTCGTACAGAACTAAGTCCTGGTTATCATTCAAATACACTTCTTCTTTATTATTATCATGATCCCATACCGATAAACTCCATGGCTCTTCCTGTTCGTGTTTAATGTGTAATATTGCGGAAAGAACATGTGTATCATACCGATCACAATGTACCTTTAATGTAGCTCCTCTTTTGTATTCTCTGATACCATAAGTAGCAGTGTGAATCAATTTTTCGGTGTTAGCCCATTTCATTAATTGATCCTTAACGTAATTTTCTAAGTCTTTTTCAAGCACCGGATCATGTTTAGATATATCTAGATGATTGATGAGTTCTTTTCCTGAAGTTTTTGTGCCCCATATTACATTATGAGGGACCTCTTCTGGAGTTTTCAAATGATTCTTGGTATTCCATAGATCTAATAATCGTTTCTTCAATGTGGGTGATAATTTTCCAACTTTATAACCTTTTTTGGAGAATTTAGGACATTTATCACGAGTAATTTGTTCTTGTTGGGTCATTTCACGATAAGCTTTACTAAATGGTATATGCCATTCTTCATTCTTAATTTTATAATTTTGTTTTGGACTATCAGCGGATTTACTAAAAAAAGCAAAATAAACTATTATGAATATCAATATTAATGCTGTCAAAAAAGATGCAATTATGAATCCTGACATTTTATTATAATCTGACTATTTAAATTTGCAGCAGTATTAAATATTTTTATCAATAAATGGATGACAATAATACATCGCTAATTATTAATCTTATTAGTTTAGGGTTATTAGTTCTAAATATTGCATTATATGTAACTCTAGGTAAAGACTTAATCAAAAATAAGACTGCGAATACACTATTATGGTTTGTAAATCTGGGTCTGTGCATTGCCGCGATCATTGGTTTCTTTACCGATTCTGTTGTAAGTATCTCTTGTTCCGGTGCTGCTTTGCTTCTTATTTCAACTTTAATCTTAAGAAAATATATGACTGGAAAGAAGTTAAAAGGTTCAGGTTTGAGGAGTTATAAGCGAATTAGCTCAACAAAGAAATAATTATTATGTATATACTAATTATTTAACCCAGCCGATTTCACGACCCATCCAGATTCTATTTTCATCTCCGGGTTTTGATTTATCTTTCCAACCGATGTTTATTTCTGCCCACATCGGCTGTAGATTAGTATAATGCCAACACTTGAAAGCTTCCTCTTCGATAGTGGGATCGAAACGCGACTGGGGCTTGAAGTGGTCTATCTGCCATTCACCGTGGTTTTCCCAAGTCATACCTTCTTCGAACTGGCTTTCTAGATGATCTAATAGTTCTTTGTAGGTACAACCGACATACTGTTCAGTTCTACAGGTCTTCCTATTGCCTTTAATCCAATTACCGAAGCCAGAACGTAGATTACATTGTAATTTATAAACTGGGTCAGTTTGACGTCGATTTTTCCAGTATGCTTTCCTGTATGCTTTCCTCTTTTCTGATTGATCGTATGTTTTCTTGTATGCTTTCATGTATGCTTTCCTCTTTTCTGTTTGCCTGTATGCTTTCTTTTTTGCTTTCCCCGCTTCTGATTGATTGTATTTTTTCAGAGCTGCTTTCATGGCTGCTCTTCTCTCTTCCGATTGATTGTATGCTTTCACATATGCTTTCCTCGCTTCTGATTGATTGTATGCTTTCATTTTTTCGCTCGTACACTCTTTACACCTCGCATGCCGTCCATATTTTCCACTTTTAGCTTTGTGATACTCCTCTAGCAACTTCGTTTCACCACACACTGTACAAGTCTTTTCCATTTTTAATTTTATCACTATTTACACGTAACAAAATTCATTTTATTATTCGTCCATTTTAATCGGTATATCAAGATCTTCTGCACTACTCTCTATTTCGATCTCCGGTCCACCGTACTCGTCCGGATCAAGAGCATTAAAGCTCGTGAACTCAGTCATGTAAGCGCTGAAAGCTCTCACGCTGTGTTTGCTTTTCTTTGCCATTTGGTAAGATCTTATCAACTTCATGAACACTAAAATGGAGAAAGATAGTAAAGATGTCAAAGTATTGCTACTTTCGTAATGATTTGCCAGGAAAACAGAAGAAACAGCAACGTTAGACGTCGTGAGAACCATACCAACACTTGCAGCTCGCCAGTAAAGATCATTCCATGCGATAAGCTTGGTTTTGAGAGATTCGGGAGCAATAGTAGCTAAATGTGTATCGGGGAGGTCTGGGTCGATATCGAGGTGCTTGATACAAAAATTTTCTCTTGCAAGTTCTATAGCATACAGAGCACAGATGCTCGTGAAGGCGGCGGCATTCAATCCAAACGCAGCTCGGCCTAATACGGTGCTACTGAGACTCATATTACACTCGGAAACCTCTTCATCGCAAGTATGCGGGATAAAGATGGATAAGAACGTGCCGAGCGTAATCTTATAGACTTCTAGGCCGAATATAAATGCAACCCTTATCCTTTCTTTCGTGTCGTTGTCAACTTTCATTATTTATTATACCTTAAATAAAATGTTTGTAATTGCGTATATGTTCTTTGGATTTTTTGTAGTTTACGACATACTTTTTTGTTGTGCCATGGGATATTCCGCGATTGTAGAAGAATGGTTTTGTCCAAATCGAATACCAGAATTTTATGAAAGAATCGTTCGACAATGTAAAATCAAGTATCACAGAATAAAAAATAGTGATTACATGGAAACGGAACTAAGCGAATCAAATTTTTATGATTCCGATGACGACATTACAGTAAATTTTGGTAACCATCATATAGAAGTTTAGCAAAAAAATAAAATGTATAATAAAAATGGCTAAAAAAGGCAAGAAAAGTAAGATGGTTCATATTAGTACTTTACACAAAAATCATCCTTACGTAAAAGCAGTTCGAACTAGAACCACCGCTGGATTTGTTGTTCTAGCGATAATTTTATTGGGAATTATAGGTGTTGTTATTTGGGGATTTGTGACTAATTGGGGACAAGGTAAAGCAAATGAGAATTATTCATGTGGTAGTTGTACCAGATACAGCACTCGAGACATGGAAGAATCACCAGAAGAAAAATTTACAGCAGATCATTGTGGTAAGCACTTAGCTGGTCAATGCAATACTCTCGGTGTGTCAGAGAAATTTACAGCAGATCATTGTGGTAAGCACTTAGCTGGTCAATGCAATAGTTTTGATGAAGTTCCAGAATCATATTGCTGTGCTAGACCACCACTTCCAACATATGGCGAAGAATTTGACGCTGGAGTATTTTAATTTTACATATAAATGGGACAGTGTAATTATCGTATAAGTCGTGGAATTTCAAGGACATCTAATAAAAGACGTTATCGTATTGCTAGAAAACAAAAAATCGTACCTATGAATATTAGAGATCAGCAATGTGCTATTTGTTTAGAACCAATGATATTGTATGTGAAGGATACTAGATGCGGTCATCAATTTCACACACATTGTTTAGTTCGTCATAAACACACGTGTCGTAAATACCATCGAGAGTATAATTGTCCGTTATGTAGAAAAAAAATTTAAATTATTTACTAATAAAATGCAACATTTAGCTTCAATTTTATTAGTACTCGCGGCACTCGTTTCTAGTATTGCCATCTCACTTCCTATATGGGCATCCCACGACGGTAAAAAACTGTCAGTAGAGAAAGTTACAGTACAAGGTAGTGAAAGTATCGGTTTATTCGGCGCATGCACAAGCGCGAACATTGATCCTGAAAAGGGAGATAAAGCCAATTTAGTATTGTGTGGTCAATATACGAAAGACGGACCATTAAAAACGCCTAAAGATATGGTTGTCTCCCAGGTCTTGGCCATCGTGG
>Ga0233414_10000700_pt1 | contig 13477 bp, 17 predicted proteins | sample Na_anoxic_10_MG_FD_189020 | JGI IMG/M metagenome (GOLD analysis project Ga0233414, IMG submission 189020) | Seawater microbial communities from Saanich Inlet, British Columbia, Canada - Na_anoxic_10_MG | ecosystem: Environmental > Aquatic > Marine > Inlet | place: Canada: British Columbia...
ATTAAAGCAACAGTTATAGACCTCGTGGTTAAACAAATCATGAAGTATGTAGTGGATAAGGCCTCCTATTTAACTTGGGGGCCTTTGAACATGTTCACGAAACTAATCGTTAAAAAAGTAGTGGTTAAAGCTATTGAGTTTGGCGTTTTAGAATTAGGTTCTATTATGATTAAAATAGAAGTTAATAAAGAAGTAAAAGAGATTAGAGACCTCGTTGATCAATACAAAGATAAAACAGTCCAAGAGAAAAAGGAATTAGATGAGAAGCTTAAAAAAGCTTACGATAATATTATTAAGTTTTAGTGTCTTAGGTTGTGGAATAACTCCCCCTAATATTGAAGTGTGTGGGAAACTTGATCAAGGAGCTCACTGTAATCAAACTCAAGAGGAAAACCCTAGAACTATGACAGATGTTGAGTGGAATGAAGTTGGCAGAATATCCATGAGTGTTGAAGCATGGGGTGAAGTGGTTAAATACATCAAAGACTCATGTAATAGATCAAAAAGATGTGAGATAAAAGATAAGACTTTAGTTAAAGAGTATTTGTTCAACGAAGAGATAAATAAATGAGAAAAATTATGAATTTTTTTAGAAGACTGTTTAGAAAAAAAAGAGTTAAGATTGAACCAGTAAAGATCATGCCTGAGATTAAATCAGGAGATACACCAAATAAAATGATTCTCTTAAAGGCAATCTCACAGATTGGTGTTGGTGAAATAGCAGGTAAAAAATCCAATAAGCAAATAGAAACTTATCATAAATTCTCAACTAAAAATAACGATAGAGGTTCTAATGAGAGTGTGTCATGGTGTTCTTCATTTTTATGTTGGGTAGTTGAAACTTGTGGGTTTCATTCCACCAACAGCAAGATGGCTAGAAGCTATGAGAAGTGGGGGGAGAAAGTAACAACACCTATCCCTGGAGATATAGTAACCTTCTGGAGAAAGTCTCTTAAGTCAGGTTATGGTCATGTAGCGGTTTTCCTATTAAAAAAAGGTAAATACATTTATGTATTAGGTGGGAATCAATCCGATGAAGTAAACGTCACTCGATACAAAACCGATAAGATTACAGGTTTTCATAGAGAAGATTCTAAGACTTCATACACTCAAACAGAAACACAAGAGCTTATAAAGATAGCAAATGAACTTGTTTTTGGTGAAGATGTCAAATCCGGTGGAAGCGTCACATAATAAATTTATATTTTAGTCCAGTTTCAATTAAACAAGCCTAAATTTTAATCTACGGTGATAAGATTTAGGCATGAAACATGAAAAACAATTCACGTTCAAAATCCTACCAAGTACTGAAGGTTCAATGACGTTTAAAGTTGAGGAGGTTTCAGGTCGCACTGTGCGTTTAGAGGAGTTTCTAGGTGTTATGGCGGCTTATCTACATGAAACATGTGGTGAACTAGGTCTAGCTTTTGCTGATGATTTAGAGGATGAGATCAAGGATTTTCAATAATCATTTCCAATCATAAGAACAATCGGATACAATCGAAGTGCTTTTGTAATGTACTCCTTATATCACATAGCTGGTTTTTACGGACTCCTTCTGGGGTCCGTTTTTTTCACCAAATCCAGAAATACTTATTTAAGAAATACAGACTGATGCCTATAACCATAGCAGTTAGAAAAGGGTAATTTGTAATTATTTCAATCATCTAAAATAGCTTTGATTTTCATATCGAAAATGTCAACTAAATCTTTGATGTTTCCTTTCACCCTAATTGGCGCACTCAATGATGTTACATATACCATAGTGAAGTCTTCATTATGCTTTGAAAAAGCACATATCTTCTCTAGTGGCACGTACCAATCTGGTTCCGGTGAGTATATCTCATCTGAATAAAACTCCATTACCTCTGATAAATTCATTTAATCCCCTTCTTTTTAATTTTAACTATCTTACCTAATCTCCCTGAGCCTTCACCTTCAATGCTCCAATTCAAGTTATGCTTTTTACACTTGCGATTTATTCTATTGATTGTACTTGCTATTACTGAACCTGGGCTAACAGGTTGTTCACTCGCACCATAAATCATATCAGCAAGTTGTGTGATGTTAGATGTCTTATTGATTTTAACGTATCTTATTACATCGTGTTCAAGTGGGCTAAATATATCAATCATGCTTCATCCTCTATATTTAATTTTTTAATTTCTTCAATGTAATAATCAAAATCAACATCATCCCAATCGAAATTGACCATGTTATTACACTCTTTAACAAGCTTACCTGACTCAACACCAGTAATAACTTCAGCGTATGTTGATTTATTTTTAGTATGTATTCTCTCATCCCAAGAACCAGGTGGTATTTCACTTTTAACCTTTTCAAAATAAGTATCAGTTAATGAATTAGCTCTTTTAAACTCACCAAGTGGTCCTTTAGGTGGAGCGAGTTTTCGCATAGGCTTACCAGTTTTACAGACATAATACCTAACAGTCTTGGTGACTTCATCATCGCCGATATAAACCTTGGCACTCCCTGGAGTCTTGTAACGTTTCATAAAATCATAAGGTTCATTAGATATGTTTACATAGGCCTCAGGGTTTATCCCCTCAAGTAACCACGCTGATGCAGCTTTTTGTACTATCATCATTGAATAATCTTTATTCCAAACACCTGAGTATTCAGAGTCTTTTTCAGGATACCAGTAGGCTCCTTTTCGTTTTACTTTTCCGTCAACAGTTTTACTTATATAATTATTTACATCCCTGATGTGCATACTTTCATAATCAACATGCTCTAGATTAAGTCCAGATAGTTTTTCCCACTCACCACACCAGAAATTAAATAAGTACTCATAACGTCTCGGTACATAAGCTGTAACACCATCGGTATTAGCTTGAATGAGTTTCAAACCTGGAATAAGTGAAAGCGTTTCAGATAATTGAAAGAGTTGTAACTGACCATTAATAGTAATTGTGAACATGTACTGAGGGTCGTAAATAGGAGAGTATGGATTATTAGAATTACCGTACACACCGTTCATTGCGAGCTTTAATGTCGCGTTCATTGGTGAGCCTTTAGCGTATTGTTTCCTGTCAGATCTAAGTTGTTTATAAACATCGACAAACTTAGTACCTAAATGTGCAGGGTAAAAGTTATTAGCAATAGCAATAGCAGGGTACATCCCTGTTACATCAACGTCTTTAATTATATATTCGTCATTTGATTTAAAGACTTTAGACTCAACTGAAGCATGGATTCCACCAATACCAAAGTGAAACTCTAAACCATTAATAGTTGTTTGAAAGTTAGGTGCAGAGTTGTCAACATAATGAGTTTGAGATTTAAACCATGTGAGTACTTCATTAAACTCATCGGTCCTAAAACTAATCTTAGGTAAGATAATGTTTGCAAACTTAATTTCATTTCTAAAAGTTTGTTTAGCTTTACCTTTATAGAAACAATTCTCCCTACCAAGTTTATTGATGAAAAACTCAGTTCCAATTTTAACATCGGAGTAATTTAAAACATCACCCGTAAGCACACCTTCAATTAAAAGGTTGTGACGCATATTAATCGCATTAGAACATCTATGAAAGAAATCTTCAGTCTTTGCAACATCATGAATGCAATATTCTATGACCTTTTGTTTCTGCTCATCGTTAGTAGGTTTTCTAAAATCAAACGGTAAGTCCTCAACTGTGGGGGAGCGCATTGTAAATTCAATTTCTTTAAGTCTAGTTCTCTTGCTGCGATTGTCGAAATGGTTTATCTTCACTAAGTCTATCTGAGGTATTAATCTATCCCTAAGTCTTACGTTATATGGACTAAAGCCATACTCAGTTTTAGGTCCGTTTATGATATCATCAGCTAATTCAAAAAATCTATTTGAGTGAAACGTGTGATGGTTGTTTATTAGGTCGTGCAGGATCGGATAATCGAACCCTAAACTATTATAACCTACCATGTATGTTTGAGTAGTTTGTAAATAAGATAGAAACTTTAAAAGTTCATCTTTATTATCTTTTCTATCCGATACTTCATAGACATAATATTGAGGGGAGTCAGTGAATTTAAAAACAGCAAGACTAAAATCTTTATAAGTTTCTAAATCAAAAATTACATATCTCACTTAACATATCCCCTCATAACAATTAATTATTGACCAGGTATTGGAGGCATTCCAGAAGCTACTGGTGCCGCAGGTTGTTGTACTGGTGCAGGTTGATGCTCTTGAGGTAGCACACCATAATGTGGGGTCGCAGGTTGTTGTACTGGTGCAGGTTGAGCAACAGGAGCCGCAAAGCTTTGCTGAACAGGAGCACCTGGAGTCGGCATTATCTGACCTTGTGGTGCAACAGGTGTTTCACTAGCACCTTGAGGTACAACAGGAGCCGTTAGACCAAAAATAGAATCACCACTTGGTGCATTTACAATTGCCTCACCGTAACCAATTAATTGAACAGCCATTGGGTTTAAATAAAGACCTGCTTTACCTTGTCCCATAGCTGGGTGAGCTTTCACTTGAAGTTGTACATTAATATAATCACCGCATTTAATTCCTTCATTAACTAAAATGTTTTGTCCGTTTTCATACTTAAACCATTTTATAGGAATAGTTGTAGTGCAAGCTAAAATAATATGCCCAGCATGACCTGTACGATTTGAATAAGATTGACCCTTATGATCAACACCATCACCGTCTTTAAACTTCATAGCAAAACCTGGAGGTAATTGTTTAGAAGGGTAAAGTGTGTAAGCTTCCTCATGTAAAGCAGTCCAGATTTCTCCAGGTTGACCAGCACCAATTTGACTTAAAACAGACTTCGGTACAGCAAGACCAAATCCGTATTCTATCATTGGTTCGCCTTGAGCATTTGTTCTTGGTTGCTTTGTGTTTTGATCAAGTTTAGGTTTACCTTTAAATAAATCCCCACTTGTCCATACTATTCGGCCTTGTACCATACAACTTTTTCCTGTGCTATTCGACATTTTCATTCTCCTTTTTTTTAAGTTTTATTTTTAATCTTCTAGCTTTATCGCAAGTCCTACAGGTTCTTTTACCTTCAGGTCTCCAATAAGTATTCTCTTCGTTAAATTCGTGTCCGTTTTTACAATGGGTTCTACCTGCGTTCCAATGAACGAATCTTTTTCTTTCCATTCGGTCTTGAGCATTATCATAATTGTCACCCATATATAAATGCTCAGGGTTGACACACTTAGGGTTATCACATTTATGTAACGCGAATAAATCGTCACTGTATTCATCTGGTTTAAAATACGCAAAGCAAATTCTATGAGCAAGCCTTGATCTCGTAAGTTTTATCATATTGAATATACCATAACCGTCTTTGTTTAACCCACCTTGCCATTCCCAACAACCTGAATCAACAAAACTGACCATATACATAAAATCATCTATATTGTTAGCTCTAGGTCCACCCATTATCTCACAACCTCTGGTTTTCCAAAGATCTTATCCCCTATCTTACCTGTGTCCTTACGTACTAATTTAACACCTCTAGACCATCTATTAGTTAACGCTTCAGTTACTTCTTTACCCACACCCAACTTTTCACACTTAGCAGGGCTTAAGATTGTCTTTTCACTTAAGTCCATTCCAGTAATTACTTCAAGTGACTCTGGAGTTACATTCTTTTTCCAATAACGATTACCAAAGGACTCTTCAATTACGAACCCTGGGATAATTGAACCATTTTTAATTCTTGAAACACTTAACTGTTCTAAAGAGTCTTTTTTAATCTTTACAATCTCGTTAATCCTTTCAAGTAGACCAAGTTCTTTTGCAATATCAGCGTCATTTAAAGTGTCTTGGGTGAAGTCACTCATCACTATGTCTACACCTTCATATAGAGCACGATTAATTGCAGGGCATCTTTCACCAGCAGCAGGGCACCACTTACATGACTTCCCACTTACTAACTCTTTTAAACCCATGGCGACTTTTTTAAGTTGTTTTTCAATCTGAGCTTTATAGTTTAAAAGCTCCTGGTAGGTGATACGCCATTCTCTTAACGGACCGTCCTCATGTCTAGGTCGTGGTTGAAATATCCTTAAGACTATCTCATCAAAAGCTCTACCTTGACGTATCACCTCACCAATTGCATAACCTAATAATTGCCAATTCTCTTTAGGATCAATAATTCCATACCCATATTTCAAATCTTCAATGAAAAGCGTATTATCTAATACATAACTCATATCATATTGACCACGGATTTGAACACCAGACTCACTCATCCAATCAATTCTTGTTTCACAAAGTATTTCACCTTCAACAGTGTTAAGTAATTCTTTAGCAAAAGGCACAAGGTGAAACTTCATTTCTTCATCAAAGTAAACACCGTTTTCAGCTTGTAAATTAACCTTGGGTGTAATTGTCCTTTGAGTTAACATTGCTTCGAGATACTCACCAGCAGCAGTACCAAGTTTTGCAGCATCGTTAGATGTGTTTGGTGGAAGGTCAGTAATAGTACTAAACCCTGCGCACTGCATGATTCTAGCTAAGGATGAACAACGAATGATTTTCATATCAAACCTTATTAATTAATTTAGCTTCAGCTAAAGCGTTATAAAACAATTCAACTTTATTAGCATTCTCAGGTCTATTTAATTGAATCAAACCTAAATCAAGATCTAAATATTTACACATATCATCTATGTATTTCTTATCAATTAATTTAGCGTTCACAAGATCATTAATAAGCTCAAACATATCATTTTTAAAAGTGTCTAATGCGTAAGTTTTAGGTTGGTAAGTCATAGCTGGTGGTGCTGCGGTAAAAGGTGTTTCTTCATCTACTGGAGCACAAGAAAAAGCATTAGATTTTAACTCAGCTTCTACTTGCTCTAGTAAACCTTTATCAACAGCTCTTTTATTTCGCCATTTACCGTCAGCTTTTTTAGCTTTAGTTTTAGCATGGATTCGAGAGTCCCACTCATAACCTCTAACGTCTAGTTCTATAGCGTTCGCATTAGCACTTGCAGCAGTAATAACTCCACCGTCTTTGAAAGCTGGTGTAGCGTCAACTACTAAACTTTCACTTGGTACATCTTCAACACCTGTTAAGTCAGCATGATCAGCAGCTACTTTAGGTTCAGCAATCTTAACCTTCTCTTTAGCTTCATTAATTTTATCTACTTTAGAAGATTTAGTTTCATGATAATTATTAACATTGTCCATTAACTCTTGAATGTCCTTAACGATGTGTTGAGGTATTTTTTTACTCATATCAATTTGAATTTTTAACATTTTTATTAGCTCCTTTTTAGTGTTGGTGACTTTACAGAATGAATTTAATTCACGCAAGCTATAAAATAAATTCATGCAACATCATGTTAATTGTAGCCAACTCTAAATTATGGACACATGATGCGCAGTTATGAAATTAAGGGGATATCAAGAAAAGATAAAATCGGATGTTTACTCAGCGTGGCAAGAAGGTTTTAAAAATGTTTTATTAGTTTTACCTACAGGTATGGGTAAGACTTTCACCTTCTGTTCAATCACCAATGACTTGGCTATTTTAAACTCAATTGAAGCTGTTAAAGATATTTACAACTACCCTACAGCTATGATTGTTCACAGAAAAGAATTAGTTCAACAAATTTGCTTATCTCTTTCACAAATAGGTATTCAACATAACATTATAGCTACAAAAAATGTAGTACGTGGGATTATAGCTGCTGAAAGAAAAGTGCATAATAAAACCTTCTATAATAATAATGCAAATGTCACAGTAATATCAGTTGATACTTTAAACTCTCGTATTTTAAAATACGAGACGTGGGCGAAAACCATTAAGTTTTGGATAACTGATGAAGCGGCTCACCTTCTGAAACAAAACAAATGGGGTCGTGCAGTTTCTTATTTTCCTAATGCTGTGGGGTTGGGTGTGACTGCAACACCAGAAAGATTAGATAGAAAAGGTTTAGGTAGTCATGTGGATGGTGTATTTGACACGTTAGTTGAAGGACCTAATACAGCATGGGGGATTGATAATAACTTCTTATCTAAATATAAAATTGCAATTCCTGATAGTGATTATAAACAGTTTTTAAAATCAGCAAGTGAAGGTGCTGATTACACCAAACAAGCCATGGCTGAAGCATCTAAGAAATCTCAAATCATTGGTGATGTTGTTAAAAATTATCAGAAATTTGCAGCAGGTAAACAAGCTATAGTGTTCGCAACAGATATTGACACTGGTCAGAAAATGGAAACGCAATTTAAAGAAGCTGATATATCTACCAAGTTTCTATCTTCTAAAAACACTGATCAAGAACGTCTACAAAATTTAATAGATTATAGAGAAAAGAAAATAAAAGTTTTAATCAATGTTGATCTCTTTGATGAAGGCCTAGATGTGCCAGGAATCGAAGCTGTGATCATGGCAAGACCCACTATGAGCCTTGGTAAATTCTTGCAAATGATTGGTCGTGGTTTAAGAATAATGGAAGGTAAGTCTCACATGATTCTTATAGACCATGTAGGTAATGTTATTCAACATGGTTTACCTTGTCAAAAACGCTTCTGGACTTTAGATCGAATCGTTAAACGTAAATCAAAAATAAACCTAATAAGAATTTGTAAAAACGTAGAATGTTGCGCACCATTTGATAGAACTTTATCTGAGTGTCCTTACTGTGGGTTTAAAGATATGCCACGCAAGGGAATTGGTGGAAGTCCTAGGGAAGCTCTTGAAGAAGTGGATGGTGATTTATATTTACTAGATCCTATGATTTTAAGAAAGCTTGAAAAAGATATAGTCTTAGAAGACCCTGGTGATATTCGAGAAAGGGTTACACACGCCGCAGGTACTGGAGCAGGTATTAGAGCACAAAGAAACCAGCAAGCTCGAATAATAACACAAGAAGATTTAAGTGAACGTATAGCAAAGTGGGCTGGTCGGCTAAGACACCAAGGGTTTACAGATAGAATGATTCATAAATATTTTTACGCACATTTTGATATAACAATAACTGAAGCGTTATCTTTAAAACGTGCAGATATGATTAAATTAATGGAGGGGATAGAATGAATAGACGTAGATCGTTTTGGATATGGAGCACTAAAGAGTCTGGGGGATTATTTTACGCTAAAGAAGGTGTCAAAAAACCCAATGTAAGGTGGGCTTTAGAGGAGTTGGAAGTAATAGAAATAGATGCTTATAATGAAGTATATCAATGTTTGATTGACGCCGTTGAGGAGCTTGAAAAAATACACAACTCTACAGAGTTTAAATTAAAAACAATTGATAAATCAAAATGAAAATCTCTGAAGATGAAGTGACACAACTCATACAATTAGAGTCACCAAGACATAATGTTTCGTTATTTAGAAACAATTCTGGTGCTATGCAAGACCAAACAGGGCGTTTAGTCAGATATGGTTTAGGTCACGTTTCAAAACAGCTTAACAAGAATTTCAAGTCAAGTGATCTAATTGGGATAACACCAGTCACCATAACAAAAGAAATGGTAGGAAGTGTCGTTGGTGTTTTTACAGCATGTGAAATTAAGCGAAGTGATTGGAAATTCAAGGGTTTAAAACGTGAAGTAGCTCAAAAAAACTTTATAGATTTTATAATTGCGCGAGGTGGTATAGGGGGGTTTTGTAAATCAGTTGATGACTTTTTAAAAATCATCAACAAGAATTAAACTTCGCTTTAGGGGAGTGGGGATATGCGCATGTAGCTCGTGCGTTGAATGATTTTGTCCGATCTTCTCCACTTTTCTAAAGTGTATTTAAAATCAAGGACAAAGTCATAAGGACGTTAGAGTGAACTTTAAAATATTTCCAGGGACTTATAGTAGAGATGGTCGTAAGATTCCTCTCATTAGTGGATGGCAAGAAAAAGCCACTACTGATAAAGTTCAAATTGATAAATGGTCTCAAGAGTTTAAAGATCGTATTAAATTCTGGGCCATACCTACAGGGAAATCCACTAATACAATTGTGTTAGATGTTGATGTAAAACATGGTGACGGTTTTGAGTCTTTAAAAGGTTTAGAAATCCCAGACACCCTTTCTCAAACCACACCTTCTGGTGGGAAACATTTTATTTTTAAATATCCTGACGATGGTTTTGATTATGGAAACTCAGTTGGGTTTTTAAAGCACTGCGACTCTAGAGCCAATGGTGGTTACATCGGCTATTATGGCGACATCAATGATCTCCCCATAAATGACGCACCTTCATGGTTTTTAGACCATTTAAAAAAACGTAAAGCGCGTGATGAGTCTCAACCCGTTTCAACTTTTAAAATAAAACAATCAATTGCAGATAGTACTTTTAATAATGCACTAGATCTTATTCGTAATGCTCCAGTTGGGGAGTCAAACAACGTCTTAAACGCGCAAAGCTACGTTATAGGTCAATTAGTAGCATCAGGTAATTTCACCAAAGAACATGCTTATAACGAGTTAATGAGTGCTGCAAAAGATAGAGGTAAACCTTTAGCTGAAGCAAAAGCTACTATAGAATCAGGTCTTGGTGATGGTGTAACACACCCGAAAGAATGTCCGTTTTCTTCAGCTCCACCTAAGTTATTTGTTGAACCTGACTCTCCTATTTTCGACACTCCACCTCCACCTAAAGCACCTGAAAGCTGGACACCTAAATACTTAAATATTTTTGATTTAACGAACACGTCTAACTTAAAAAAGCCACAATTATTTAAAGACTGGTCAACTGAAGACATTCATTTAACTACTGCTGACGGTGGTACAGGTAAGACCACTTTAAAATTATATGAGTCCATATGCTTGGCTTTAGGTGAACGCTTTTTAGGTTTCATACCCGAACAGCGTGGTAAAACATTATTCATTACAGGTGAGGACAGTGACGTAAAACTTGCTGCAATGTTAGGTCAAATATGTGAACAGATGGGTTTGTTTAATGGCGGTGATAGTAATAATGAAAAACTAAACTCAGTCTTGAGCTCTATTGTAATTAAAAAAGACGATAATTTAGGTTTAATGATTAAAAACAATCAAGGGTTTTTAGAAATAAACGAAGATGCTTATAAAAAAGTACTCAAAGCGGTTCAAGACATTGAACCTAAGATGATAGTGTTTGATCCTATTGCTGCTTTTTGGGGACCAGAAGGTATGGTTAATGATATGACAAAAGTCGTGGCGAAATTCATGTCAAGACTTGTTCACGACTCCAAAGCCTGTGTAGAAATGATTAACCATATGGGTAAGTCTTCATCTAATTCTAAAGACATGACTCAATTTGCAGGTCGTGGTGGAACTGCGCTACCTTCTCACTCCAGGGTCTCAAGAGTTTTAAGGGGAGTAGACGCTGATGAGTATAAAGAGTTAACTGGGAATGAGTTAAAAAAGGGGGAGTCTGCTTTAGTTTGTAACGTGAATAAATTCTCTGATGGCTCACCTCTATTAAACGAACCGTTTTTGATTGTAAGAAATGGTTTTATATTTACCAAGGTGCTGATCAATAAAGCGTTGGTAAATGATGATGACCCTACAAATGACAATGAGAAAGTCTTAAACTTTATTAAAAATGAAAGAAGCTGTGAGCGTTTCCCCAATAAGGGTATCATTGAAACTCATTTCACTATGGGTAAAACTATGACTAAAGTGCGAGTGGCTCAATCTATTAAGAATTTACAGTATCAAGGTGTGAAGGGTGAGAAAATTAAAGAGATTGACAACCCTGATGAAAGCATTAGAGATAGGGCTTATATCATAATTGATGAAAGTGGTGGGGAAATTTAATCCCAATTTACATTGTTATAAATTATATCAGCAAGCTCAGTATTCCCAGTGTCATTAAGTTGAATATTATTAGTTGAATAATAGCTCGCATCAGCTACCCACAAAGCATTAGTGTCTACCACTTGATACCTTTGAGTGTCGAACATCCCCATTATAGCACTTCTATATTTATGAGCTTCAGCTGTTGAACCTTGATCAAAGGGTGGATGGTTTCCGTATTGACTAGATTGCATTTTCATCGTTGTACCTATAATAATTGTCGTCCCTTCAACAGCATCTAAAGCACTTCTTACTTTCTTTAAGCTTGCGTACAGCTCCCATGATTCCATTCCAAGTCGTAACTCAGTCTCACCAGCTATATAAATAATAATATCCCCAGCTTTTAAATTAGCGTTTCTAATGTTGTTTAAATGACATGAAGCTGTGGATTCTGTTTGAGCTAAATTCACAAAGTCTCTACCTAGTCTTTGTGAAAGCTTATAGCCAAACCCGTCTGATTGATTAGATATGGAGCTCCCAAATACTACAACTCTGTTGGTACTTGGTGTATGAGATTTAGTAACGCATTCACTATCGTCCCACTCATATAGCGTCCAGTCTTCTACTTGCGGTGGGTAGTCAGGATAAACAATTTTACCTTCTTCTTCCTTAACACAAGAAACCAGTAGTAAAAGCATTATTAAATATTTGATCATTCCACGTCCTTTAGTTAATAACTTATCGGACGTAAGTCATGAAAACTTTAGCGTTATCTCAATTTAAGACGTTTAATCATTAGCTGTACGATCTATGTAATTACCAAGTTTATCTTTTGGGATATGGATCACAGTTTCTACAATTTTTAAAGTTTCTAAGTGCTTTTTGTACTCATCAATAGTCATTACATGAGTTTTATCACCTATTTTTACTTTTTTATACCCTGCTTTCACTTCAATCTCCCACTATATAACTTAACCATCTCAGGCATGTCTCTCCAACCCGACCAATAGCTAGTAATTAACCTTATAAGCTTTGGTTTATCAAGTAAATACCATGCAAGCCAACTTAACGGTGTCGGGAAGTGGTCTCTTTGTACAAAATGTTTTATAGCAAAGTTAATCTGGTCCTCGTCCTTATCAAATAAATTAAAGATAATCGTATTGAGTAGCATATGGATATCAAGGATAATTAACAGTGGGTACAATATATATGTTAAATCCCCAAGCCCTCTAATCTCCATAGCCCAGATATCAAATAAAGTAATATCCGGCATTTTCCACTTAGCAGTTTTTGGGTCAACACCATTATGGATAGTATTATATGCGAATAGAAATAATCTTTTTGCTCTGATGTACAAGGCGCGATATGCGGCTGCATAAGCTTTTTGACTTATAATAGCTGCTAATATGCCCGTATACTGATCTCTGCTCATACACTGATGAACAGCACCGAACCCATTGTTTGTTGATTTTGGATTTGGATGTCTTACGTATCTACCAAAGCCTGTTTCAAAGTAAGTAATAGGAAGGTCTTCATAGTGATAACCCTTAAGATAAATCCAGTGCCCTGTCCAACAGGCACTGTCCCCATACTCTACGCTATTATCTCTTGGTTGATATTGCCCTAAAGCCCCTTTGTGATCCGTGTAGATCATTTAACAATGCCCAGGATCATGTGGATTCAAAAGATGCGTACAAAACCATTTAGCAATAGGTGCTTTCCAGCTATCTTCTTTCTTAATTCTCTTTAATCTAGCTGTGAATAACCATTCTTGCG
>Ga0233414_10000701_pt1 | contig 13476 bp, 11 predicted proteins | sample Na_anoxic_10_MG_FD_189020 | JGI IMG/M metagenome (GOLD analysis project Ga0233414, IMG submission 189020) | Seawater microbial communities from Saanich Inlet, British Columbia, Canada - Na_anoxic_10_MG | ecosystem: Environmental > Aquatic > Marine > Inlet | place: Canada: British Columbia...
GGATGGGGATGCATGGAGAAAAGGAGAGATTGAAGTCTCCACTTATCAAGCCCAAGCCTTTGAAGAATGACGGCTTCGTAAAACGTCGTCTCCCCTGCAGATCCCGGATCGAGTCCGGGAGGGGTCCAGGTCAGTTATAAGTTCCTTAAAACACTGGATTCCGGCTTTCGCCGGAATGACGGAAAATGATGTTTTTTGACTTTTTACGAAGCCGTCAAGAATAATTTCTCCATTTAAAGGTGCCTTATTGGTGAACCTAAAACTACTGATCATTTGGTCTATCATTGGTACAGGCATAACCTCTGTCACAACTCAGCTGCTCACTATCAGAGAATTCTTGACCCAGTTCCATGGAAATGAAATTACCATTTCTTTGGTGCTCTTCTGCTGGCTGTTACTAACAGGACTCGGCAGCCTTTCAGCAAAGGCTGTAAAGCGCTCTACCCTGGGTATTTATGCCATTCTTACCTTGACCATGGCTGTCTGGCCCCTTTTGCAAATCATTATAATCAGGGAATTCAGGGAAATATATTTCACCCATGGCGTTTCGCCCGGTTTCTACCCCATTTTTTTATATATCATGATTACCATAAGCCCATACTGTTTACTTACCGGCTTCATACTCCCATATGCGCAAAAAGTCCTAAATGACAATTATTACCCTTTTACAAGCGGCGACCTATATCTCACTGACAGCATCGGAGATATCATAGGGGGCATCCTTTTTAGTTTTGTCCTTGTTTATTGGCTAAAACCTTTTTCCACGATCGCTCTTACCTCTACCGTCTTGATTTTAGTATCTTTCCTTATCCTGATTAGTTCCCAGAGAAATATCCTGCTACTTATCGCACTCATTTCAGCCTCCCTTTTCTATTACTATTCTACAAACAGCCATTTTGAAAAGTCTTCCCTGGCCAGCCAGTATGGAGATATTGTCGATTACGTCGAGTCCCCTTACGGAAGGATTGTGATTTCTAAAGAGGGCACACAGCATACTTTTTGGGAATCTGGATTGCCACTTTATTCAGACTCAAATATCATCAAAAGCGAGGAAAAAATTCATTACCCTTTATGCCAACTGGATCAAGTAGAAAATGTGCTTTTGGTCTCCGGAGGCTTAGGCGAAACATTGGCCGAGGTGTCAAAATATCACCCAACCCATATTGACTACGTGGAGATTGATCCCTATTTGACAGATTCAGCGCTTAAGCTTGGGATAATAAAAAAGACCCCTTTCCTTGAGATAATGAACACTGATGGGAGGCATTATATTAAAAAGACAGAAAGAAAGTATGACGCTATTATCATTGACCTTCCTGATCCGGACACATTCCAGATAAACAGGTTTTTTACGAGCGAATTCTATTCTCTCGCAAAAAAAGTCTTAAAAAAAGATGGTGTTCTTTCTATGAGCATTGAATACTCCCCAAATTACTTGAGTGACATCAGAAGGAAAAAACTTTCTACAATCTACAACACCGCACGAATGCATTTCCAAAACGTTATAGTGCTTCCAGGTAATGAAGCATATCTCCTCTGCCGAGATGGAGAATTATGGTCAGATATCCCTGCCAGGTTAAAATTGAAGGCAATAAAAACCTCCTATATCGAAGCCTTTTATTATGGGAATGTGACGACGGAAAGAATTAAACAGCTTGAAGAGAATATCGACAGGAATGAATACATAAATACGGACTTTGAGCCAAGACTCATGAATATTTTGTTTCAGGAATGGTTTACAAGATACAGCACCTCCCCAAAGTATTTTCTTTTTGCCTTGTCAGCCCTCACCCTAATCTTCCTTATATCCATGAGAAAAGAAGAATACGTCCTGTTTTCAACAGGATTGGCCACAATGGGCGTGGAAATGCTAATAATTTTCACCTTTCAGATTATATACGGTTATATTTACTTGAAAATCGGGGCAATTGTCACTGCCTCCTTACTTGGTCTGCTGCCTGGGGCCACGATGGGCAGTCTCTGGAAACGCAACAATAGCTTTAAGCTAATGCTCTCAGAGATGCTCCTTTTGTCTCTGTTGATTCTCTTCTTTGTATGGGCTGCATATCTTAAGACAGAGCTTCACTCTTTATATTTTTTGGTGTTTTGTTTTTCTTTTTCCTTTCTCTGTGGGTTCCAGTTTCCTGTTGTGACAAACATAATCGGCGAAAAGAACAGCCCAGTTGCGGGCTGTCTGGCAGCTGATCTCTGCGGCGCCTCCCTTGGCACCCTTGCCACAGGGACTATCTTGATACCTATGCTGGGGATCCAGTCCGCAGTTATTTTTCTAATTCTCATTAAGTTATCAAGTAGCATGATCATGATGTTAATGAGGGGAAACAAGGCTTAAAATGGCCAAAATGATTACCAGAAAAGAGTTCCTAAAATGCCTTGGTTTAGGTGCTTCAGCCCTCTTTTGTGCAAGCACGGGTTATGGGTTTTTAGGGAAAGAAAACCAAAGTTTCAAAAGCGTCAAAGGACACATTTTCAAAAACGACGCACCAAAGAAGCTCTGGAAATGGTCTATCGAGGGGTTTCACTATTCAACAGACGGGACAATAGTACAGTGCCAGATCTGTCCAAATCGTTGTATCCTAAACCCTGGAGACCGGAGTATATGCCGATCAAGGGTAAATATTGGAGGAAAGCTATACTCGCTGGCTTATGGGAATCCTTGTTCAGTACATGTAGATCCCATTGAAAAAAAACCTCTTAATCATTTTTATCCTCGATCGTTAGTTTTTTCCATTGCTACCACAGGCTGCAACTTCAGGTGCCTCAACTGCCAGAACTGGGAAATCTCTCAGAGAAAGCCGGAAGAAGTTCGAAACATAGAATTATTTCCTGAAGACGTAATAAGGGAGGCTGGTAAAAGAAAAACATACTCAATTGCCTATACCTATTCGGAACCAATTACTTATTATGAATACATGTACGACACTGCGAAATTAGCCAGGGAGACAGGCATAAAAAATGTTTTAGTCTCAAACGGTTACATAAACAAACAGCCTCTTCTTAGGCTTTGTAAATATCTCGACGGAGCTAATGTTAATCTCAAATCCTTTGATGATCGTATTTATCGTTGCCTTAATGGGGGAACGCTTAGGCCTGTACTAAATACCTTCAAGACCCTACACAGAGAGGGAGTCTGGTTTGAGATAACAACCCTTGTAGTACCGACCTATGTAGACAAGCCAGACATGATCAAGCAAATGTGTGGGTGGATCCTTAAAGAACTGGGTCCCGATTATCCCTTGCACCTGTTGAGGTTTTTCCCACAATATAAGCTAACCCGTCTGCCAGCCACGCCCATTTCAACACTTGAGCAATTTAGGAATATAGCCATACAAGAAGGGGTTCGATATGTTTACTTGGGTAACGTGCCAGGGCATAAAGGCACCCATACATATTGCCACAACTGCAATAGAATCTTAATAGAGCGAAGAGGGTATCACATTTCCCAATTCAACCTAAGAAACGGTCGCTGTAAATTCTGCGAGACACGAATTCCGGGAAGGTGGGAATGAAATAAATAACAAATAATTGACCATTTTATCATTTTTCTTGAAAAACAAAAGTCAACATGCTAAATGGCTTTGATTGGTAAAGGGAGGACATTAAGCATGAAAAAGGATAAGGATCAGATCAATTCATTTCTTGGAAAAAATACCGAATTTAAAGGAAAGCTCTCTTTCACTGGTGCAGTTCGTATTGACGGAGTTTTTGAAGGCGAAATATTTACCAAAGGAACACTGATTGTGGGTGAGAAAGCCATTATCAAATCCGACATCCACACATCTCGTATCATCATAAGCGGCGAAGTTCACGGCAACATTGTTGCAGAAAATAGTATCAGAATACAAGTTCCAGGCAAAGTTTTTGGAAATATCCAGTCCCCGATCCTCACAATAGACGAAGGGGTTATTTTTGAGGGGAGCTGCCAGATGCGAAAACAAAGTGAAGCGCTTGAGAAAAAAGTTTCAGTTCTCCCAAAATGACCAGCTTTCTAAGTACAAAATCTGGCTCACAGAAAACCCTTAGAAGGACCGCTGTCGAAATTTTTTCCAACAAAAAGGGAGAAATCAGGAGAAAGTCAGATTATCTGATTAGTCAATAAATTCACAGAAAGGGTGGAGAAGTTAAATTGATTAGTTCGACTATTTCAAGAAGATATGCCAAGGCACTCTTAAGCATAGGGCAGGAAGATGGACAATATGAAGAATATGGACATAATCTTCAAGAATTTGTCGGGTTTTGTTCTACTAATGAAGAATTTTCTCGGGTTATTTCCAATCAGATATTTTCTGCTGCGGATCGAAAAAAAATCCTTGAAATCGCTTTAGAAAAGGGCTCTTTTTCTGACGTGATAAAAAATTTCTTAAGACTCCTTATTGACAAAAACAGGATTCGTGCTATCAAAGAAATTGCTGATTACTATTCAATCCTGACAGATAAGGTTTTAAATATTGCCCGTGCAAATATCATCACCGCCAGACCATTGAAAAACAAAGCTCTGGACAAACTGGAGAAAGCCTTAGTAGTGCTTACATCAAAGAAGGTTAAGGTTGATATGAAGGAAGATAAATCTATTATCGGGGGGCTTATTGTAAAAATAGAGGATTTGGTGTTGGATGGAAGTGTAAGGGCCCAGCTTGAACGGCTAAGAGTATCACTAAAAAGGAGTGAATATAACTAATGGAGATCAGAGCAGAAGAAATAAGTCAAATAATCAGAGACCAGATAAAAGATTATGAGAAGAAAGTAGAGGTGAGCGAAACAGGAACCGTCTTATCTGTCGGTGATGGTATTGCTCGTGTTTACGGTCTTGAAAAGGCCATGGCTATGGAGATGGTCGAATTTTCCGGCAACATTTTTGGCCTATGTCTCAATCTGGAAGAGGATAATGTCGGTGTCGCTATCATGGGGGATGATTCCAAGATCAAGGAGGGTGATACTGTCAAAAGAACAGGAAGGATCGCAGAAATCCCTGTAGGCGATGCAGTACTCGGCAGGGTTATTGACGCCGTAGGTCAGCCCCTTGACGGGAAGGGCCCTATCAATGCGACTGAATATAGCCGCATTGAAGTAGTAGCTCCTGGCGTTATTGCCCGTCAACCTGTGAAAGAGCCAATGTACACGGGACTCAAAGCTATTGATGCTATGACGCCCATAGGCCGGGGACAACGTGAATTAATTATTGGAGATCGACAGATCGGTAAGACGGCTATCTGCGTAGATGCCATTATCAACCAAAAAGACACCGATATCTATTGTATTTACGTGGCTGTGGGCCAGAAGAAATCCACGGTGGCGCAGGTAGTTGACATACTTGAGCGCCATGATGCAATGCAATATACCACTATCGTTGCGGCCTGTGCCAGTGACCCTGCAACACAACAATTTATTGCTCCATATTCCGGTTGTGCTATTGGTGAATATTATCGGGATAATAAAAAACATGCCCTGATCATTTATGACGACCTCTCAAAACAGGCTGCAGCATACAGGCAGGTCTCCCTTTTACTGAGGCGACCGCCAGGTCGAGAGGCCTTCCCTGGGGACATTTTCTATAACCACTCCCGCCTGTTAGAACGTGCAGCTAAACTGAACGATGAACGTGGAGGTGGTTCGCTTACAGCCTTACCTATCATAGAAACCCAGGCAGGTGACGTCTCGGCCTATATCCCAACCAATGTGATTTCTATTACCGATGGCCAGGTCTACCTGGAGCCCCGTCTTTTCTTCACTGGCGTGCGGCCTGCAATTAACGTAGGTCTTTCGGTCTCAAGGGTTGGTGGTGCAGCCCAGACCAAGGCCATGAAAAAGGTGGCAGGAACATTGCGTCTTGATATGGCCCAATTCAGGGAACTTGAGGCCTTTGCCCAATTCGGTAGTGACCTGGATGAGGCAACCCAACGACAACTTAATCGCGGTCAGAGGCTGGTTGAGGTGCTGAAACAAGGCCAGTATCAGCCCATGAACGCGGGGAAACAGGTAGCGATCCTATTTGCAGGAGCAAACGGTTATTTGGATGAATGGCCTGTGGAGGCCGTTACAGACTATGAAAAACAGATGCTGGAATTTCTGGAAAGCAAGTATTCTGAGATATTGAGTGAAATAAAGGAAAAGGATGATATAAGCGATAACCTGGATGAAAAAATGAGAAAAGCCCTTGATGAATTTAAGGAGACTTTCCAGCTAGTTACTTAGGGCTAACTCAAAAAATTAACCATTTTATAAAAATTAATTTGAGACAGAGAAAGATAAATGGCAACCTTAAGAGATATTTTACTGAAGATTGACGCTGTTAAAAAAACAAGGCAGATTACCAAAGCAATGAATATGGTCGCTGCAGCCAAGCTCCGAGGCGCCCAAATGAGGGCGGAAAACTTTCATCCTTATGCAACGAAATTTTCCGAGATACTGAGCGATTTGTTGAGACGAGTAGATCCTGATACTCACCCTTTACTAATTAAGAAAAAAGAGGTATCCAGGTTCGACTTGCTTCATTTTTCAGGTGACAGAGGCCTTTGCGGAAGTTTCAATACAAATCTTATTAATACTGCCAAAAAATGGTTAGATGATCAGCAGGCTAATGGAATAGAGTGCAGCTTAACCACTGTTGGGAAAAAGGGTAAAGATTACTTCAGCAAAAGAGATTATAACGTAATTACCAGCCATACTAATATATACGGTAAAATCGACACCTCTTTTATAGATCAGATGACAAAGATATTTATTGGTCGATATATGACGGACAAAGTTGACGAAGTGTATGTGATCTATAGCCGATTTATTAGCATGGGCAAGCAGGAACCTACTTTAATTAAACTTATTCCCATTGAGCCCGAACAGAACAAAGATGAGCAAGCTGAGTTGGGTGCTATAGACCACCTGTGTGAACCAGATCCTGAGAAGCTTCTGGCCGAGCTTTTACCCAAATACATCAGTGTCCAGATATTAAATGCATTGTTGCAAAACGAGACCAGTGAACATGCCGCTCGTATGTCTTCAATGGACAACGCTTCAAAAAACTGTAATGAACTGATAGAAAATCTTACTCTTGTGTATAATAAAGCACGACAAGCGGCCATTACAGCTGAACTGATGGATATTGTAGGTGGTGCTGAGGCCTTGAAAAAGGCATAACTGGCTTTTGAAAAAAGGAGGGCTTAACATAACAATGAATGAAGGCAAATTAATTCAAGTCATAGGTCCGGTTGTAGATGTGGAGTTTTCGGACGGAGAACTTCCAGAAATTCTTACTGCGCTTTTCCTCACAAACCCTGGTATTGATGATACTGAAGACAACCTTGTTGTGGAAGTAGCTCAGCACTTGGGCGATAATGTGGTCCGATGCATTGCCATGGACGTAACCGACGGCCTTGTGCGAGGAATGAAGGTCAAAAACACAGGAAAACAGATTCAGATGCCTGTTGGAGATCCTGGTTTAGGTCGCATTCTCAACGTTGTTGGGAGACCAGTGGATGGATTGGGCCCTGTCGATGCCAAGGAATTTTACCCAATTCACCGCCATGCTCCTAAATTTGAGGAACAGGACACTACGGTCAATGTCCTTGAGACTGGTGTCAAGGTGATTGATCTCCTGGTACCATTTCCCAGAGGTGGGAAAATGGGTATGTTTGGCGGTGCAGGTGTTGGCAAGACAGTGGTTATGATGGAAATGATCCATAACATAGCCATGCAGCATGGCGGCATCAGTGTCTTTGCCGGCGTTGGCGAGAGGACCAGAGAAGGGAACGATTTATATTTAGAGATGAAGGAGTCTGGTGTTCTGCCCAAGGCCGCTCTAATCTATGGCCAGATGACCGAACCACCTGGCGCACGTGCGAGGGTAGCCTTGTCAGCCCTTACTGCTGCAGAGTATTATAGAGATGAAAGAGGCCAGGATGTATTGCTCTTTATCGATAATATTTTCCGGTTTACCCAAGCGGGCTCAGAGGTTTCAGCCTTGCTTGGCCGTATCCCTTCTGCTGTTGGCTACCAGCCAACCCTGGGAACTGATTTGGGTGAGCTTGAGGAACGGATCACATCAACTACCAAGGGTTCCATCACATCGGTCCAATGTGTATATGTGCCTGCTGATGACCTCACAGACCCTGCCCCCGCAACGACATTTGCTCATCTGGATGGTACCGTGGTTCTGTCAAGGCCCATCGCCGAGTTAGGGATATATCCCGCGGTTGATCCGCTTGATTCTTCGTCACGAATACTTGACCCCAATGTTTTAGGGGAGGAACATTACGCTATCGCAAGACAGGTACAGCAGATTCTCCAGAAGTACAAGGACCTTCAGGATATTATAGCAATCCTTGGAATAGATGAGCTCTCAGATGAGGATAAACTGACAGTAGCTCGGGCACGAAGAATGCAGCGTTTCCTTTCCCAGCCTTTCCATGTGGCTGAGACCTTTACAGGTACGGCAGGTAAGTATGTCCCTGTGAAAGAGACTGTACAGGGATTCAAGGAGATTATCGAGGGAAAGCACGATGACCTGCCAGAGGCAGCCTTTTACATGGTGGGAAACATTGAAGAGGCTCAAAAAAGAGGTGAGCAGTTGGCATCCGCCAGCCGATAGAGGTGATTAATTCATGGAAAAACTGCATTTGGAAGTTATTACGCCTGAAAAGGTGATAGTAAACGAGGATGTGGAGTCTGTTGTAGCGACCGGTTCGTTGGGTGAGTTTGGGATATTTTTAGAACACATACCTTTTCTCTCAGTGATTATACCAGGCGAACTTCGATACACTACAGGCGATAAAACAGATTCCCTCGCCGTGACCAGCGGTTTTGCAGAGGTCTCCAATAATAAGGTTTCGGTTCTTGTTGATGCAGCCGAAAAGCCCCATGATATTGATCTTGAACGTTCACACCGGGCAATAAAAAGGGCAAAGGAAAGATTAGCAAAGGATCGAGGGACCGAGGATATTGACTTTCAAAGGGCAGAGGCAGCCTTAAAAAGGGCAATTGCACGAATTAAGGTTGCTGAAAAGGCAAGATAACCATACTGATTCCCAAGAAATATTGCAAAAAAGGCAAGTCTTACGGCTTGCCTTTTTTATTGCCTTTTTTATTGTATTGACCTTTGGAGATTTCGGGAGTAGAATATAATTAATTGGTGTATGTAATGTAGTATATTATGGCTATATTGAGACCTTTGAAAAATGCTCAATTTTGTTCAAGGTCAAGGAAGACGAAAATTTCAAACGTAGGAATACATTGAGTATTTCGAGGCTTAAAATTCGAGCCTGACGCCAAAATTGGGCCTCCGGCTCGTAGGGGCAAGCCTACGCCTCGGAGAGCAAAAGAGGGCGTTTTGCAAAGGTCTGTTAAGATAATTGCTATATTATTTACAATATCAATAAGGATTCAAGTAATATGAACACCGGAGAAGGCATTGATCAATTTCAGTTACTTGAAGACAAGATAGATAGTCTTATTGAATTGATAACAACTCTAAGAAAAGAAAAAGAATCTTTTGCTGAAAAAATTCAAATTCAAGAAAAAAAATGTGCCGACTTGGCAGAAAAATTCGAAAATCTAAAGACGGCAAAAGATAAAGCCAAGCAAAGAATTACCTCCCTTTTGGAGAAAGTTGAACAAATTGACATTTAGCCAAGGAATAACAGTTGGAAAAGCCAGTCAGAGTGAAAATTCTTGATCATGAATACCTGATCAGGGGTGATGAAGATGAAGAGCAGATCCAAGAAATTGCAGAATTTGTGAACGATAAGTTTAAGGAGATTCGGGATAACACAGAGAAACTTTCAGAAAAAAAGGCGGCAATATTGGCTGCTTTTCATATTGCCAGTGAATATTTCCAGCTACAAAAAGAGCGCGACAATATGATATTGGATATTCAGAGCCGGGCACAGTCACTAAATTTTCAAATTGATTCTATTATTAGGTGAAAAACCCCAAACAACTTAGAAAATATTATATGTTTGGGAAACAAAATATATTCTTAATGATGAAAGAATAAAAGGGCTGATTTCACTAAGAGTGAACAATATAAAGTTTAATTGTAAGTCAAAAAACATAAAAACTTTCAATGGAGAGACCAAATTCATAAGAAAAGCAAAATCAAGATAATTTAGTGCTGTACCCCTTTATAGGCCAAATTAATCTCATTTTTTCCTCTCCTTGTAAGAATTAGCCCACCTTTTATTCTTTCCCTTTTATTTGTCTGGACATAGGACTTTCAGACACTGGATCATTCCGATTCAGTTCTTGAGATTATTTTATTAAATAATAGTAAATGGTTAGCTCTTTGAAAAAAAGCGGGAAGGGATATAGGAGTTTTTTCAAAGCGCTAAATTTTTACAAATAATATAAGGAGCGTCGAATTATTATGAACGCAATTCAAATAATTGGGATAATTCTATCAGGCCTGGTAGTAGGCGTACCTATTGGGTTTTTTATCCGCAAGAAAATAATGGAAAGCAGAGCTGATTCCATGGAGAAGTACTCTAAGAAAATCCTTGTAGAAGCCCAACAAGAAGCCAGGACAATAAAAAAGGAGGCCTCGCTTCAAGCCAAGGACGTTCTTTATCAAATGAAAGTTGAAGTTGATAAGGAGACCAAAGAAAAGCGAGATCAGTTATCAATCCAGGAAAAACGCCTATTTTACAAAGGAGAAAATTTAGATAAAAAAATTGAACAATTTGAAAAGAGAGAAGAAAACATTGCTGAAAGAGAAAGGGATATTAATAAAATTAATAAAGATTTAAGGAGAAAAGAAAATGAATATGAACGTCTCATTGAAGATCAAAGAAAGCAACTGGAAAAACTGGCAGGTATATCCAGTGAGGAGGCAAAAAAGCTCCTAATTAAATCTATGGAATTGGAAGCAAAACATGATGCTGCAAGAATGATGCGAATGATTGAAAACGAGGCAAGGACCGAGGCTGACAGGAAAAGTCAGGAAATAATTGCCTTATCCATAAAAAGATATGCTGGGGATTATGCGGCAGAAAAGACTGTTTCTGTTGTTAACCTTCCAAACGAAGAGATGAAAGGGAGGATCATTGGGAGGGAAGGCAGAAATATTCGCGCAATTGAAGCAGCCACAGGTATAGACCTTATTATTGATGATACACCGGAGGCTGTTATCTTATCTGGGTTCAACCCGGTGAGAAGAGAAGTCGCCAAGATCTCCTTGGAAAAGTTGATAGATGATGGTAGGATTCACCCTGCAAGGATAGAGGAAGTGGTTGCAAAAGTTAATAAGGAGATTGAATCAAGTATAAGAGAGGCAGGAGAACAAGCGACGTTTGATGTAGGAATCCACGGGATTAATCAAGAACTTATTAACCTCATTGGTAGATTAAAATACCGTACAAGTTATGCACAAAATGTACTTCAACACTCAAGAGAGGTCGGTTTTCTATGCGGCATTATGGCAGCTGAACTTGGATTAAATGTGAAACAGGCCAAGAGAGCTGGACTTCTCCACGATATTGGCAAGGCAGTAGATCATGAAGTTGAAGGGCCCCATGCGCTTATTGGGGCCGACCTGGCCAGGAAATATGGCGAGTCAAGACAAGTGGTTCATGCTATTCACGCTCATCATGAGGAGATCCAGCCTGAGTCAGTTTTGGACATCCTAGTTCAGGCAGCAGACACTTTGTCTGGTGCAAGGCCAGGAGCGCGCCAGGAAATGCTTGAGTCCTATATTAAGAGGCTGGAAGAACTCGAAAATATCGCCAAATCTTTTTCCGGGGTCAATAAGTCCTATGCTATTCAGGCAGGTCGAGAGATACGTATTATGGTTGAAGGGCAGATGGTTAATGATGATCAGTCCTTTATCCTTTGTAAGGATATCGCAAATAAAATAGAAAAAGACCTTAGCTATCCGGGCCAGATCAAAGTGACAGTAATTCGTGAAACCAGGGCTGTGGAATATGCCAAGTAATATTAGCTTTATTAGGCTTCCTGACTTTTTCAATTATGATTAGGCGTAATAGTTTAGCTATCTGAAGAACCCATGAGCGAATCACAAGGACATGGGGGCCTCTTTTAAGAAACCGACTAGGCCGCCACTTAAGACTCAGCGGTCATGGAAACTAAGGCGGGCGGCGGACTTTCTGGATTTATGCCCCGTGCAAAGCTTCGGGCATCAAGCAAAGCACCCTCTCCGCCCGCCTCAGGCAGCAGGAATGTTCACAATCAAGCAACCAATTTCTCGGTTCTTAAAAAAGACGAGACCTTTGAAAAATGCCCAATTTTGGTCAAGGTCAAGGAAGGCGAAAATTTTAACCGCAGGAATATATTGAATATTTCGAGGATTAAAATTTGAGTCTGACGCAGAGATTGGGCAAAACGGGGCGTTTTGCAAAGGTCTCGAGACCCCCATGCCCTTCTTACATACTTTCAAAGATCTAAACTGTTACGATTAGGCTATGTCTCAAGAGAAAAAAACTGTTTACCTTATAGACGGAAGTTCATACCTTCATCGGGCCTACCACGCCATAAGAAACCTCTTCAATTCTAAAGGTTTCCCCACAAACGCCATTTTAGGCTTCACTAAGATGATTATGAAGCTTCTGGCTGATAAAAACCCAAGATACCTTGCCATTGCCTTTGACACAAAAGAACCTACCTTCAGACATAAGATCTACGAAGGCTACAAGGCCAATCGCCCTCCAATGCCTGAAGATATGGCTGTACAAATCCCTGCCATCAAATCCATTATAAAGAATCTAAATCTAAAAATGATAGAAAAAGAGGGATATGAAGCAGATGATGTTATTGGTACTTTAGCCAGGATAAGCGAAGAAAAGGGCTACAATGTAGTTATAGTGAGCGGAGATAAGGATTTCAGACAGGTGATTACGACCAAAATATCCTTATTGGATACCATGAAGAATACATTTACCGATTATGCATCCTTGAAACAAACCTATGGGTTCGGGCCAGAAAAGTTCATTGATGTCATGGGCCTTTCCGGCGATAGCACCGATAATATTCCTGGGGTTCCAGGAGTGGGAGAAAAGACAGCTATTGATCTCATCAGAGATTTTGGATCCTTTGAAAATGTCTTTGATCATGTAGAAGAAATAAAGAAAAAAAAACTAAAACAAAATTTACAAGAATTCAGGCATAACGCCCTCTTAAGCAAAAAACTGGTCACTATAGATAGCTTTGTGCCCCTTGAGGATGATGTTGAAGAGCTCAAAGTAGGCACACCACAAAGCGAAGAACTGGCAAAAACCTTCAGAAAGTATGAGTTTAGAGGATTATGGGCGCAATTTGCTTTAAGAGAAGATGTCCTGAAAGAGTACAGTCTGTGTCTTTCAAAAGATGCTTTAAGCACTTTAATTAAGCAGATTAAGGAAAAAGGCATACTCTCAATCGATACGGAGACTACCAGCAAGAAATCCCTTCAAGCCAAATTGGTGGGCATATCGTTTTCCTGTGAGGATCGAAAGGGATATTATTTGCCTCTTGCCCATT
>Ga0233414_10000702_pt1 | contig 13459 bp, 9 predicted proteins | sample Na_anoxic_10_MG_FD_189020 | JGI IMG/M metagenome (GOLD analysis project Ga0233414, IMG submission 189020) | Seawater microbial communities from Saanich Inlet, British Columbia, Canada - Na_anoxic_10_MG | ecosystem: Environmental > Aquatic > Marine > Inlet | place: Canada: British Columbia...
TGGATCAAATAGTATTATATCTGCTTCATTTGCAGTAAGTGCTTCAGTAGTTGAATCCGCTTCATTTGCTAATACTTCATTATCAACAATAAGCGCTTCACATGCTGAATTTGCTGATGAATCATTCTTAGCTACAACTGCTTCTTATGCTTTAAATGTAGAAACAGCTTCTTATATTGCTCCTAATAATATAAAAGCAGCAGGAAGTACAGGACAAGTACAATTTAATAATGAAGATGCTTTATTTGGAGCATTTAATTTAATATATAGTCAAAGTAATGGTTATTTATCTGTAGCTACAAGTTCATATTCTACCCATCCTTTAGAAGTAGGTGGACAGATTGCACAAACAGGATTAGGTTGTAGTGTAGCATTAGGTAGAAATGCCTTAATAAATCTCACCTCAGGAACTCAAAATGTCGCTATAGGTGAAAGAGCTATGTTTACTACAGACTCAGGTCTTAGAAACGTAGCAGTTGGATTCCAAGCTTTAGAAGATAATGCATCAGCAGCTAGAAACGTAGCTGTGGGTTATCAAGCTTTAAATAAAGCTGTTTCCCCAAATAACGTAGCTGTTGGAGCTCAAGCATTATTTAATAGCTTATGTGGTCAAGATAATGTTGGTATTGGTAATTGTGCTTTATATTCTAATGTAACAGGTAGATGTAATATAGCTATAGGCTCAGAATCAAGTATATGTAATAGTAATGGAGTAGAAAATGTTAGTATTGGATTTGAAACTTTAAGAAATTCTACATCTGGTCAAAGAAACGTATCTATAGGTCATCAATCTATGAATTCAATCACCACTGGGGTTGATAACGTAGCTTTAGGTTGGAATGCTGGTTTTTATGCTAGTATTTCTTCAACAGGTAATGTATTTTTAGGTAAATGTGCTGGACCTTCAACACTCCAACCTTTATCTAATAAATTATATATTAATAATACTCAAGGTTCACCTTTAATTTGTGGAGATTTTTCACTTAGACAAGTTAATATAGATGGAGCATTCACAGCTTCAGGATTAATTTATCCAACTAGTGATGGAACATCAAACCAAGTATTAACTACAGATGGACAAGGAAACCTATCATTTGGTGCCGCTGGTACTGTAGAAACTGCTTCATATGTTTCTTCTCCAAATGTAGATGGTCCATTAGGAATGGATAGTGTATTATCCTCTTCATATGCTGTAACTGCTTCTTATGCCTTAAATGGAGGTAGTGGAGGTGGAGCAGGATTCCCATTTGTAGGAGATGCTGTAATAACAGGATCGTTATTAATTACCTCTTCATTCGTAGATTTCACCGATGCTACTGGAGTATCAGGATCATTTAGTGGCTCATTTGAAGGTGATGGTAGTGGATTAACTGGAATAACAGTAGCTGAAGTAGCAACAGTTGAAGATACTTTCACTGGAGTTACATCAGTATCCGTAACACATAACTTTGGAACTAAAAATGTAATAGTTCAAGTTTATGATAATAATGACAATTTAATTATACCTGCTTCTATTACTACAACAAATGATAACACAGTAGATGTTACATTTAGTTCTTCCACTTCAGGTAGAGTAGTAGTAGCTAAAGGAGGCCATATTGTATCAGTAACCTCAGGAACATATAGACAATCTATATCAGGAGCTTCAAGTTATACAATAACTCACAACTTAGATGAAGATTATCCTATGGTTCAAGTATATGATAGTAGTAAAGATCAAGTAATTCCTGCTACCATAACTTCAACATCAACAAACACTATAGATTTAAGTTTCTCAAGTACGTTTGCGGGTACAATAGTAGTAAAAAAATAATATATTTATAACAAAACAAAACACAAATAACCAATGAGAATAGATAACCCCACAGGATCGATAGCTTCACTAACGGGATCCTTTACTGGTTCTTTTTATGGGGATGGATTAGGATTAATAAATATTGAATCTGCTTCATATGCTGAAACAGCTTCATATGCTGCATCAGCTTCTTATGCTATATCATCCTCACATGAAATCGTTACTGAAGTTTCTTCTTCATATGCTGAAACTGCAACTTCATCTTCATATGCTTTAACTGCTTCCTACGCTTTAAATGGTGGTAGTGGTGGTGGTGGTGGTTCTGCTGATTATTCTCCTTTTACAACAGGGTCTTCCGCAGATAAAATATTACCAAAAGAAGGAAGTAACTGTGATGTTATAGGTAGTAATTCTACTATAGCAGGGGGTATACAAAATGAAATAGGGGATAGCAGTTCTACTATCTCTTTTATTGGTGGTGGTTGTCAAAACTTAATAGGATCAAAACAAAACACAGCAGGTTTTATAGGAGGAGGAACTAACAACACACTTCATTGTTACACAGGAACTGGAGGGGCTATAGTTGGAGGTACAAATAACCTTCTTTGTCTATCTGCCGCAGGTTTTATAGGTGGAGGTAGTCAAAACACCATAAAACTATCTGATAGAAGTGTCATAGTAGGTGGATCTAATAATATAATAGTACCAGGTACTACTGCCCATTATATATCTATAGTTGGTGGATACCTAAACACAGGTTCATGTGGTTTTGCAGGAATATTAGGAGGGTGTCAAAACCATGTTAATAATGATCACTCTTTTATTATAGGCTCAAGCTTAACTTCAGATAAAGATTGTTATACCTTTATGAATAACGCTGATATAGCAGGTACAGTTTCTGCCTCTATATTTAGCGGTTCATTCGTAGGAGATGGAAGCGGTTTGACAGGAATTTCAGGTGGGGGTGTAACATTTGACTACACCGATAGTGCTACTTATGAAAATTTAATTTTAGGTGAATCTCTTACTCTCGGTACCTATACTGTTAATAACACAGCATTAGGTTATTTAGCATTTGCAAATAATGATAGCTCAGGCGAAGGTACATTTATAGGATATGCAGCTGGAAGATATAATTCAGGAGGACAGTATAGCGGTGGGGCTAACACATCAGTAGGTTATAGAGCTTTAATGGGTGTTAACGGTCAAACCACTGGCTTCAGAAATACAGCAGTTGGGCATGATGCAGCGTACCTTATTACTAGTGGGTGTGACAATACAGCGATAGGACAAGGTGCATTAAGAAGTATATCAAGCGGTTCCGGCAATACTTCTGTCGGGTATTTCTCAGGTATCAAAGCAACCGGAGGTTGTTGTAACTCATTTTACGGTAGAAGCGCTGGTTGTGATGTAATAGGAGACTTTAATACTATTATTGGCGCAAACGCCGGAATTTGTTTACTCACGCTTACAGGTGATAATAATACTACTATAGGTTATCAAGCAAATCCAAGTACTACTTCAGTAAGCAATGAAATAACAATTGGAAACACAAGCATAAACTCTTTAAGAATACCCGGCCTACAATCAGGAGCTTCAGACGGTGATGTACTTACATACTCTTCTACTTCTGGCGATATTACACTCCAAACACCTAGCGGTGGAGGAGGAACAATTTATAACTCTACTGTAAGATATGTAGCTTATAATTCAACCCAATTAGTTGAAATTTTATCTACAGGAACAATGTATAGTGGGTTAAGTTGGTCTAGATCAGGCGCAACAATTACTATTACTTCAACTGCTCATGGTTTATCAAATGGTGACTATGTAGTAGTAAGAAATATGGGAGATACCGATTATGTATATGGCGTTATTTCAAGTGTAACAACGGATAGTTTCCAGATTACTAATGCTGTCAGTTCAGGTGATACCTCAGGTACAGCTGGCGCTTATATCCCAGCTGCTGACGCTACCTCAGTAACAGATAGTGCAGCTACAATTGGTTCACCAACAGTAGGAGATATTCAAATTATTTCAATTAAAGTACATTTTGGTGCTGCAAAATTTGGAACAACTTTTGATTTAACAATGCCAACAAGTTTAACTAATGGAGCTGGTGGTAATACTTCTACTGCTACCATGAATCCCCCAATAGTAGGTGTATGGGATTTATCCACAGGGGCATTTAACGCTAGTGGTTTAGTTTCAGTTTGGGGAGGAACAGGGTCAGCAGGAAGCTATAATGTATTCCAAGTTGGTGGTATAAATCAATTAGTAGATGGTATGGTTAAATTCACATTCTAAAAAATAAAAAATGGCACACCTACAACCCATTTATGGCAGAGGATCATCAATATCACCTGTAAATACCAACTTTGTAATCACCACAGGTGATTTTACAAATGGGTCTAATCAATTTACTATAGCAGAAGATTCCTTAGTAAGGGTAGGTCAAACCTTAACATACGTTAATTCCCAATTTACTGGTATAGTAACTATTACTAATGTATCTGGTACTACTATTACAGTAGACCAAAATGCAAATTCAAATGCTGGGAATGGTCAAACAATAGGATTAAATACTGCTGATGGTAGTTATTTAATTCAAAGTGCTTCACTTTTAGATGTTAATTCAATATTAACTGTTAATAGTATAACAGGCAGTACTGATAGTGAATATCAAAGTGGAGATGTAGTTTATAGTTTATTAGGTAGAGCAGCTAAACAAAATGGTACTGTTATACAAGGTAAATTCCATAAATACATTGTTAACGAAGTATTATATAGAAGTATTTCAAGTGCAGAAATATCATTCTTTATAGAATGGGGAGAAGATGGAACCCAAACAGAATCAGGAGATAAATTATTTGTAGGCAGTAATCAAACGCTCCCTATTACCCAACTAACTAATACAGCATCACTATCACCTATATTTGATAAAGATATTTATCCAACTTTAGCAATTGGATCTGGATTTGGTGGTTATCAAGTAGAATTAAACTCATTTTTTGATACTCGAGGATCAGGTAGTGGAGGAGTATCAACAGACACATTCCCTTATACAGGCTCAGCAGAAATAACTGGTAGTTTAGGAGTAACAGGTAGTATTATCTTTACAACTGATACGGGTATTACTGAAGATATTCTCTTAATAAAAGGAAATACAGCTGATAACGGAAGTGTAAAAGTTACATCTAACGGTATTCTTCAATTAGCTTGGAGTGGCTCCACAGCCCCAACAGCAATCGAAGGAGGAATTTACTATTCTTCCTCCGCTTTTTATGTTGGAACTTAATAAGATGTATATTTATAATTAACCTTTATATAAAAAACAATTAATAATTTAAAAAAACAAAAATTAAATGGCAACTTGGAAAAAACTCATAGTCTCCGGATCGGAGATTTCACAGTTAAATGATGATTTAGGCATTCATCTATCTGGGAGTGCTGGTGGAGCGGTTGACAGTGTAGGTACTATTAAATTAGGCCAAACTGGATCCCTATCAGTAAGAACAGATGGTACATACGTAACTTCATCAGGTGCTGGTCAAGGTCAATTAACAATTGTTTCCGGAAGTATTGATACTTCTCGAATTGCTTTAGATACATTAGAAGTAAGCCAAATTTCTGCTTCTGCTTTAGTAACTTCTTCTGCCGGTGGTGGAACAGGTTTAATTGCAGACGCTACAGGTTCAGATAGCAAATTAGCTACTGCTAAAGCAATCGTAGAGTATGTTGAATCTCAAGTAGGTAATGCTAATGATTTAGTAATTACAGGTTCAACCGGAGTAGCACTTGTTGATTTATCAACAGATCAGTTAAGATTTTTATCAGGATCAGACTCCTCAATAGGAGTAACAGTAGGCAAAACAGGCACTACTGGATCTGTAACTTATACTTTAAACACAGGATCTGATCACTTTATTTCAGGATCAAGATCAACAATTTCTGTAGCTGATACACAAGGTTCAGCTGGTATTGATCTATCTTACGATAGTGGAAATGGAATTTTAAGCGCTAGCTTACAAACTTCCTCAATCCATATTGGTGACGGATCAACTAGCATTGCTTTAGGTGAAACAGGATCTGTATTCTCTGGAATTACAGCTACTGGTTCATTTAGTGGATCATTAGTAGGAATTGGATCAGGATCATTCAGTGGTTCATTCGAAGGTGATGGTAGTAAATTAACTGGATTAGTTTCTACTTTATTACTTACTGGATCTTATGATGGTACTGGTACTAATGGATCTGTAGATTTAAAAACAGAACCCCTTACAGTTAATGGGTTTGTAAATGAAATCTCAGCTTCATTTGATGATACAAGCAATACTTTAGAATTTAGATTACCATCTGACGTTACAGTTCAAAATGACTTAACAGTAACTAATGATTTATTAATCCAAAATGACCTAACAGTTGTAGGTACAGCGTCATTCCAACACACAACCAATTTAGAAGTAGCTGATAGATTTATCTTATTAGCATCTGGTTCTAATACAAATGGTGATGGTGGTTTAGTAGTACAACAATCTTCTCAAGATGTAGGTGAATTATTTGGATTTGACTCAGACCAAGAAAGATGGGCTGTAACAGGATCCTTCACTGCTGATGGTTCAGCATTTACTCCAGATGCATTTATGGCAGCTGTAGTTGAAGGAGCAGGAACAGATCCAGACGTTGCTGTAGCTAAATACACTAAGAAAGGTAATATCTTTGTAGGAAGCGACGAGTCAATTTATATTTATTCTTAATAGCTCTTAAATATATTAGTAAATTTTTATGAGTTTTAAAGCTAATAACATTAAGAAATTAGGTGAAGTCCCAACCAAAAAGGTTGGGATTTCTCCTATTTCAAAACCTCATACCCCAACTCCAACTTTGGAGTTAAATAAACAAGAATTGGAACTTCTTTTATACTGTATTAAGCATTCTACTTTTCAAGGAACAAGTATAGAATTAGTTTATAATTTAGTTTCAAAATTACAAAATTATTTGTTAAATACAAATAAATAGTTTTTTTTCAATATTTATTATTGATTATAGGCCTTTAAAGGAAGTGGACAGCTAAATCTGTAACCAACCATAATAAAATAGTAAACATGCCAAACTGGAAAAAAGTAATAGTTAGTGGTTCTGATGCTACCCTAAATAAATTAAACATAATTACTTCACTTACAGCAAGTGGATTAAATTACCCTACCACAGACGGAGACGTTGGTCAAACTATCGTAACTGATGGATCAGGCAATTTATCTTTTACTGAAGTTGAAGCAGAAAAATTAACATTCGCCGTCCAAAATGGTGAATCCTTTTCCTTACCCAAAGGTACCCCAGTCAGCGTAACTTCAACAACTAATGGAACAGCTATTGTAGTAGCATCTTCAGCATCAGTTGCTTCCAAAATGCCTGCTCATGGTATTTTATCTCAAAACCTAACAGCAGGTTCTGATGGTTTTGCTACTATAACAGGTCTTATTAATGGAGTTGACACTTCAGCTTTTTCATCAGGAGATACTATTTATGTTGCTCCTACAGGTAGTTACACAAATGTAAAACCTCAAGGTTCAGGTAACTTAATCCAAAACTTAGGTATTGTTAAAAAAGTAGATGCTACTAATGGTAGTGGAGAAATATTTGGTTCAGGTAGATCAAACGATGTACCTAATTTACCAACAGGAAAAATATGGGTTGGAGATGGATACACTATAACTTCATCCATTGTTCACTTAGATGAAACTAACTCAATAGCACAATTTACAGGTTCAATAGATGTAACTGGAATAGTTTCTGGTTCTATCTTTAGTGGATCGTTCGTAGGAGATGGTAGTGGGTTAACAGGTATTGAAGCAGGAGCTACAGATATAGATGGTTTATCTGATGGATATACTCAAGGACTTGGAAATGTATTTTTAGGCACTCCAACAGCAAGTTTATCAATTACATCAGGAACCCGCAATACAGTTTTAGGTTGTAATTCAGGAACAGGTATTACAAGTGGTTTAGGGGCTACAATAGTAGGTTATTGTGCTGCTCCAAGTTTAAACACATCTACCGTTGCGATAGGTTATGAAGCTTTATATTCAGCTACAGGTGGAGTAAATATGACCCTTATAGGTTACCAAGCAGGTAGAAATATAACATCCGCCAATTATACCACAGGTTTAGGTTACCAAACATTATATTGTAATTTAACAGGTCAAAGAAATACTGCTCTTGGATGGAGAGCTGGTTTTGGTGCGACAGGTGGATCTAATACCTTTATAGGAACTTGTTCAGGTGGTACTTCTACTAGTTATAGTAGTACTAATAACACAGCTGTAGGTACTTATTCTTTGAAATGTGGAGGAGGTACCCAAAACACAGCATTGGGGATGAGTGCCTTATGTACAAACACTTCAGGTACAAGTAATATAGCTGTTGGAAATAATGCAGGAACTAATCTAACAGGGGGAATTTTAAACATTATAATTGGACAAGGAGCTCAAGCTTCATCTACAAACGCTTTATATGAAATTACTTTAGGGAGTTCACAAACTGTAGTTCGTATACCTGGTTTAAATGCTAGTGATGGAGAGGTATTAGCTTATTGTTCAACAGCAGGATTACAAAGTCAAGGAGGATTTATAGCATCATCTGCTATATCTTCTTCATTTACAACAGGTTCAAATGTATATGGACCCTATGGAGCAAATAGTATTTTATCCGCTTCATACGCTGCTACTGCTTCTCATTTAGATGGTAGTGTAGTAAGTGCTTCTTATGCTTTAACAGCTTCATATACACCATCAGCATCACATGCTGAATATGCAGATAGTGCTTTTAGTGCTATATCCGCTTCATATGCTGTTTCATCTTCACATGAAATTATACAAGAAATTTCCTCTTCGTATGCTGAAACAGCTACATCCGCTTCTTATGCTTTAACAGCTTCATATGCTGCTACTGCTTCTATTGCTATAGGTGGTTCTAATACGCAAGTTCAATTTAATGATAATGGAGATTTAGGAGCATCACCAAATTTAACATTTGATGGTTCAACACTATCAGTAACAGGTGCTGTTGAAGGTAGTACTACTTTAACTATAGGTTCTTCACAAACTAATAGTGGTACATTATCTTCTATAGGAGGTGGTGATACAAATACAATTACAAGCGGATGTGGTTTTATCGGAGCAGGATGTAATAACCGAATTAGTAATGTTGGAGGATTTATAGGAGCAGGACACACCAACTGTGTTCAAAGATGTTTCTCAGCCATAGCAGGCGGTACTCTAAACTGTACTAATTCAAGTTATGGGCATGACTTTATAGGGGGTGGTCGTGGTAATAGTATTTCAGGCACATATTCAGGCTATAAAGTAATTGCTGGTGGACAAAGTAATTCTATATCTACTTCATATTCTGGATATTCTTCTATAGGTGGTGGTGCTGCAAATGCAGTATATAGTTGTAACTCTACTATTGCTGGTGGTCGTAATAACACTATATGCTCTGGTGAAAATTATGGCAGTATTGGAGGAGGCCGTGATAATATAGTAGACGGAGACTGTTCAACTATTGCCGGTGGTGCTTACAACTGTATTACAGCAGATTCAGCAATTATAGCAGGAGGAACTCAAAACACAGGCTCAGGAGCATGCAGTTTTATAGGAGGTGGAAATTCAAACTTTGTTTCAGGTATTCAAAGTTTTGTTGGAGCAGGTATTGATAACGATATTTGTAATACAATAGGTGCATTTATAGGAGGTGGATGTACTAACGTAATTAGTGGCTCAGCTACATCATGTAATCATGTTATAGCAGGAGGTTCTAATAATAAAATCTTAGTAACAGATGCTCCCCAACCCAATGCTTCAGTTTCTGCTATTGGAGGTGGATATAATAACTGTATTACCCATGGAGGATCAGTTATAGGTTGTGGTACCAACCATACTGTATCTGCATATCAAGGTGTTGTAGTAGGAGGGGATACAAACACTGTATCAGGTTGTTACGGATTTATCGGAGCTGGTAGACTTAATACGGTTGAAGGTCACTGTGGATTCATAGGAAGTGGTTGTAATAATACAATATGTAGTGGAGAAACCTTCGCTACTATTGGTGGAGGTGGTTCAAACCGAGTAGATGGTGATTACTCTGTAGTAGCAGGTGGATCCTTGAACTGTAATGATAATAACTGTGCTTTTATAGGTGGTGGTTATTCAAATTATAACGCAGGACTTGCAGGAGTTATAGGAGGTGGATATAATCATGAAATTAGCCTTAATGAATTATACGGTGCTATATTAGGAGGTTATTGTAACAAAATAGACTCAGATTATAGTTTTATTGGAGGAGGTTGTAGACATATAATTTGTCAATGTAATTGTAATGCTATAGTAGGTGGACGTGATCATTGTATTACCGCTAGATTATCTTTTATAGGTGGAGGATGTTCAAATGATATAGTTGGTACTCAATTTGGACATACAATAGCAGGAGGAAATGGAAACTTTATTTGTGTTAATGAGAATCAAAGTGCAATTGGTGGAGGTTACAATAACCAAATATCATGTAACATTGGTAGTTCAACTATTGCGGGTGGAGCAAGTAATAAAATTTGCAGAACATCTGGTTTTGATTATGGATCTTTTATTGGAGGAGGAGCTTCAAACTGTCTTATAACAGCAGCATGTTTTAGTGTTATAGCAGGAGGAACTTCTAATTCCTCTACAGCAGCTAGTACATTTATTGGAGGAGGAAGAACTAATGTTGTATCAGGCATAGCTGGTGGTATTTTAGGTGGATGTAGTAATACTGTTTCACATACTTGTTCATTTATAGTAGGTTCTAACTTAACCTCAACAGCTGCTTGTTATACCTTTATGAATAATGCTTGTGTTGCAGGTACAACACGTACTACAACATTAGTAGAAACATCAGCTAGAAAACACAAAGAATGTATTGTTCCCTTACAAAACCAAATTGAAAATCTTAAAAAGTTAGAACCAGTATCATTTACTTGGAAAGAAGATAAAAAAGAAGATATAGGGCTTATAGCGGAAGATGTTGAAAAGGTATTACCAAAAATGGTATCTTATGAAGATAATGGTGAATTACATGGAGTTCAATATTCGAAATTAACTGCTATATTAATTAAAGCATTCCAAGAACAACAAAATCAAATTGAAGAATTGAAAGAAGAAGTTAAATTACTAAAACAAAATAAATAATGGCTATACTTCAAGCATCAACCATAACAGGTTCACTAATGAGAACTTCAGATACTGTTACTATCGCCAGTAATACAGCAAGCATTGATTTTTCAAATAATGATAACTTTATTATCAATGCAGGAAGTGATTTTAAATTTGATTGGACAGTCTCTACAGATAATGTTGGACAATCAGGAACAATTATTATTAATAATACTTCAACCTCTACTCCTGATGTATTACCTGATATAACCAAAACACCTGATGGAGCAGATATTTTGTTTGTAACAGCTAGTGATTCAACATCAGTAATGTCATACTATATAGCAGCCACAGATAAAGTATTAGTTAGTTATATAGGTAATTTTTCATAAAAATGAAAGGATTAGGATTAGGTAGCAAACCAGCTGAATGGAGTACTAGTACTACAACAACAAAAAATGTAGTAACTAATTTCCAAACGTCTACTTCTTGGAATACTTCTGTTTCTACTGTTTATACTGGAACAACTGGAGTAAGCACTACCAAATCAACTACTACTTCATGGACTACTAGTCGTTCTACTACTACTAGCTGGACAACAAGCCAATCAACAACAACATCTTTTACAACAAGTAGATCAACTACTCGTTCTACAACTACAACTTGGTCTACAAGTCGTTCTACAACTACAAGTTGGACAACAAGCAGAAGTACAACCACAACATTTAATACTGCTAGAGGAACTACTCGTTCTACTACTACAACTTTTTCTACAAGCCGTTCTACTACAACAAGCTTTACTACAAGTCGTTCTACTACAACAAGTTATACTACTACTTTTTCTACAAGTAAATCTACTACTACAACTTGGTCTACAAGTAAATCTACTACTACAACTTGGTCTACTAGTAAATCTACCACAACAAGCTGGACAACAAGTAGATCAACTACTACTACATTCAATGAAAGCCGTAGCACTACAACAACTTATACTACAACTTGGACAACAAGTAAAACAACATATAACGCATCAAGGGGAACTTATGGGTATGTACCAACATCATGGACAACAACTTGGAGTTCAAGTGGACAAATATGTGTAGTTGAAAATCAACTTGTCCATTATAATACTTACCAAGCTACCGATATTAGCCAATTTGGTTCAGGTTCAACTATATTGGAAATGGATACTCCCTTTGATACAGATGATAGAGATGAATTATTTGAAATCACATCACCAACAATAGATAGTGGAGGAGGTTTACTTACAGGATCTGTTGTAGAAAACCTGAGTTATGACGCTAGTGGGGGAATAATTAATATAAATAAATATGATTTACTAATAACAGGAGATCACCCCCAACCTATTTTTAGAAGTGGTTCTTGGACAGTTGAAAGAGGTAATGATATACAAATTGGAGATGGATTATATCACATATCTGGGAGCCAACCAACAGGTAGTATTATTTGGGTTTGGGATTTAGAGGTTGATACCACAGGTTCTTATAAAGTATATAATATATCTTCAGAACCTCATGATGTATATTTTGTAAATGGATTTTTAACTCATAATAAGTAGACTATGCCTCCTTTTAATACACAATATGGATCATCGGGTGTTACTTATAGAAATACTTCTAGGAATACTTATATCTCCTATACTACTTATTGGAACGGATATAGTACATATTGGTCTACAACCAGATCTACAACGAAACCAACATCCACAACTTGGTCCACTGATAAATCTACTACAACAAGTTGGACAACAAGTAGATCAACTACTACATCATTTAATACTAGTAGATCAACTACAACTACATTTAATACATCAAAATCAACCACAACTACTTTTAACACTAGTAAAACAACATCAAAATCGACAACTACAAGTTGGACTACAAGTAGATCCACTACGACGAGTTGGAATACATCCAAATCAACTACTACTAGTTGGACTACTAGTTTTCCTACTTCAAGAAGTACAACAACATCTTTTACTACTAGTAGAAGTACAACTACAACATTTAATACTAGCCAAAGTACTACCACAACGTTTACTACAAGTTTTCCTACTTCAAGAAGTACAACAACATCGTGGACAACAAGTCAATCAACTACAACTTCATTAGGTACTAATTATTCAACAATTACTACATGGACTACATCTTGGGAAACCAGTTGGTCAACAAATACTAGTTGGTCTACAAATACATTCACAGGTACTGGAAAAACAACCCAAAAACTTACCAATGAAACCATTAAAAAAGGTTGGTATTCTACTACTGTTTCCCATTATAGAAAAAATACTTCTAAATCTAAAACTAATGGTAAAAACCTTAGAAGAAATGCTAGCAAAAGTAAATGGGGTAATTGGATGAAAAGTTTCTATCAAGGAAGAAAAGAATCATAAAAATAAGTTGTATTATTAAAAAGTTATTCGTATATTACCAATACTAAAAGTTATAGACTAAATGGAAAT
>Ga0233414_10000705_pt1 | contig 13436 bp, 13 predicted proteins | sample Na_anoxic_10_MG_FD_189020 | JGI IMG/M metagenome (GOLD analysis project Ga0233414, IMG submission 189020) | Seawater microbial communities from Saanich Inlet, British Columbia, Canada - Na_anoxic_10_MG | ecosystem: Environmental > Aquatic > Marine > Inlet | place: Canada: British Columbia...
GAAAAGGGGTTATAACTTTAAGTACTTTAAACTTAAAAGTAGCTATGTAATCCAGGGAGATAATTAACGCCAAAATAGGTGAAAAGCACAGAGGCAAAGCCAATTATGCTCATTATGGCCATCCTTTTTCCTCTCCAGCCCCGAACGAATCTGGAGTGAAGCATTGCAGCATAGATAAACCATGTTATCAAAGACCATGTCTCCTTTGGATCCCAACTCCAGTATGATCCCCAGGCAGAGTAGGCCCATACCGAACCAGTGATAATTCCCAAAGTTAAAAAGATAAAGCCAATAACAACACTATGATAGGTAAGCTCATCTACTATTTCCCTACTCGGTAAAAGTCTAAAAAACAGACGTGGCCTTTCCCTTTTCTCTAATCCTTTTAAGAGGTACATAAATCCAAGGCCACATGCTATGGTAAGCGCAGCGTATCCAAAAAAGCAGGTGACAACATGGCTTATCAACCAGTTACTTTGAAGGGCGGGAATCAATGGCTGTATCCTGGCGTTGACATTTGGAGAGAAGGAGGCAAATGCCATAGAAAGGAATGCAAAGGGAATCACAAAGGCGCCAAGATTTCTGCTCTTGATTCGCCACTCTATAATCAGGTAGAGTAGTACTATAGTCCAGGAAAAAAAGATAAGAGATTCATAGAGATTGGAAAGTGGTGCATGTCCAATTCCCATTTTGTAGGACTCGAACCATCTCAGGATTAGCCCCACGGTCTCGGCAATAAGCCCTATAAAGGCAATAATTGAGGCAAGCGATCCCCAGAATTCTCTTCCTGTGACCATTTTAAAGATATAAAATGTGGCTGAACCAAAATAAATAAAGGTTACCCAACTAAGTATTGTAGTATTAAGAATCATTTAACCACCTACCCCTTTTTAAAATGCCTTAAAAAATGCTCTACCTCCCTTTTTAGACCAACAGGATCTTTATTACTTGTGGCTCCTACAGATATTCTGCTTTTTCCTTCTTGATCATCCACCCTTACCCATAGCCTTTTATGGGAGGAGAAAAAGGTGATAAATAAACCAAGTATAATAAAAATTGATCCAATTGCCACAATTACAACACCTGGGTCATGGCTCAGTTGGAGGCCGGTATAATAGTTGCTCTCTATTCTATCGAGCTTAAAACAGTAAGGCTTAAAGCGGCCAGGGTTAAATTTTGGCACTTTTTCAAACAGGCCGGGTATCCTATCTTTAATCTTGTCTATGTGTTTGAATACCCAGAATCGCATATTGCCTTCAGGTGATTGGATATTGATCAGCATAGCTGGGCCCATAGACATAAGATTTTTTTCTATTCTTAATATCTTAACCTTTGTATTTTTTTCTTTCAGATAAAATGAATCCCTTTGGTTAACCTTTAGAGTATTTTTTTCTTTATTGTTTCTGGTGACAGTTATGGATGCCTGGCCACCAGGAGTTGATCCATAGCTTGCCTGATAAAATCTTATTCCATTAAATGTTATTGGATGGTTGACCAGTAAGGGTCCTTGAAGGATAACGTTGTTATCTTTAATAAAACTTAGATTCGATAAATACTCTTTAGGCATCCCATTATCATAGAAAGAAATACTAAATTTATCACACCTGACAGTAAAATCTAATTTCTTAACACCCTTTTGTCTTACCAAATGGACAGTATTGGTAGATTCCCCCTCAACAATATTTACAAAGGCTTCAAATCCCAACAAAGACCCTATTATTGCACCTGTAACGACTATCAGGATGCTTAAATGCATAATATACACACCAAAATTAGAATAGGCCCCTTTTTCTCCATAAAAAAAAGTAATGCTGTCAGCATCTTTTCTTCTGATCCTTTTGTATCTTTTTGTGAGAATATTTTTCACACTTTCAATAACTTCATTACGATCTTTTTCAATGATTAGGATTCTATTAGGGGAAAGGTTTTCAAAGGGTTTACTCCTGTCAGGAGAGGGAATAGCCCTAAAAAGTTTCCAGGAAGCAGGAAATCTATCCAGGGAACAAACTATAAGGTTTAAAGACAGGAGCCCCATCAGGATGATGAACCAGACAGAGTGATACATGTCAAATAGTTGAAGAGAATTAAAGACTTTAAACAATCCAGGACTAAGATGCCTAAAAGATTCCCCGCCCCCATATTGCTGGGGAATAATTGTCCCTAAGATAGATGCAACAGCAATGATAATTAAAAGGATGATCGTTAATTTTAGGGAGGAAAAAAAGGAGAGGAATATTTTTTTCATTTTCAAAGGCATCTTAATCTAAGCCTATTTCCTTATCTGTTAGATAGCAGGCTGGATCCTCTCCCCATATATTGCCGGTTACTGCCTCGGCCCTGGCTCGGAAGTTACCGCCGCATATATCAAGCCACTTGCAACTGGCGCATCTTCCCTTTACATATCGGCGTTTATCTTTCAGCTGGGCCATTAAAGGATCGCTTAAATTAGACCATATTTGACTGAAGGGTTTCACAAGAACATTGCCAAAGGAATGTTCGCGCCAGAACTGATCTGCATGCACTAAACCATCCCAGCTTACACAGCCTATTCCTTCACCTGAGCTATTTCCTCCATTCATCTTGAGAAGCTCTAAAACTTCTCCTGCCCGAGGATTATTTTCTTTGAGCATCCTCAAATAGAGATAGGGGCCATCAGCATGATTATCTACAGTCAAGACCTCCGTTTTTAATCCCCTGTTATGCATATCCCTGGTCCTGTCCATTATAATGTCTACTATTTTCCTGGTTTCATTATGGGAAAGATCTTGATCAACTAAATCTGATCCCCTGCCGGAATAAACAAGATGATAAAAACAGATCCTCTCGATGTTCATCTTTTCTGCGAGATCAAAGATGCCTGGCACCTGATCTATGTTCAACTTGTTTATAGTGAATCGTAATCCTACCTTAAGTCCTGCATTCTGGCAGTTTTTTATCCCATTAACTGCCTTCTTAAAGGCGCCCTCAACTCCTCTAAAGTGGTCATTTACCTTTTCCAGGCCATCAAGACTTATGCCAACATAGGACACGCCAGTATCTCTTAACAGCATGGCTTTTTCTTCACTAATAAGCGTGCCATTAGTAGAGATGACTGCCCTCATGCCCTTACTCACGGCGTATCTGGTGAGCTCAGGCAAATCTGACCGCAGTAAGGGTTCCCCTCCAGAGAAAAGAAGAACTGGTACCCCGAAGGTTGCCAGATCATCGATGAGATTAAAGCCTTCCTCTGTGGTTAACTCCCTATCGTGACTTTGATGAACAGCCCTGGCATAACAGTGGATGCAATTTAAATTGCAGGCCCTGGTAGTATTCCACACGACTACTGGTTTTTTATCAGACGAAAACTGAAGCAGGTGAGCTGGTAGTTTCTTTGATTGCCTTCCGTATCTGATGGGATCAGATGCTTCAACCGTTCCACAGTATAATTTAGATATGCCGATCATATTTTCTCTCTGCTTAATTAATCAGCCACAAATTATCACAAATTATCACGAACAATTATTTAACCATTCTTCTATACAGAATGTTATTTTCATTTGTGTCTATTCGTGTCTATTCGTGGCGGAATAGATACCTCCCTACAAAATCTTTTGTTAAGATTGCTATATTCCATGCACTCCTTAAGCCTGTCAAGAAATTTATATAAAAATCTATGTTGATAAATTCTTAGGGTATTGGTAATCTATAAATTAAAGGTAGTTTCATATTTTAACCAACTAAATCAGGAGGGAGGAAAAATGGCAATAAAAGTTATAATTACCAGAAAAGTGACCAAAGGTAAACAGAAGGATTTGCTTCCTCTTTTGGTGGAGCTACGATCAAAGGCTATGAGCCAAAAAGGATATATCTCTGGTGAAACCTTAAAAGGGATTAGCGATTCAGACGAGTTTATGGTGATAAGCACCTGGAACAGCCTTGAAGATTGGAATGCCTGGGATAATAATCCAGCAAGAGAAGAGATTCAGGCAAAAATTGATGCCATCTTAGAAGAAAAAACAGTTGCGAAGGCCTATCTTTATGGATAGGGGGAATCTGTTAAAGGAAAACTGATAAATCTTTGATGATAGATTTCTTCTAAGCCAATACCATCTCTTTCATTTTCAAAGCTCTTTGCAATTGTTTACAAACTACTACTCTCACTTTTATTCAATTTCTTACTCTTGGAGATATCAGCGGTGACAACTTTTGAATTGAGTCAGCTAAAGTTGACCGGGTATTTCCCTGGTGTTATTGGCAAGATAACCCAAGAGCACGCCATCTACTATTATGAAAATTGGGGATTTGATATCTCTTTTGAAACGCAGGTTGGAAGAGAGATTTCAGAGTTCCTGATGGAATTTCAGGAAGGTAGAGATGCTTTCTGGGTAGCTACCGTAGCAGGGGAGTTTGCAGCATCTATTGCCATAGATGGGCGCAGTCAAAGCAAGGAAGGATCACGCCTGCGGTGGTTTATTGTTGCTCCAAAATTCCACAGGAGAGGAATTGGAGGAACGTTATTGAGGAAATCGATCAAATTTTGCAAAGAGGCAGGCTACAAAAGAATATATTTATGGACCTTCAAAGGCCTGGAATCCGCACGTTATCTATATGAAAAAGAAGGATTCAGGCTCTGTAAAACTCATGAGGTTAGACAGTGGGGCCAGGATATAGAAGAGCAGATGTTCGAATTAAACCTTTAGATTTTTGCGGGGAATTGCCCTAAAGAATATTTTTCATAAAGGTTGTAACTTTTCTATCACGTCTTTATTTTTCTCCTCTGGATTTATTTCAATTATCTCAATACCGACGCTTAGAAGGAGTGCGGCTGTTACACCTGAACCATATCCAGTATCTGTTTCACAATATGGGGTATTGAGGCCGCATGAGGGGCTTTTATTTTTTAAAATTGCCTTTGTTGCGCCTGTTAATCTTGCCAGTTTAAGGCTTTCTCGAGCCCCTTTAATAAATGCCTCTGTTACATCCTTTCCCAATGAATTTATTACCCGGGCATGTCCGGAAAGGACTCCTTTTCCATCGCCCTTAACAATGTAGGATGGTGCTCGGGGAGTGGATAAACCTCCTAACTGTTCAGGGCAGATAGGTATAAATTGTATTTCTCGGGCCATTTCAATAACTTCCTCAGCTCGGCTATGACTACCATCATAACGGCACTCAATGCCAAGGAGGCAGCTACTTATCAAGATAGGCAAAATGTGACCTCAATCAATAAATTTCAGTGCAGAATTTTTTGGCTTCCTTTCTTCTATCCATCCTATCTGGTATGCCTTTTCTCCTATTACCTGAATTTGTTGCATAATGTCCTGAACATCCTTTTTAGCGACGATAAGTATCAGACCAATACCATTGTTAAAGGTTCTTATCATCTCCTCTTCAGCAAGATTTCCCGCTTTCTTGATAAAATGGAAGATGGGTTGCGGAGTCCATGATGATTGTCTTATCACCGCTTTGCAATTAGTGGGTAGAATCCTGGGCAGGTTTTCTGTAATCCCACCACCGGTTATGTGGGCGATTCCATAGATATGAAAATTCCTTATGAGAGGATTTAACGTCTTAGCATAAATCCTTGTTGGCTCGAGCAATTCTTCCCCAACTGTCCTTCCAAATTCATCAACATAATCATTTACAGACATTTTGAGGGTATCAAAAAATATTTTTCTGACCAGAGAATAGCCATTGCTATGAAGTCCACTGGAGCCTATTCCGATTAACTGGTGTCCAATTGCTACCTCACTGCCGTCAATGATCTGATCATTATCTACGAGTCCTATAGCGAACCCGGCAAGATCATATTCTCCTTGGGCATAAAATCCAGGCATTTCAGCCGTTTCCCCACCGATGAGGGCACATTTAGCCTCTTTACAGCCCCTCGCGATTCCCTTTATGATCTCCACTGCTATATCACAGTTAAGTTTGCCCGTTGAAAGGTAGTCCAGGAAAAAAAGGGGGGTTGCGCCCTGTACAAGGATATCATTGACGCTCATGGCTACCAGATCTATCCCAATTGTGTCGTGCTTGTTGAGCATAAAAGCTATCTTTAACTTTGTGCCCACCCCATCAGTAGATGAAACGAGAATGGGTTTTTTAATATTTCCTAAACTTAGTGAGTAAAGACCGGCATAGCCTCCTATATCACTCAAGACATTCGATTTAAATGTCTTGCTTACTATGGGCTTTATAATCTCAACAAAATTTTTACCAGCATCTATATCTACACCAGCATCTGCGTAACTATCTTTTCTTTTTTCATATGTCATGTTTTTAAAACCTCTATTAATTTATAGTAATACTGCTTACAATAGCATGCGATTTGTCAAACTTGAAAAAATAAGTGAATTGGTAATTTTTAAGGACATCTTTCTGCTACCCTATCTTTTGATGAAATTCAACTATTATTTTCTATTATTTTCTATTTTAACTTGTACTTATAGCATGTTGATGTCTGAAATTATGTGCAAAAAAAGAAGATAGAGATCTTAATCATTTAAGAAGTGATGGGCAGGAGAGGATGTGAGTAAAAGAAAAGAAAATTTTGACTATGGTATATCTTGTGTAGTATAAAGACCGAATTTTGCAGGGAGAAGAAAAAAATGTACACGTTTCCAAGGATTGATCGCTTGCCTCCTTATGTTTTTGCTGCTGTTGATGAGTTGAAGATGGATGCAAGAAAGAAGGGCGAGGATATTATTGATTTGGGGATGGGTAATCCAGATTTGCCAACGCCTGAACATATTGTCAAGAAGATGGTCGAGGCAGTTCAAAAACCGAAAAACCATAGATATTCTGCCTCGAGAGGAATAACCAAACTTCGACATGCCATTTCTGATTGGTACAAGGTCCGCTTTGGTGTTGAGATAGATCCTGAGGAAGAGGCTATAGTCACTATTGGTGCCAAGGAGGGAATAGCTCATTTAGTTTTAGCCACTATATGCCCTGGTGATGTGGTATTTGCTCCTAATCCTACATATCCCATTCATCCATATTCAGTAGTTATTGCTGGAGGCGATCTCAGGGGGATTCCTATTGGGTCTGACAGAGATTTTTTTGAAGATCTCTTAACTGCAACAAAGCAGACATGGCCAAAACCAAAGATGTTGATAATATCCTATCCCCATAACCCAACTACCAATATAGTGGATAGAGAGTTTTTTGAAAAAATCGTGGAGTTTTGTGCTGAGCATGAGATAATGGTTATTCACGACTTTGCTTATGCAGATTTGGTCTTTGATGGCTATAAGCCCCCCAGTTTTCTTCAGGTAAGTGGGGCTAAAGAGGTAGGCGTGGAATTTTATTCCCTTACTAAAAGTTTTTCTATGCCTGGTTGGAGGGTAGGTTTTTGCCTTGGTAACAGCAAAATAATAGCAGCTTTACGAAAGATAAAGAGCTATCTTGACTATGGTATTTTCCAGCCTATACAAATTTCCTCTATTATTGCCTTAAAAGGATCCTATGGCTGTGTAAGTGAGATGGCAAAAATTTATCAGCAGAGAAGGGATACCTTGATCAATGGTTTGGAAAGGATTGGCTGGAAAATAGAGAAACCTAAAGCTACTATGTTTGTATGGGCAAAAATACCAGATAGCTGTACAAAGATGGGTTCCCTGGAATTTTCAAAATTGCTCATAAAAGAAGCTAAAGTAGCAGTTTCTCCAGGTATAGGTTTTGGGCAATATGGGGAAGGATATATCAGGTTTGCCCTGGTTGAAAACAACCATCGGATTAACCAGGCTATAAGAGGTATTAAAAAGATATTATAGTGGAGTAGACAGATGTCTCAAATAAATGTTGGCTTAATTGGCTTCGGAACAGTAGGGGCAGGCATGGTGGAGCTCTTACTCCATAACCAAGAACTGATACAGGGTAGAGTTGGTGTAGAGATAGTAGTAAAAAAAATTGCAGACCTGGATATTGTATCCGATAGAGGAGTAGATATTGACCCTGGATTTCTTACAACCGATGCACTGGAAATAATCAATGACCCTGAGATAGATATCATTGTGGAATTAATCGGTGGCTATGATCAGGCGATGAAATATATCTTAATGGCTATGGAAAGAGGAAAACATGTGGTTACAGCCAATAAGGCCCTGATAGCCAAACATGGCAGGATTTTGTTTGAGGCGGCCGAAAAATACAATGTTGATATTGCCTTTGGGGCAGGTGTTGCCGGAGGTATTCCTATTGTGAGGGCCTTTAGAGAGGGCCTGGCAGCAAATCAGATTAAAGCAGTTCTGGCTATTTTGAATGGAACATCCAATTATATCTTAACGAGAATGACAGAAGAAGGGCTTCCTTTTAATGAAGCACTCTCTATAGCCAAAAGACTTGGTTATGCAGAGGCAGATCCAACCCTGGATATTGATGGAAGTGATGCTGCTCATAAATTGACCATCATTATTTCTCTGGTATCTGGTCGCCCTTTTACGTATGAGGATGTTTATAAGGAAGGAATTAATGAGGTTTGCCTTGAGGACATAAGGTTTGCAGGTGAGTTTGGCTATTGTATAAAATTGCTGGCTATTGCAAGAGAGGCAGATGGTCAAATTGAGGCCAGGGTGCACCCAGCTTTTGTTCCCCTGGATCATATCCTGGCAAATGTCAATGAGGCATATAATGCTGTGTATGTTGAAGGTGATTTTGTAGGGCCCACTCTCTTTTACGGTCTCGGTGCTGGTAGAAGACCTACGGGAAGTGCAGTGGTGTCTGATTTGATGGATATAGCCAGAAATCACATTAAAGGTATTACCAGGAGAATTTCACCTCTGTCCTTTGCACGCTCTCCAGTAAAGGAACTAACTATCAAACCTATGGATCAGATAATTACTGATTATTATTTTCGGTTTTCCGCAGTAGACAACCCAGGGGTTCTTTCTAAGATATCTGGAATTTTGGGCGCTCACAATATAAGTATTGCCTCTGTTATCCAGAAAAAGAGAGAGGTGAATGGATCTGTTCCAGTGGTAATGCTTACCCATGACGCAAGGGAGTGTGACGTCACAAAATCTCTGGAGCTTATTGATAACCTTGACATTGTAACTGAAAAGACAGTTCTTTTCAGGGTGGAGAAAAAGACAGGAATCTAAATGTATATAGTGTGCCCAGATCTTGAAGGGATTTTTGTACCTGAAATCTGGATCAGCGTATCAGAGAGGACAGGGATACAAGAGCTCAGATTAACGACCAGGGATATCCCTGATTATGATCAGTTGATGAGAAGGAGGCTGGAGATCCTTAAAAGAGAAGGCCTTAAGATCACAGATATCCAAAGGGTAATACAGTCAATGAACCCTCTGGATGGGGCTACAAAGATTTTGGGATGGATTAGAGAGAGATTTCAGCTTATTCTTGTCTCTGATACTTTTGTTGAGTTTGCCAGCCCCTTTTTGGGAAAGCTCAATAGGCCTACCCTCTTTTGTAATTCTCTTATCCTTGATCTCGATGGAACAATTATCGATTATCGACTTCGACAAAGGGATGGTAAAAGGCATGTAGTAAAGGCTTTAAAGGATTTGGGCTATAAAGTAATCGCAATTGGAGATAGTTACAATGATACCACTATGCTAAGTGAGGCGAATGAAAGCATCCTTTTTAGACCGCCTGAGAACATAAAAAAAGAATTTACCAGTTTCCCTGTTATTGAAACGTATGAGGATTTACAAGCTGAACTGGAAAAGTATATATCACACGGCTTGTAATTATTCAGCCACGAATAGACACAAATGAACCTGCCCGTCCCGATTATATCGGGACAGGCAGGTTTGTGGCTCCTAAGAAACTAACCGCGGAAAAGAGCATAGGGATGTCTTTTTTTGCTGCATGCCGTTTAACAGGGGGCCTCAGCGTGCCCCGTAAATCGGGGCACGCGCGCAACGCGGATTTGAATATTATGCAACATGGCGGTCCCGATTTATCGGGATTTATCGGGGTCTGCCTGTGCATTACTTATAGGGCATGAGACAAAAAAAGACATCCCTATGCTCAACCACATAGTTTCTTTCATATATAACCCTGAAGCGAAGCGTCGGGGTCATTTGCTGAATAGTAACTTGGTTTTTAACAAGTAATGAGCAACGAGAAAACAGCAACGGGAAAGCAGCAACAAGCAAGGAATGTTACATATTACCGGGTTATTTATGGTGATTGTGACTCAATGGCTATAGTCTATTATGCAAATTATCTCAAACTCTTCGAGATAGGGAGGACAGAGCTATTAAGGGAGGCAGGTTTGACATATAGGCAGGTTGAAGATAGTGGGTTTTTTCTACCGACAACAGAGACTTACCTAAAATACGTTAAGCCTGCACTATATGACGATTTATTAACAATTGAAACCATGATTGGTTTTGTAAAAAAGGCAAGTAGTAGATTTGATTATGCCATTTATAGAGGAGAGGACGTAGTTGTACGGGGCTATACAATACATGCCTGTCTGGATAGATACAACAAGATAGTCCAGTTTCCAGACTTTTTACTTAACGTCTTGAGAGGAGAATGAATAATGAACATACTCTTTTTTGGTCCTAACGGAAGTGGGAAAGGTACCCAGGGGGCAATTATAAAAGAAAGATTAAAAATACCCCATATTGAAACAGGTGTGATATTTAGGGAGAATATATCAAAAGGCACAGAATTAGGGAAAATGGCCAAGTCCTCTATAGATAGAGGAGAATTGGTTTCTGATGAAATAACTATACCGATGGTTCTCAATAGACTTAAAGAGGACGACTGTATTAATGGCTGGCTCTTGGATGGTTTTCCACGAAACCTTAATCAGGCTATGAAATTGAATGAGGCATTGATGGGCGAAGGTATTGATACAGATGTTCTCATTGAAATTATCCTGGATAGGGAGATAGCTAAAAAGAGGATTATGGGCAGAAGAATCTGTGTAAATGATAATAACCACCCGAATAATATTTTTATAGAGGCCATCAGACCAGATGGCGATAGATGCAGGATATGCGGTGGGGAGTTGAAGAAACGGGACGATGATCAGGATGAAGGGGCAATTGATAATAGACATGATATCTATTATGATGCAGAAGATGGAACCATTGCAGCGGTCACATACTACAGAAATTTATCAGATAAAAGCGGTGTCCCGGCCATTGTGGAACTGGATGGAAAAAATAGCGTTGAAGAAGTAACAAAGGAGTTGATTGAGAAATTAGGCAATGTAAGTTCAAAGTGAACTAAAGTGCCTAAAGTGAACTAAAGTTAGTAATGAATTTGTATTTGCACAATTGATAAGTCATAAAAAATATCCTGTGTACAACTTTTTGAACGATACTAATGAATTACTTATTATTGTCACATTTGGGAATGAACTACCCCGCCGCAAGCAGCGGGGTATCATCAAAAAAGCATCGAACGCCCCAAGGGGCGGGGAATTAGACCCGTAGAGATTAACTCAAGCAATCAAGTCATGTTGTCCTGTTTAAACTTTAGGCATTTTAGGCCTGCCCGTCCCGCTTTGCGGGACGAGGCGGGCGGGCACTTATAACCCTGGCCCAGACCTGGCCTATAATTTTAATAGGTCTATAAGAGCATATGGCGCCTTATAGACTTAATAGTTTGATTTAAGCACGTCGCGCCAGGGCGGGCTTTAGGCACTTACATAAAGGAGTTATTATGGAATATTCAATCAGTCCAGATGGAGAACGATTTGCCATTCCCCAAGAGGATGATTACAAGAGTGAATATGAGAGACTATCGCTCATTACAAAAAAAGAGAGAGAAAAAGGACATGAGATAGTTGTTGTAATGGGGCTTGGCTTTGTTGGGGCTGTTATGGCAGCAGTTGTTGCAGACAGCGTAGATAAGAAAACAGGCCAGTCCAATAAATTTGTTATTGGTATGCAAAGACCAAGCACCCGAAGCTTCTGGAAAATACCCTTGTTTAACAAGGGAATTTCTCCTGTGAATGCGGAAGACCCTGCTGTTGAAGAGTTGATTGAGCGATGTGTCACAGAAAAAAAGACTTTAACAGCTACGTATACCTATGATGCCTTAAAATTGGCAGATGTCCTTGTACTTGATGTTCAGTGTGATTTTTTAAAAGAGGAACTTGGAAATCTCCATAGTGGCCATGCTGAAATGGGAGCACTTGAGGAAAGTTTCAAGATTATTAGTAAACTAATCGAACCTCACTGTCTTGTCTTGATTGAGACAACGGTTCCTCCAGGAACAACCGAGTATATTGCCTACCCCATCATCAAAATGGCCTTTAAAAAAAGAGGAATAAAGGCCGAACCCCTTTTGGCACACTCTTTTGAAAGGGTAATGCCAGGGAGAGATTATGTAAAATCCATACGCAATTTTTGGCGGGTTTGCAGTGGAATCAATAAAAAAAGTGAAAAAAAGGTAGTGGCGTTCTTGAAGGAAGTTATAGATGTTGACAATTTCCCAATGACTGTCCTTGAAAGACCTATTGAGAGTGAGACATGTAAGATTGTCGAGAATAGCTACAGGGCCACAATACTTGCCTTTTTAGATGAGTGGAGCCTTTTTGCTGAAACAAATGGAGTTGACCTGATTAAGGTTATTGATGCTATCAAGATTAGACCCACTCATAGTAATATTATATTTCCTGGACCTGGAATTGGTGGGTATTGCCTACCAAAAGATGGCGGCCTGGGGTTGTGGTCATATAAGCACCTGCTCGGTTTTGAAAATGAGATATTTAAGATTACCCCTGATGCCATAAATATCAATGATACCAGGGCGCTTCATGCCGCCCAACTGGTCAGAGATGCCCTGCGCAACATGGGAAAGATTGTGGCGGCATCCCAAATAACAATCCTTGGGGCATCTTACCGGGAGGACGTGGGGGACACCAGGTATAGCGGGTCGGAGATAATCGTAAGAAAGTTGGCTGAAATGGGCACAGAGATTAAGGTGCATGATCCCTATGTTGAGCACTGGTGGGAATTTGAGAGTCAGGATACCTATCCAGCAGTAGGGGAGAGTCGCTCTCGGTTTTTTAGAAATCAGGAACATCTTCAAGAATTAAGGATGTGTCCGACAATGGCCGAGGCCCTAAAAGAGTCTGATGCAGTGGTTTTGGCTGTCAGGCATAAAGAATATCTGAAACTCAAGCCAGATGATATTGTTAAAATGGCAGGTGGCCCTTTAGCCGTGGTTGACTGTTTTGGCATCCTTGATGATAGAAAGATAGAGAGACTGTTTAAATTAGGTTGCGAGGTCAAGGGGTTGGGAAGAGGGCATATCCAGCGAATAAAAGAGAGGGTCAGGAAGGCATAAAAAAATGAAAGCATGGGTTCTTGAAAAACAGGCACCGATTGAAGAAAGACCGCTTGAACTAAAAGAGGTTCACACTCCTAATCCAGGAGCACATGAGATAAGAATAAAAAATGTTGCCTGCGGCGTTTGCCGAACCGATATTCATGTAGCTGAAGGCGACTTACCGCTGAAAAAGT
>Ga0233414_10000706_pt1 | contig 13435 bp, 14 predicted proteins | sample Na_anoxic_10_MG_FD_189020 | JGI IMG/M metagenome (GOLD analysis project Ga0233414, IMG submission 189020) | Seawater microbial communities from Saanich Inlet, British Columbia, Canada - Na_anoxic_10_MG | ecosystem: Environmental > Aquatic > Marine > Inlet | place: Canada: British Columbia...
CAAAATATTACAGACCTTGTGAAGTAGATTTATTATTAGGAGATGCGAGTAAAGCGGAAAAAGAGTTAGGTTGGAAAAGGGAATTCGATACGTTGGATAAGTTAATTGAGGATATGTTTAGTTAAATATTATATTATTTTGTTGATCATAAATAGTCCTATTTTGAGCATCTGAAATAGATTTCATTAATCTTCTATTACCATATTTTGTATTATTATTAATAAGAATATGAGATTTTGGTTGGTTATCGTGGTAATGTTGGTTTTTAAATACGTGGTTTTGATGTATTACTGGATTGGTATTTGTTATATTACAAGTATAAAATTTATTTAAAATGGCCGTTCCTACTAATATCATATCGTGTCTCGTACCAGCAATTACAAGATTGTTATCTATTCTATTGATATAAGTTGTTGGGCTATGTATAACGTAATCTATACCACATAAAGCATGGTTAGAACATTCATAATGAGGAGAATCGGTTTGACAAATGGTTACGGTATTTTTTTTATTTAAATGTATATTAGAAACAAAATGTTCTTTTGATAAATCAATTAATACTTTTGGATTATGCCAATCCATTCTTCCACCTATTAATGAGAAATTCGATAAATTTTGTTGGATTTTTATTTTATCAAATGCTAATATATTTTTTATCATATCATCATAATATATCATATCCGAATTAGTCCATAACAAATAATCATTTTTATCTGCATATTTAACTCCCATTTCTAACATAGCGTGTACATATGGAATACCATATAAGTTTTTAACATTTGGTTCGTGTATTAAATCATATTTTTTACAAATTTCTTTCGTTCCCTTATCATTTCCAATAACAATAATAATCTTGTCCATTCCTTCAAGTAAAGTCCAACTTTTTATAGCTTGTTCTTGTCTCCAAGCATCATCTCCTATGAAAGGTTTGCAAGTTGTAAAAATAATTACTTTCATTGATAATATATTTTATTATTTTTTTAATTAATAATTCATATAAAATAATAAAGAGTAAATTTCATATTTTATATAAATGTTGATTATAAAACCTTATTATGGCAGACTTGGTAATAAAATATTACAATTACTTAATATTTTGTGCGAGAGTTTGACCCAAAAACAACAAATAAAATTAGATGGATTAAACTATATTATACCTATTTATCCTTTAATTAATTTAAAAAATATCGAAAAAATGAGTAGGGAATTATTTCCTGAAAGCAAAAATGATATAGTCGATACTTTTTTCCCGAAAAATGTTCATTTGGCAAATAAAAGAACAGTAGATTTGAATTTATTTTTTAAAGTAGCACAGCAATTTATTATTCCAAATATAAACATACCTTTAAAAATTTGTGATGATCGAATTTGTTATATTCATATAAGAAATGGTGATATATTTAATAATAATCCACATAAAGCATATGTTCAACCACCATTAAATTATTATATTAAAATTATTAATGAAAATAATGATAAGTTTGATAAGTTTATTATTGTCACACAAATCTCAAAAGAAAAATGTTTTAACTTTAATTATAATAATGTTTTTAAATCCAATAAAAATAATCCTTGCATAAATGAGTTATTAAAATATTCTAATAAAATATCATTAATTCAAGGAAATTTATATGAACATTATGCTTTATTGATGAGTGCAAAATCCTTGATTTTATCTAAGAGTAGTTTTTCAGATACAGCTGTATTTATGAATAAAAATTTAAAAAATTTATATTATTGGAATTGGAATAGTTATTTTGCAGATAAGACAGTTATACCCGATAATATAAATATTTTTTCATATAAATTAACAAAACCATATATTAATGAATGGAAATGTACTGACTCTCAATTAAAATTAATGGTTGATTATGATATTAGTGATATTGTTTTAGAATAAATTAGAGTGATCCTTCTTTTGCTAACATTTCATAAAATTCACCTTTTCTATATAACTCTGGTACTTTAATATTAAAATTAAATTTTTCTTTTGAATGTGATTCATTGAAATATGGGGAAACCAGAATAAATGGTTTTTTTGTTCTTAATATACCTATTCTCGAAAAATTACTCCAATAACTAATTATATTATTTTTACCAGTACCAATAATTAATAGATCTAATAATGTTTTCTCATGATTCAAATTTTTACTTTTTGACGAATGCCCCACATCTCCATCTATTTTAACTATATCAATATTATTTTTCAACATTTCAGGAACAACCAATTCCATATTATCACTAAGCAATACTATTTTTTCATTATTATTAACTATTTGTTTTATACTTTTTATAAATTTCCCAATAGTTTTCAATGTATCGAAACAATGATCATTGGTATTACAATCATTCCACTTATTAATACAACGAATATGTACTACTGTTTTGTTCTCTATATCATACATTTTATTATATTTTTCTAATTTTTCTAAAATTTTTTTTTTTGGGATCAGAATATTTTTAAATAAATATTGTATTACATCTACTTCATCAATATCAATTTTATTTTTAAAATTTTTATTTTTATATAAAAATTGACAGAAATTTGAACCTGCTTTTATTATAGTAATTTTATTTTTCAATCCATTTAAATTATCATATAAAAAATAGTCATTATATTTTTTTACTGGTTCATAATTAATATAATTATCGTATTTTGAAATCTTATTTAATTTAAATATTTCAGGTATATCAAAATAATTATAAAAATTTATAGGACCATTTACAATTTTAAAATTAGCATTTAAAACTTTTGATAAAATAAATGCATTCATACAACCAATTGTACTATCACCTAATCCACCTCTTTCTGGAATATATATTATAGAAGTCATATTTAAATATTTAGTTATATATAATATTTAAATATATAACACATTAATAAATAAATGAATGATTTTGAAATTGATTTTAATAATTTACCTTCAAATATAAAAAAAATATACTTTGACGTTGGATTATCTTATTATGCTCCATATTCACAAGATTGGTTAAAAAAAGTGGAAAATTCTTTGGTAATTGGTTTCGAACCCAATCCTATAAATATTAAATTTTTGAAAAATGGTAAAACAGAAAAAATACAAGACTTAGAAAAATTAGAGAAGGAATTTATTGATTCAAAAAGATTTCAACTAATGGAATGTGCCGTTTCTGATGTAAAAGAAAATACTATTTCTGATTTTTTTAATTTTGAAGATAAAGGTGAAGGTCAAAATTGTTCTTCTCTTTATAAATTCAAGGACGAATATTGTAAAAAATATAATTGTAAAATTAAAAAAATAAAAGTTCCTGTTTATCCATTGTCATATTTTTTAAATCAGATTCCATTTGAAAGATTTCCATATATTAGTTACATTAAAGTTGATACTCAGGGTGCGGATTTGGATGTTTTAAAAAGTTGTGGCAAAATTTTAAGTGAAAGAGTTGTGTATGTTACAGCAGAAAACGACGGGAATTTTTACGAAGGTGCAAAAAATATAATTGATAAAGATATGATTGAATTCATGATACAAAATAATTTTATATTAGTAAATCATGATAATACGCGTGATTTGACATTCTTAAATAAAAAATATATACATTTACAAAATGAATATATACTTCAAAAATATTAATGACAAATAAGATTTTTATAACATATTGATAATTTCTCTACTATTCATTCCACCCAAATTTCCAAACGGAACAACATTATTTTTAATTGGTTGTATTAATTTATTTATTAAATTTATATCTATAATATCCGGATGAAAATACCAATCTTCATATGGGTCATTGCCTTCAAAACCGTGAAAAATTCTTTTTTCTAATCCTAAATTAGTAACATCCGGATATGTTAAAATATAACCATGTTTTTTAAATATTTTTCTTGATCTATTTCGTGTATCAAAAAAATCACCTCTATAAATATCATGTTCAAATGTTACTATTCCAAATTTATATTTGTTTAACGCTGTTTTATCTAATTGATCTAATGCATCAATAGTTGATCCATTTTCAGCTTCTATATCAAAAGATAAATAATCTATTTTTTCTGGCATATTATTATCATTTAATAATTTACCATAATCTACTCTTCTAGCATCGTTAATATATAATTTTGTATTTGGTCTTACAATTTCCCATTCATTTCTCCATTTAGGATTATATTCAATACCAACGCCCCGCCAATTTAATTTTTTTTCTAAAATATATGTATTACTATATTTTTTAGGCCAAGCTGAACCTATTTCCAAAAATGTCCCATTTTGTTTATTCTTTAATATTTTACAAACAAATTTATCTTGATAAGCCGAGCTCGATTCTTCAAATAAATTAGAAGCAACTTTTTCCATTATATTTATATATATATTATTTGTTCTTAATTAAAAACTTTAAATATTATAATATAATGAAACTAATAGTATCTACAAAAAATAATAACATTTATTTATCAAATGTAAATAAAATATTTGGTTGTTGGAGTGAATATAAAATGAATTATGATTCTATTCAAATCCAACCTTTAAAAGACAAAACTGATATTGTAGACTCAATGGATTGTGTAATACTAGTACCATTTACACATATAGTTAATATATGGCACTTAATACACCACTTATTCATATGTTATAAATTTATGAAAACCAATAATATAAATACAAAAAATATGTATCCGATATTCTTCGCTGGATTTTTTGAAAGACAGGGCGAATTACTTGATACGCCTTATAATGATTTGGTATTTGAAGGAATGGGGTTTAATTATGATACATTTAAAAATATGAAAATGATATTTAACAAGAATAAAACAATCAATGTTAATAATATTAACATATGCAATGGGATACCAATTAATTTTAATAATGAACCTTTATTGGAAGATTTTAAAAATTATGTATTTGATAATTTTAAATTAAAAAGAAAAGTGGAAAGTAAAAAAAATATTTTATTTATCTTGCGAAGAGGAAAAAGAGAAATAACCAATACGAATGATGTAAAACAAGGACTCGCAAATATAAATAATATAGATTATGCATATTTGGAAGATCATAGTATTAAAGCACAAATAGAAAAATATATGAATGCTGATATAGTAGTAGGTGTTCATGGGGCAGGATTAGCTTGGTGCGTGTTTATGAAAAAAAAATCCTTATTAATTGAATTATATCCCGGTAATTCAAATACAGATAATTATATCAGATGGTGCAATATAGCTGGAGTAAATTATAAAAGAATATGTGTAAATATTACTAATGGCAATGTAAATAATTTCAGAGAAGCCACTGTAAATTTAAATGGTGAACAAATAAATTTAATTAAATCCCAGTTCTAATAAAATTTCATTTATATTTTTTTTAGGTTTATTTATCCAAACACCATTTTTAAGTATTGTATTATTTTGTTTATCATAAAAATAACCATATGAATCTACTACCGCGCCCACATAAGGACCGCATTTTTCAGGAAATTTACTACCGTCAGTTCTTTTAGACCATGAATAATAATTTTTATATAGTGGAAATAATTTCTTTTTTAAAAACTCTTCATCAGTATAGAATGGTGTATCATCTTTATTAATGTAATTCATCATTTGTTTTATATCTAATTTTTTATCATCAATAACACGTGTATCATTACTATTTAAATAATTTTTAAAAGATGTTATTCCTCCTCTTAAAAATGGTTCATTCTCATTCCGGAAACTATGTAATATTTTTCCTGATTTTAAAAATTTATCTATTTCCTTTTTTTCATAAGGTGATATACGCGAATCAGTATCTCTTGAAAGCCATATTTCTACATCATCATTATCAAACGCATAAAATTTCCATAACATTCCAAATTGTCCTGGTTCTTTCCATTTTTTGGAACCAGATGGTTTTTCTATAAAAACTAATTCTACATTATTATGTTCCTTTAATTTATCAATAACTTTTTTTGGAACTGTAGAATCATGATAAAATCTACATATCCAACCGGGAAAATACTTTTTTGCTAATATCACATTTTGAATGGCGCCTATATTATATATTGGTAGTTCTCCCCATAAAGCAAAGCATATTAGTTTTTTCATATTTTTATATTAATAAAATATGAAATCTTTAATAAATAATATAATAACTTATTAAAATGCACCCCACTTTGTTCTGAAATTTTCTAATTCGTGGTTATAACTAACATTTAATTTCGGAAATAAATCTTCTCTTACAAAAATCATATTTCCAGTATGTAATACAAATTTATAACCCTTTTCAATACCTAAATTAAAAGTTGGTCTAAATCCCGTTCCCTGATATTTTACAATACCATTAATCTCTTCATGAATATGTTCAGTATTATTTGTCTTTATAGATGAATTTATTTCAATTACAACTATTTTAGGTCTATATTTTTTTAAACTTCTCCATACATGATAATCATAAGAATCTATGTCAATTGATAAAACATCAAAATCTATAGGTATATCCGTTCTTGATAAAATAGTACCTAAACTATTTTTTTCTTCAACATGACTAATAAATTCATTAATTGGTATAATATTCCTAAACTTATCACAAGTTTTCAGTAAATCATTAAATCTTTCCTTTTCGCCTTCAATATAAACACCTTTAAAGTTTTTATTTTCAATTAGATCAAAAGTATTACTAGAAACAATTCCATCCCAAGCGCCAAATTCACATACCCATCCATTATTATTAATATTTAACCGTTTTAGTAATTCTTCAATAATACCATCCTCGCCCTGACTTGAATTAACATTTTTTTGATATTTTTTCCAAAATAAATTTGAATACATTATTATATATAATAAATATTATATGATAATTGAAAATACTACTCATTATCAAAAATAACTATCATTGGGTAATGGTGTATGGCAAATAAATTTTTTGATTTATGGAAATCAAGTTTTTTTATTTTGTCTTGAAAAAAACCATTTAAATCTTTACGATAATTTTTCAATTCATCATCTTTTTTATTGTATTTCATACCCTGCCAAATGTTTCTAATATCATGATGATTCAAAAATTCTTCATATGAGCATCTCAAGTCTTCAATTATGTAAAATCCATTTTCATTGCAATTTTCGTAAAGAAAGTTAAAAGTTTTTATTTGATGAGATGTTATATGACTTCCATCATCTAATAAAATATCATATTCTCCTATATCTTTTTTTATTTTCTTTAAAAAAATTTCATCATTTTGATCGCCTATAATGCATTTTATCCTTCCCTTTTCATAAACTTTACATTTTGGGTCAATATCTATACCATATATTATTGCATTCGGAAAATATTCTTCCCACATACTCAACGAAGCTCCATTTTTAATCCCAATTTCTACAAATGTTTTTACACTATTTCTTATATTTAAAAAATATTTATCATAAATATCACAATATGATTTTTTTTTAAAAGTGTGTGCGGAATCTGATTTATCTGTATTATACTTTAAACCAAGTTGATGCAATAAAGACATTGTTCTATATAAATTAAATATTATTTTTTTAATATTTTTTATTAAAATATAATAAATAAATTAAAATTTATTAATTGTCTCATAAGAAAATATTAAACCATACTCTTTTTTACATTCATTTATCAATTGAACTTCATCTTTTATTATAACCCGTTTACCCATTCTAGCTAAGTTTGCAGCTATTTTTAATTTCGCACTTTCCTCTATAATTGGAATTTTACTCTTTTCTTTATAACATATATCCACAAATTCAAACTCTTCTTTGGCCGGATTTTCCTTTAGTAATTGATTTGTTTGATATTTAACATGTTCTTCATTATATTTTGTTGTTGCTTTCAATAAATCACTGTTTATTTGTTGTTTATCTACAAATTGTTTTAATGCCTTCGTATCCCTTGGAAAACACGGTCCACCAAATGAATATCCTGGCCTAAAATATTTATTACCAATTCTACTATCTGATCCCACACTATTTAAAACCTTGTTTTTATCAGCGCCACATTCATCGCATACATCAGAAATCATATTTGCAAACGATAATTTTGTTGTTATAAATCCATTTATTGTAATTTTTACCAATTCTGCCTCCAATGGTGTCAATATACAATACTTCGGATTAGATAAAATAAATGTTGAATATATTTTTTTTAATTTAGCTCCAAGTGATTCATTTTCTGTACCTATTAAAATTATATCAGGATATAAAAATCCTTTTATAATTTCCCCCTGGGCTATGAATTCAGGGTTATAATTTAATGTGGTATTTTCACAATCTTCAATTAAAGTCTTTCCTATTTCATTAATATATTTTGGCATTACCGTACAACCAATGATAATATCTTTATTTTTAACCTTATGTTTATTTATTTTGACCAATAAATTTGATAAGATTGTATGGTCATAAAACCTTTTCCCACCCCCATTTGGTGTTTGTACCACGATAAATATAATATTCGAGAACCGAAGACCTTCTTCTAAACTTGTTGTTGAATGAAAATTTTTACTATTTTGCAATAATTTCTCATATTCTGGCTCTTTTGTTTTATATGTTTTATCATTCAAACATTTTACATAATCTGGAAATATATCAACACCACGCACATTATAACCTCCTTTCTCGATAAGCAAAGCTAAGCCCAATCCTAATCTACCAACACCAATTACTGTAACATTTTTACTCATTTATAAATAATCTAACTTTATTTTTAAGATTATTTATACGAAGTAAGTTTTAATAAAACTTTTCCAAAGTTTCTATTTATTGCACGTTATGCATAAATGCCAACCTAGATTTTTTTCTAAACATCTAAATAAATTTTCGGGCATCATTGCAAAATAATCTTCTTTTACATATTTATAATTTTTATATTCTGGAATTTTATAGGAAAAAATATGTTCTTGTTTTATATCAATATTTTTAAAATCTCTCAATAGATAATCCACATCCTCTTTTGTATATACATCTGCTATCGGAACACCTGATTGTGCTTCGTATTGGTCTAGTTGTTCTTTAATTCTAAAATATTTCCAAGAATTTTTTGCATATAACATTAATTTAAATGTTCCTCCTTCTTTTAATAATTTATAAATATTTTTAATCGCTTCTTGTATGTTTGGTGTATGATGTAAAACACCAAAGCTATATATTAAATCATACTGCTCTTTGCTTGTATAATTTTCTATATTTCCCTCTTGGACTTCCCCTTTTAAATTAAAAATATCTAGTCTTTTTTTTGCTAGTTCTATTGATTTTTTAGATATATCAAATCCTTTATAAATAGCTCCATTTTCTATAAATGAATTAGCAGCTGTTCCTATTCCACAACCAACTTCCAAAACTCTTCTACCATTCCATTTTTTAAAATCAGCAAATTCTAATATATGAGGTTCTACTTTATATTTTCTTAATGATACTTCTTTAAAATACTCTTTCGTACCAATGGACTTATTAGAATGCCTTATATTACAGGGTCTATTATCCCAATATTTTTTAACTTCTTCAATGCTCATTTATAAATAATATTAACTTTATATTTAATATTATTTATACGAATTATAAATTAACTACCCCATTTAATTTATGTTTATTTCTATTATGAACTTCTATGCATTTTTTGGAATATTCAAAAAATTTATTTCGAGAATCCATTGCTAAACTATTTAAAAAAAATCTTTTATCAGTATCATTATATTTCAAATATACTCCAGTATAAAACTCTATAAAGTCATATGTAAAACCTAATTCTTTTTCATCTTCTTGGTCTTCCCATAAATCAGCACTAGGGTTTGCTTCCAAAATACTTTCTGGAATATTCAAATATTTTGCAGTTTTGAAAACTTCGCTTTTATGTAAATCAGAGATTAACTGTACATCAACAACACCATCGCCCGCTTTGCAAAAATAAGCCAAATACCCATCTTCATCCATATTTCCTGTACCCATAACAATTGAAGGGAATCCTTGCGATGTTAATAATTGTGCACAATAATAATTTACAGGGGTTCTCATATAACTACGTAATTGACCTCCAGAAAATTTATTCGATTTCACACCAGTAGATTCTAATACAATATTCACTAATTTATTATAAATATCTGTTTGATCTATTACTTTTAATTCAATATTTAATTTTTTACACAATTCTTGTGATCTCTGCTCTGCCCAATCTGAACTATGAATTGGTTGATTTATAGCCCATATTTTTTTAAGATTACTATTAGTTAGTTGTTTTGTTTTTTGTAACAATGCCAATGTCAGTGCCGAATCAATACCACCACTTACTGACAAAACCACTCCTGTTAAATTGTTATCAATTAAATAGTTATTAAACCTATTTATTTTTTGATCTATCCATATTTCAGGATTGAAATTACGGATTTTCTTATACTTATATAAATAATTTTCCCATTTTTCATTCATATTATTGATAGCAACACCTTCCATTATATAATTTAACTTATTTATATATTTAAATTGTTTACAATTCAATAATTTTATAATAACCACCCTCCACATACTTCATATTCGTTGTTACTGTTTGTTTGGACTCAGTATTATTATAATAATTTAAAGGTAAAATCCGAAAATCCATACTTACACGTGTCTTTCCTGTTTTATTTATTTTATTATAGTGTGTGCATAAATTTGCATTAAATGATGTGCATTCACCAGATTGCATTATAATTGGAACATAATTTTCACTTCGTGGCATTTTTTCAATCCATATGGTATTAGACTCAAACATATCTGTAAATGCATACGAAAAATTAATTTCTCCTACCGGATGAAACTCGCTGTCTATATGTTTTCTAGCTACCGCTATATTATTAGGTAACTGAAATCGAATTGTAGGAAATTGTTGCACCAATGCTTTGTTTAATCCCAAATAGGGAAATATGATTTCTCTAATAAACTTGTCATATATTTTTTTAATCGCTTTGCCTTTTTCACTTTTCAAATAAGTATAAAATGTTTCATGAAATTCTGTATTTGAATCACTTCCAAATTTTTTAAATACTTCATAATCTTTTGTCTGTTGTGTATGTAACATATTCAATTGTTCTGTTTTAAATAATTCTTGCAGAATTGGAATAAAATCATATTTACTTTTATTAAAATCTAATTTATTAATATGTTTTCTTCCAAATACCATTTCTTTTTCAAAATTAAAATCCATTTATAAATAATTTAAGATACAATATTTTAAATATTTATCCATCTAATATTTAATATTATAGATTATTCAAGTATTTTTCTCATATGGTCCAAATCCTTTACAGGAAACTTCCCCCTTTTCTCATAAGATAAGATTTTTTGCAAATATTCACTTCTACTCCATATAAATATTTTATCTATGTCATATTTTAGCCCTAGATGCACCTTTATATCATCTTGTATTGGTTTATAGTGACCATACTCTTCTACTTCTTTTACTAACTTCAAAGATTTCATATTATAACTTATATCGAATTTTTCATTTAACTTCTTCATTATCTCACTTCCTATATATTCTAACATATTCATTGTGGGATGATAATTGTCTCTAAACATCGGATATTCCTGATGATTTTGTACAAAAAAGTCATAAAATTTAATATCTGACTCATTTTCTATACTTTTTAATTTTATCATACATTTCGAAAAATGATCTTTTAATAAACCATTATTTATTTTATTTTTTAAATAATTATTTATATCACCATCATCTATATTTGGAAAATAACTCACACTATTCCCGCCAAAATATCTTAGTCTTTTATAATATTCAGGTAACCAATATCCCTCAAATCTCACAAATGGTAATACTATTAACAATACATCTTTCTTCAATATTTTACTTAGATTTTTCAATGTATAATCATTATAATTTTTTATATTATTTATAATTAATACATCAGCGCTTTCAAATACTGATTTCCATCTTTCAAAATTATTTAACTGTTCATAACTCACTATATAATTTATATCAAACTTCTTATCTATGTCACTATCCCTTTTAAACATCTCTATATACCTCTCTCCATGGCAATTAGTAAACATTACCATTTTCATTTTTTTATCAATATTTCTATAATTATGTTTAAAATATTGATATAATTTTAAACAATTTTCTCTCCGCTCTTGTTCTTCCTCGACACTAATATCATCCAAAATATCATCCAACTTATCTAATTCACTTTCTTTTACACGAACGATTGCTTTTTTCCATAATTCGTGTTGTGGTAATTCCAGTGTATCTGCTAATAACACTGGAATAGAACCAGCACCTAACGCTTCCCAAAATCGAATAGAATTTGGACCACTTCCACTAGGAGCCAATGCATATCTAGAATCTAATAAAATATCATTATAAATCTTTGTTTTAATTATATGTCTTTCATCTTCATTTAATTTACCAGTTACATCCTGACCACCACCATAAACATCACAATTAAAATGCCAATCGCCCGTATTTCTTATCATACAATCTTGCCGTTTTTTTTTATTTAAATTAAATATTCGTAACCTAATATCAGTTAAATAACAATTAGGTTGATAACCTCCCGCAAAACTATAAAAATATTTTCTCTTTCTTTTCAATAAATCACATTGTTTGAATACTTCATTTCTAGATTCATCTTCTATATTAACTGCATATAAAGGACACGCTATTAATTTAATCCCTATTATCTTATCTCTTCCTATACATTTATGAGGTGTATAGACAGTAGTAATACCCAATGCTGCCCAAAATTGTTTTAATTCTCGATATCTTATATGTTGACAGCAAGTATAATAGTTTTTATTCATTGGTATTATTTGTTTAAAAATTTCTAATAATTTTTGTAAATTTATTCTCTTATCAATTACGGTGGCCCAAGGGAAAGGAAAATAGTTAGGGTCTCCTTTGTTTTGCTCGTAGAAAGTTTTTTCTGTAATTACTGGATACTGCCAAAATAAACCCAATTGTACTAATAAATTATCAATATTCATTATAATTAATAATATATTATGTATTTAAATTATAGTTTTTTCCAGTATTCATTCAAATATAACTGAATAATCTCTTTATTAGATTTCATATCACTATTTGTCCATAAACCAAAGTATAATGGTAATATGTCTCCTATATCAATCGCCGATTTTCCTATACCATAAATATAATTGGAAATAATAGGACCGTATACACCCCCTTCGCATAAAGCAATGTCAAAGTCTCCTAATTTATTTACGATTTGTTCTTGTGTATGAGTATTCCAAGTAGAAAACTTGATAAAACAAAATTCACAATTGGCGAATATATCGAATCCATACAGGTTTTTCAGTTTGACTGTCTTGATTTGTTGTTCTATTTCTTCTGCATTTGGAGAGATTATTAACAACTTCTGATTATTCAATTGCTTTATCCAAGGATTGTGGTGTAAATGATTGAAAATATTTGTTACTGTGCTACTTACCCATTGTTTCTTCTTTAAAACATCAAATATAGATTTA
>Ga0233414_10000707_pt1 | contig 13434 bp, 12 predicted proteins | sample Na_anoxic_10_MG_FD_189020 | JGI IMG/M metagenome (GOLD analysis project Ga0233414, IMG submission 189020) | Seawater microbial communities from Saanich Inlet, British Columbia, Canada - Na_anoxic_10_MG | ecosystem: Environmental > Aquatic > Marine > Inlet | place: Canada: British Columbia...
CGAGGAGAGGGGAAATATGGGTTTTTCCAGGCGTTCAATTATCAGTTTGTAAATTTCTGTGAAATATAAAATTTCTCCCTTTGGTCAAAATGACAATAAAGAGGGGTTTTCGTTCAGACACTAATTAAGGAAAGTAAAGAGGAGAAAAATAAAATGAAAGGGATTTTTATACGATGGTTGATATTGACAGCTGCCATCATGTTCACTTCATACGTAATAGACGGGATACAGGTAAAGGGTTTCTTTACTGCCTTGTTCGCGGCAGCCATCCTGGGCATCTTGAATGCCTTTTTTCGTCCTATCTTAATTATTTTGACGCTCCCCATCAATATTCTAAGTCTGGGTTTTTTCACCTTTATAATAAATGCCATGCTGCTCAAGATGGCCTCGGGGATCATATCAGGGTTTCAGGTATACGGTTTTTGGTCTGCTGTTTTTGGATCCTTGCTTATCAGTGTGGTAAGTTGGGCTTTAAGTTCTTTTATTAATAAACAGGGCAGGATGGAATATATTGATCTGAAAAAGAAAGATGGAGACAGGTGGGAGTAATTAGGCGAAACACTTTTTAGAACTATAGTAACTGGTTCAACGTTCTAGGGTTCACGGTTCAAGCCTGCCCTGGCGCGACTTCCCTGGCAAATATTGCAATTTCTATATTATTTATAAGTCTTGGCAATACAGCCTAATCCCGATTGTATCGGGACAGGTCTGGGCCAGGGGTTAGACAGATGAAAAACGGGTTCGATCCCTTGACGAATTCAGAGTTTATCCGACTCTTTCAGTAGACCAAGCAGCCTTGCACACAAATCCGGAGCGAATTCTATGTCATCCAATAAATATGATGAAAATCATAAAACAATTAATCCCGATTTCATCGGGAAACCCTGAACGGTGAACCTAACAACCTCCTAAGAAACTAACCGCGGAAAAGAGCATGTAGATGTCTTTTTTTGTCATGTCCTTCATTAATGCGTCTGAGGTGCATTAAGCTTTTAAGTAGGTATTCTATGGTAGACACGAAAAAAATGGGTATCCGTTCATGGGTTTCCCCCGATTTATCGGGGGATTCTGAGTTCAAAGGTTCAATAGTAAAAGCCAGAATCTATGAGCCAGAATGTTAAAATTGGGAATGTAAGAGGTTTAATTCCAGGATGTTGTATTTAACCCGGCCGCGCCCGTGATGTACTTCTGGCCTTCATTATATATTGCCTACTTCAAGGCAAGGCTAAAGAGGGTAAAAGGCAACCTTGAATCCCCCGATAAATCGGGGGAAACCTTTTAACCTGTGAACGCTTACAATGTATCTACATTTATTTCAATCTAATAACAAATACGGCAATATAAAGCAATGGGGAAGTAGCTTTTTCATTTTGAATATCTTGGTCTCATTTTTTACCTTAGAATCGATGTGGGTGAACGTAAAATTAAAATAAATTGTTGAGAGAGATATAGTTTTATGGATTATTGGCGCAATATTTTACATTATTTTTAACAGGGAGAGTTTAGGCGGAAAAGTTACCATATAATCATAAAAATAAGCATTTATTTATGGTAACGTATAGATAAAAGCCTGATCCGTAATAACCCTAAAATGTGATTTTCGACAGAAAGTAATCTCCTACTAATTTTTTTAAACAGAATCCAAGGTGAGTACTTAGCTATAAGTCGGTTATAGTTCGCTAAAAACACAAATCCAGATATCTGGATGGATGAACCATAGTGGGCTGTCAAGGTAGGCAGGAGTCCATAGAAATAAAAGGCTTGAGGTTTTTTATTGATGTAGATAATCTACCATAGGTTATGGACTTTTTTTATATTTTGGATAATCGGAGGACTTTCTAATGGCTAAAAAACCAACCTATGAAGAATTGGAGCAAAGGATTAGCGAGTTAGAGAAAGAATCAGCTGAACGCAAGCGAGCTGAGGAGGCGCTGAGATCAGAAAAAAACAAGCTGCAAGCTCTCATGGATGGATTAGCTCGTACACAAATCGGTATCGATATTGTTGGGACTGATTACAAAGTCCTATTCCAAAACCAAACTTTACAAGAACGGTTCGGTGATCTCACTGGAGAGATATGTTATGAAAAGTATATGGGACTAGAAAAACCTTGTGATTTCTGTCCTATGATAAAGGCAATAAAAAGTAACAAGGTTGAGAGCGTTCAACTAACAGGTGCCGATGGAAGAAATTATGAACTGTTTTCAGCCTCGCTTCCAAACCCAGATGGAACAGTTGATAGTGCCATTGAGATCATTTTGGACATCACTGCTCAAGCAAAGGCTGAGGAGGCACTACACCAGAGTGAAGAAAGATACCGAGGCTTGGTAGAGAATAGTTTCGACGGTATCTTTGTTCAAAAGGGACCTAAGATCATTTTTACCAATCAACGTTTAAACGAGATGCTTGGCTATGATGAAGGCGAGCTAGTAGGTTTAGATCATTGGCTTGTATACCATCCTGACTACCAAAAGATAACGAGAGAACGTGCACAGGCCCGTATGCGAGGGGAAAAGGTAACACACCAATACGAGGTCAAATTACAGCGCAAAGACGGATCATGGTTCTATGGAGAGATCAATGCCAGAGCTATAAGTTTAGAAGAAGAACATGGAATACAGGTATGGGTTCGAAACATTACCGAGCGCAAGAAGGCAGAGGAGGAGCTTAAAACACGACGGTTATACCTCGAATCTGTGCTCTACAGCGCCCCTGATGCCATTGTGACCCTTGATTCTTCCCACCATGTACTCGAGTGGAACATTGGAGCCGAGAAGATCTTCGGCTATACCCGTCATGAGGCGACAGGCAAAAACCTCGATGACCTGATCACCGGTCCTGATGTGATCGATGAATCAAAGGAATTCACCACCCAGGTACTCTCTGGGGGTAAAGTGTTACCCAGAGGGACAGTACGCTACCGAAAAGACGGCACCCCTGTCAACGTCATTGTGGCAGGTTCCCCAATCATTATTAGAGATGAGTTTCAGGGGGTGGTGGCAGTCTATACTGACATCACCTCCCGTAAGCAGGCTGAGGAGGCCCTCAAGGAAAGCGAGGAAAAATACCGCACCATCCTTGAAAGCATCGAAGACGGCTACTATGAGGTTGATATCGCTGGCAATTTTACCTTCTTCAATGATTCCATATGCAAAATGCTTGGATACACCAATGATGAATTAATGGGTATGAATAACCGAGAGTACACAAAGAAAGAGAGTGCTAAAAGACTATACCAAACTTTCAACAGAGTATATAAAACAGGAAAACCTGCCAAGATATTTGATTGGGAGATTGGTAGAAAAGATGCTACCAAAAGACATGTAGAGACCTCTATATCTCTCATGAAAGATTCAGAAGGTAATCCTGCTGGATTTCGAGGTATTGTACGGGACATCACCGAAAAAAAGCTCCTCGAATCTCAACTCCTCCAGGCCCAGAAGATGGAGGCCATTGGCACCCTGGCAGGAGGCATTGCCCATAACTTCAATAACCTCCTTATGGGTATTCAGGGAAATACCTCCTTAATGCTTTTAGACACCAGCCCTGATCACCCACACTATGAAAGACTCACAAACATTGAAAAATCAGTACAAAGCGGCTCAAAGCTCACATCTCAGCTCCTTGGATATGCAAGAGGAGGAAGATATGAGGTAAAACCAATCAGTATCAATCACATCATTACTGATACCTCTTCTACCTTTTCTATGACAAGAAAAGATATTACCCTCCATCACGACCTTGCTAACAACCTCACAGGGGTAAAGGCAGACTTTGGCCAGATTGAGCAGGTCATCCTCAATATCTATGTCAATGCAGCAGAGGCCATGGTTGGGGTAGGAGAGCTTTTTATTACCACACGAAATATATCACATACGGATATCAAGAAGAAATCCTATGCGACAAAGCCAGGTAACTATATCCTTCTTACCATCAGAGACACCGGCACGGGCATGGATAAAGCCACACAAGTAAAGATCTTTGATCCCTTCTTTACCACCAAGGGGCTTGCCAAAGGCACAGGTCTTGGCCTGGCCTCTGTCTATGGGATTATCAAGGCCCATGGTGGCTATATTGATGTAGAATCACAAAAAGGAAAGGGCACAACCTTCTTTATCTATCTGCCTGCGTCAACAGAGACAATAGGTGAAGAGGTACAACCAGCGGGGACGATTGAAAAGGGAAAAGAGACCATCCTTCTTGTAGATGATGAAGAGATGATCCTTGATGTGGGTGAGGCGTTACTTACCTCTTTAGGCTATACTGTACTCATCGCACATGGGGGAAAAGAGGCTCTGGAAAGAGTGAGCAAATCGCATGGAGCAAAGCGCAGGGAGCACAAAGAAAAAGAACGCTATGTGTCAGGCACTCTGCCCTTTGCAATTGACCTGGTCATCCTTGATATGATCATGCCGAGCATGGGAGGTGGAGAGACCTATGATAGAATGAAGGAGCTTTACCCTAACATCAAGGTACTTTTATCCAGTGGCTATAGTATTGATGGACAGGCAAAAGAGATACTCAAGAGAGGATGTGATGGGTTTATACAAAAGCCATTTACCATAAAAGAGTTATCCAATGCAATAAGGGGGGTTTTGGGGGAGGGGTAGTTTATGCACCTTTCATTTTGAAATTTGCTGCTTGTTTTATGATTTCATTAAAATAAGACATAACAGCAGACCGACTAGCATTGGTGAAGAATGATCTACATTGCTTGAGTAAATTTATTCATTCATGGAGGCTGAAAGGAGTTTTTCTAGAGAAACTAAGTAGTTTTATTTGTATTATTGGTCGTGATTGGATTTTTTATTGATTTCTGCAGTTATGTAATAAAATTATTGACCTTCTTCCAAACAACATCAGCCTGAATCTTTATAGGTCCTATTTCTTCTTTAATAATATAATGCTGGTCAAAGGCCATATAGCTGTGATTCGCTGCTTCAGCTACAGAGGCCCTTTAATAGAACTACTTCTTTTTATCTAAAAATCTTCAAAAGTTTTTAGGTTAGAAAAGTGATAGGAGCGAGAATAGTGAAGGGCAAATCAACCTTCATAAAATTTGACGATAGAAAGAAAGGAATCAACCTTTAAACTGGCCCCCCCGATCAATCCACCATCAATATCTGGCTGGGAGATGAGTTCTTTAATATTATCAGGCTTTACACTTCCACCATAAAGAATTCTAATAGCTTCCCCTGTATTGTGACCAAAATTTTCTATAAGCCATCTTCGAATAAAGTGATGTACCTCCTGCGCTATCTCCGGGGTGGCTGTCTTTCCTGTTCCTATAGCCCAAACAGGTTCATAGGCGATAATTACGGTTTGTTGAAAATTTCTTTTTTTGCAACTGGTCTTGAGTGATTCATCTAACTGAGTCTTAATTATATCAAATGTTTTTCTATCCTCTCTCTGTTTTAATGTCTCACCAATGCATACAATGGGTATTAATCCTGCCTCAATTGCGGCATCTACTTTTTGATTCACAGTCTCGCTGGTTTCGAAAAAGAGTGTCCGCCTCTCTGAATGCCCTAAGATTACATGGCCACAGCCTGCTTCCTTAAGCATCAGGGGAGAAATCTCACCTGTAAAGGCCCCCCCTGACTCCCAATGCATATTCTGCCCTGCAATAAGAATATTTGTCTCTGTCAGAATTGTTTGTGCCAATTGCAGGGTAGTAAAAGGGGGTGCAACAAGTACATCAACCCTGTTATAATCTATTTTAACATTCTTGATTCCATTAAGGAGATCCCTTGCCCCATCAAGAGAAAGATTCATCTTCCAGTTGGCTGCCATTAAAGGTTTTCTGTTTTTCATTTAATTAGGCCGCTGATTTTCGCTGATAAAACATATTTTATATTATATAATAAAAATTTAATAATTTGCGTGTGTCCCCGCCTGCCGTCCGGCGGGCAGGTGCGGCAAAAAAGGAAATTCCCAAGCTATAGACTCATCAGTCTAAACTTTTAGCGATATATAAAGCAAGGTCTACCAGCCTGTTTGCATATCCGAACTCATTATCATACCATGCAAGTATTTTTACCATATCTCCGCCTATAGACATCGTCGATAGGGCATCCACAGCGGTAGAGGCAGTGATTCCATTGAAATCAATAGAAACAAGGGGTTCGTCACAATATTCAATAATGCCCTTCATGCTGCCCTGAGAGGCCTCTTTAAAGGCCTTATTAACCTCTTGAGCAGATGCAGGCATGTTAAGCTGAACCACGAGATCAGTTAAAGAGACATTAGGAGTAGGAACTCTTAGTGCCATCCCATTCATCTTACCAGCAAGTTCAGGAAGAACCAGGGAAACTGCCTTTGCCGCTCCTGTGGTTGTAGGAATCATAGAAACAGCTGCTGCCCTGGACCTTCTAAGATCATTGTGAGGAAAATCAAGAAGCCTCTGATCTGTAGTGTAAGAATGTATGGTTGTCATAAGACCTTTCTTAATACCAAACTTGTCTAATAACACTTTACAGATTGGGGCCAGGCTATTTGTGGTACACGATGCATTTGAGATGATAGAGTGATTTTTTGGATCGTACTGCTCATGATTTACTCCGATTACCAGGGTAATATCAGGATCTGGGGCTGGAGCTGAAATGATTACCTTTTTTGCCCCAGCATCCAAATGTTTAGATGCCTGAGATCTATCTCTGAAAAGCCCAGTAGACTCAAAAACAATATCCACGCCGAGATCCTTCCAAGGAAGCTTACCAGGGTCTTTTTCTGAGATGATTTGTATTCTTTTCCCGTTAACTACAATGGCATTCTCCTCAACTTCAATATCAGCCTTGAGTATCCCATGCACTGAATCATATTTGAGAAGATGGGCAAGGGTATTAGGATCTGTAAGGTCATTGAGTGCTAAAAATTCAATGTCATTTCTTGTGTATGCTGCCCTCAGTACCATTCTACCTATACGCCCAAAACCATTAATCCCTACCTTTACCGCCATGACTACCTCCTTTTTTTGGATACTTGATACTTAAAGCTTGAAACTTGACACCTCCCATTGCTTGCCGATTGTGTGTATTGTCTTCACCTAATTTCAAGTCCCGCCTGCTGCCTACCGGATATCGGGCAGGTTCCAGTTTCAAGTTTCAACTCTCTTTGGGTTTAAGTAATTCACTTGCCAGAGAAATGCTTCTTTGTCCTGCGCTCTTTGCCATATCTGCTACCTCTGCAAGACTCTTCCCTTTCCTATTATGGGCAATAGCTAATACCATTGGTAAATTTACACCCGTTACTACTTCTGCTGTGTCTTTTTGAAGAAAAGACAGGGCTAAATTTGATGGTGTCCCTCCAAACATGTCTACCAAGATTAGAACACCATCCCCTTGATCCAGAGATTTTAATTTATTCTGAATTATATTTCTTAATTTCTTGCTGTCTTTTGATGTCTCAATGGAAATACACTCTGCTGCCTCGACAGAGCCTATGATAAACCCTGCTGCCTCAAGGAGTTCTTTCGCCAACCGAGAGTGGGTTATTATAAGTAAACCGATCATTACAAAAATTAAAGTTCCTCATCCATATCCATTATAACCTTATAAATCTCTTTTCTTGATTTTGCACCCATCAATCTCTGTCTAAAATTAGCATCTTTTAACATCCTTGATATCTTGGCAAGGGCCGTCAGGTGCATACCAGCTGAATTCTCAGGCGCAAGTAAAAGAAAGAAGAGATATGCTGGTTGCTCATCTATGGAATCAAAGTCCAGTCCATTAATACTTCTTCCAAAAGAGATCAAAAGATTACTCAATTCCGCTGATTTTCCATGCGGCAAAGCAATTCCGTCACCTATTCCAGTACTTCCCAGCCTTTCTCTTTCTAAAAGAACCTGGAGAAGAGACCTCCTGTTTAGAGATGGATTCTGTTCAGTTATAACCTGTGAAAGCTCTTCCAGAACTCCCTTTTTATCGTGAGCCTTCAAATTAGAAATAATAAGCTGGGGTTTAAATATTTCTGAAAGTTTCATGCATCTTTCCTTGAAAATACCTATTTAGTAGAAGTTTCAATAAGGCCTAAATTTCCATCGTTTCGTTTATAAATAATGTTAATACTTTTCGATTTAGAATTGCTAAATACAAAAAAATTTCTTTTTGACATATCGATTTGCATAGCTGCCTCATTGATATCCATAGGTTTAATATCCACCCTCTCCGCCTTTATTATCGTTGGCCCTGATTCAACTTGCCCTTCTTGAGTTTCTACACCATTAATCAACAAATCAGTACCTTTAATATTTTCTAATCTATATTCCTTTTTTCGAGACATTAACCTTCTGAGCTGTTCTTCTATCTTATCCATTGCCTGATCAATAGAGGAATACATATCACCGCTTTCATCTACCGCCTTAATTTTGTTTCCATCAATAGATATAGTCATGTCAGCAATGTGTCGAAATTTTTCTATCTTAAGAACAATATGGGCCTCAACAGGTGAATCAAAGTACTTCTTTACTTTATACACCTTTTTTTCAACATATGACCTCAATTCTGTTGATGGTTCCATATGCCTAAAAGTAAAAGATATCTCCATTCTGCCCTCCCCAAAGAAGATGGATAATTAACAAAAAAATTATGCAAAGTCAAACATCGATCTTAACTAAATATCTATATAGACCAAGATTGTAACATTTGTGTTAAGCCTGCCCTTTCCGTCCCAAGATTGGGGCATGATCAGGAGGCGCGACACAGGTGATACAAGGTGTTATATCTTAAATATCTCAGGATAAATGCATTTTGTAACTATGGCCATATAAATCATGTCTGGGCCAGAGATTTCGGACTGCCCGCCATCCCTGCCCCCGATTACATCGGGACAAGCGATTGGCAGGCGGGTATTTGAATTTAGGATTTTTTAATTACATTATACCTTATCAGTTTGACCCTGAGCCTTACTATCTAAAAGGTAAAATAATAATTCAGCGAGACTACCTGTAAGTATTCTTTCTTTGATTCGATGGAAGAATTTTAAGCATCTCTCTGTACTTAGCCACAGTCCTCCGTGCTATATTTATATTTGATCGTCCTAAAATATTTACTATTTCTTGATCGCTAAAGGGTTTGGACTTATCTTCCTCTCTTATTATCTTCTTAAGCATCTCCTTAACACTCAAAGAGCCTATCTTGTCCATTCCATCAACTGATTGAATAGTGCTATTCAAGAAATGTTTTAGCACGAAAATACCAAATGGAGTGTGCATGTATTTGTTATTCATAACCCTGCTTACAGTAGATTCATGCATTTGTATATCTTCTGCCACATCTCTCAAGACCATTGGCTTTAAGTTCGAGGGACCAGATTCAAAGAAATCCTTCTGGAATTTGAGAATGCTCTCTGACACCTTATAGATCGTTTTTTGCCTTTGCTGGATGCTCTTGATGAGCCAAGAAGCGCTCTTCAGTTTATCCCGAATGTATTCTCTCGTATCGCTTGATTTATCATCTTTCTTTGCAAGGGCCTCTTGATAAAAAGAACTGATTCTCAATTTTGGAAGACCATCATCATTTAAAACAATAAGAAACTCATCCCCAATTTTATAGACATAAACATCGGGGATTACATATATAGTCTCCTCATCGTTGTAGAAACGACCTGGTTTAGGTTCTAAAGATGCTATACAGGAAACACCCTGTAAAACATTTTCTAAGGAAACACCTAGGCTCTTAGCAATCTGATTATATCTTTTTTTCTCTAATTGCTTCATATGATCATTCAAGATTTTTTCGGCAATACTCCCACCCAAACCCTGAAAACGGAGCTGAATCAAAAGGCACTCCCTGTTATCTCTTGCGCCGACACCAATAGGGTCAAACTCGTGGATAATATCCAATACCTGCAATACCTCTTTTCTTGATCTATAAGTAAACTGAATAATATTATCAATTGAGGCCTTAAGGTATCCATTGGGGTCTATATTACCAATAATGTATCTCCCAATCTCTCTTTGCGCTTCATCAAGATCTCCAACCTGCAATTGCCACATAAGATGGGAGTAAAGAGTTGTTTTAGGAGAAATAAAATCTTCAAAGGATGGTCTATCTTCCGTGCTTTCCTGTGGCGAGCTTACCCATGCGGTATTATATTCTGATATGTAAGCCTCCCAATCAAAATCTTCCCTTAATGTCTCCTTAATGGTTACCTCTTTGAGGGAATCATCGTTTTTAATAGATTCCTTTTCATCTTCCTGCGATTTTTCTTCGACATCATCGCCAGAGATCTCCTCCAATAATGGATTGATCACCACTTCTTGATTTACTGTCTGGCAGAGTTCCAGCCTGGAAAGTTGCAAAAATTTAATGGCCTGCTGCAACTGCGGAGTCATTATAAGCCGCTGGCTCATCTTGATTGATTGTTTAAGTTCAAGTACCATAATAACCTGAAGTAAAATCTACAAATTAAAATCTTCTCCTAAATAAACAGACTTCACTACCTCGCTCGTAGCAATCTTTTCGGGCACACCGGACTCAATAATCTCTCCGTTATTTATAATGTAAGCAAGATCACAGACATCCAATGTTTCCCTTACATTATGATCTGATATTAATATTCCTAGATTTTTTTCCTTTAGCCCTTTAACAATGTGCTTGATATCATTAATAGCCATAGGATCAATGCCTGCAAATGGCTCATCAAGCAAAATAAATTTGGGATGAGTAATCATGGCCCTTGTAATTTCCAACCTTCTCCTCTCACCGCCAGAAAGAGAATAGGCTTTTTGTTTGGCCAAATGGCCTATATTCAGCTCAGATAAAAGAGACTGGAGAGATGACTGCCTTTCCTGGGCTGGCATATCTATAACCTCCATAATAGCTAAAAGGTTTTCCTCCACGGTAAGTTTTCTGAAAACTGACGGTTCCTGAGATAGATAATTAACCCCTTGCCGAGCTCTTATATACATCGGTTCATGTGTGATATCTTCCCCATCCAAAAATATCTGGCCTTCCTTAGTCCTAATTAAGCCAACTATCATATAAAAAGTAGTGGTTTTACCAGCGCCATTTGGTCCGAGAAGTCCAATAACCTGTCCTCTGTTAACCTCTAAATTAACCCTATCTACAACTACTCTCTTTCCATAGGATTTAACAAGATCCTTTACCTTTAAAGAGCCTCTGCTTTTCTCTTCTTTCATTTCTTCCCTTTTTCCTCCTTAGGGAAAATAGTAGCTTCGACTCTTTTCTTTTCATTCCCTTCAACAATAGTCCGACCTTCATTTAAAAATATAATTATCCGATACCCTTCTACATAATCTGGCCCTTGTTGAATAAAAGGATTTTCTGTAAGCACAAGCTTATCCTCATTCTGATAAAAAACTGCCTTCCCTGCTCGAGCCATACCAGCATCAAAACGATTAATAATAACATTCCCTAAGGCAATAATCTTATCTATCCTGCCAGATTCTGCATTGGTTTCTTTATTTGTCGGGCTACCAATATAATATACCAACATCTTTTGACAATCTATCACCATAGCCTCTGTTTTGGCATGCACCTTACCTTCAAATACAACTAACTTTTTTTCTTGATCAAGCTCAAGGGTGTTTGAGTGAATAATAATAGGGTTTTCTGTGGAAATCTGGTTTAATGCCTTGCTTTCCTGAGAAAAGGCGATTATCTGAGGAAACAGGAGAAAAATAAATGAAATCAGTATGTTAAAAGAAAAAATGGAAAGTATTGTTCTCATTTAAAAAAATCCTTACCAGTAAAGGTTGTGCAAACATTTTTTTTAACCATAAATTTCTTCTTACTGAGATCAATATAAAGACCATCTCCCTTGATTTTAAAGAAAGGACCAATTACTTTTATAGGCTCATCAGTTTCCACTTCATTATCTTCTTGTCTGTAGGTTAAAAGGCTTGTCTCAATCTGGTAGCCGGTAGCAGATCTGCCCAGCACATCCCCTTTTAGAATAATTTCCCCACTCTTCCTGAAATAATTACCTTCATTCCCTTTTATAGTATAAGAGGTTTTGTTAAAAGAGTCTAATGTTAATAAAACATCCTTTAACGCAATAAATTGATCATTATCAAAAAAATGGCCCTCTTTGGCCCTAAGCTCCCATTTTCCTCCGCCATCTTTATAATCCTGGCTATACTTGATGTCTGAAATTTTTAGAGATTCTCCAGGTATAAAATTAGGTGTTTTTAAGGAAACCATACCTAAATGCTGCACCTTAAAGAGAAAAAAAGCAACTATAACTAAAAGAAAAAAAATCCCTACTATCGGCCACATTACTACAGGAACTTTTTTCATAAATGTTACCACGTTAAGTACCTAAAATGCCTAAAGCTTAAACATTAGTCGATTTCCCTCTCACTATCCGGTGTATTTCCTTTAACATTATAAGAAGGGATTCAACATGCTCAAATGGAAGAGAATTTGGGCCATCAGAGAGGGCTGAATCAGGATCTGGATGGATCTCCAAAAAAATTCCATCGGCACCAACAGCTATACCAGCCCTTGCAAGAGGGGCAACAAATTCTCTCTGTCCGCCAGATGACTTACCCCGACCCCCGGGCAATTGTACGCCATGGGTAGCATCAAATATAACCGGATATCCAAAATTCTTCATAACTGAAATAGATCTCATATCCACAACAAGGCTATTGTAACCAAAGGATGTTCCTCTTTCTGTCAACAAAATACTATTATTACCCTCTGCAACAGCCTTTAAAACAACCTGCTCCATATCCCAGGGAGACAGGAATTGCCCTTTTTTTATATTTATAGGCAGATTAGTTCGAGCTGCCTCTACAATTAAATCTGTCTGGCGAGATAGAAATGCGGGAATCTGAATAATATCCAAAATCTCTGCTGCTTTCCCGATTTCACTCACTTGATGTATATCTGATAGAATTGGTAGTCCTGTGGTATTCTTTACCTCTTTAAGGATCTCTAACCCCTTATTCAAACCTGGGCCCCTAAAAGAATCGATCGATGTTCGATTGGCCTTATCATAAGAACTCTTGAAGATTACTGGAATTTTAACTCTTTGAGCTATTCCTTTTAAAAAATGAGCAACCTTAAAGGTTGTCTCTTCATTTTCTATCACACATGGACCGGAGATCAAAAATAAAGGGCCATTTCCTCCAATCTTCAAACCTCCTATCTTTACCTGGCAAGAAACCTTTATTTCTGACTTCTTAGCAATCATATAATAAGCTCCATAAATAATAGCTTATTGTTATCCAAAGGAACAATAAAGTCAAGAATCCCTTTATCCTTTTATCGCTGGCAATTTTATTTTGTAACTTCTCAATAAGTTGGGCTTTTGTAGGGGCTTGATTTATCAAGCCCGATATGGAAGGGTTCGATAAATCGAACCCCTACGATTCACAATATCTGGCCCATTCGGTAAACTCAGGGCCATGAGCGAAGTCGAATGGCAAAAATTACTTTGCCGTCAAGTGTACCCGAAGTTATTGAG
>Ga0233414_10000708_pt1 | contig 13432 bp, 6 predicted proteins | sample Na_anoxic_10_MG_FD_189020 | JGI IMG/M metagenome (GOLD analysis project Ga0233414, IMG submission 189020) | Seawater microbial communities from Saanich Inlet, British Columbia, Canada - Na_anoxic_10_MG | ecosystem: Environmental > Aquatic > Marine > Inlet | place: Canada: British Columbia...
GTTTAATTTTAAAGAAAATGCCCAGTGATGGTACAACAATACCAAAAATAAAACAATATTTAAAAAAATTAACATCTAATGGTACTAAACCAGATATAGTTTTTATTGATTATATGGATTGCGTAGTTCCAACTAAACAATTCAAAGATGAGTGGAGTGGTGAAGGAAATGTGATGAGACAATTTGAAACTATGATTACAGAATTAGATGTTGTTGGTTGGACAGCAATACAGGGTAATAGAAGTTCTATCGGAGCATCTGTAGTAGAAGCGGATATGATAGGGGGATCAATCAAAAAAGGTCAGATAGGACACTTTATAATATCAATTGCTAAAACATTGGAACAAAAGGAAGCCGGAACCGCAACTTTAGCAATATTAAAATCTAGGTTCGGGAAAGATGGGGTATTATTCGAAGACATATTATTTGATAATGGCACATTAAAAATTGACACTGATATATCTAGTGATGTTTCTTTTTTGGACTTTGAAAAAGGTGAAGAAAAGAAAAAATCTAATTTAGTTATTGAGGCGATGAGGAAGAAAAAACGAGTTTTCGGGGAACAGTAAGTTATTGTTTAACTTATTAAAAAAATTTTATTAATTATTAATTTTGTTAAGTGAATTAACACCCCCTAATAAAAAGAAAAAAATAGTAAATATGGATGTAACAAACAAAATATTATCAGACATTACAGTGTATATGAAATACGCTAAATACTTACCAGAATTAAATAGAAGAGAGACGTGGGAAGAACTGGTTACGAGGAATAAGAATATGCACATTAAGAAATATCCTGAATTAAAAGATGAGATAGAAGAAAAATATAAATTTGTATACGATAAAAAAGTTCTACCATCGATGAGATCAATGCAATTCGCTGGTAAGTCCATTGAGATATCACCTAACAGAGTTTATAACTGTGCGTTTTTACCTATTGATTCAGTAGAGTCGTTTAGTGAGACAATGTTTTTACTTTTAGGTGGAACAGGTGTTGGGTACTCAGTACAAAAACATCATGTAGAGAAACTACAACCAATAAATAAACCATATAGTAAAAGAAAAAGAAGGTTCTTAATTGGGGACTCAATCGAAGGATGGGCTGACTCAATTAAAGTATTGATGAAATCATATATTGGTGATAAAAGAAGTTCTAGTATAGAATTTGATTTTTCGGACATTAGACCAAAAGGGGCTAGATTAGTTACTTCTGGTGGTAAAGCACCGGGACCACAACCATTAAAGGAATGTATTGTTAAAATAAAAGGTATTTTAGAAAGTAAATCTGATGGTGAAAATTTATCCACACTTGAAACACATGATATTGTATGTTACATTGCTGACGCAGTGTTAGCTGGTGGTATTCGTAGGGCAGCTTTAATTAGTCTATTTAGTGCAGATGATGACGAAATGATTTCTTGTAAAACAGGTAACTGGTGGGAAACTAACCCACAAAGGGGTAGGTCAAATAATTCAGCGGTTCTTATTAGACATAAAATCACTAAAGATTTCTTTATGGAATTGTGGAAAAGAATTGAACTGTCAGGTGCAGGTGAACCAGGAATTTACCTATCAAATGATAAGTCCTGGGGAACAAATCCCTGTTGTTTTGTAGGTGATACATTAGTTGCTACTGCAGATGGAAGAAACGCTGTTAGTATTGCTCAGTTAGAGAAAGAGAATTATAAAGGACCTGTTTATTCTATCCAAACACAAACCGGTCAAGTAGTAACATCTTATTGTTCTAATGTTTGGGTGAGTAAAAAAAATGCAGAGTTAGTTGAGGTTAAGTTAGATGACGGTTCAAGTTTTAGGTGTACACCTGAACATAAAATTATGTTAAGGGGTTGTAACTATGTTGAAGCTAAAGATTTAGTTAATGGGGTTAGTTTAATGCCGTTTAATTCATTTAAAAGACCCGATAGGGATTATAGGATGATATGTTCTAACACTGGAAGAGATTTAGCTCAATACGCTCATGTATCACAATATTATGATATTATTAAAAATGGATATGAAAAACAACATATCCACCATATAGATGGTAATGGTTTAAATGATTTACCAGAAAACTTAGAATCTATTAACGCAAAAGAACATAATAGAAACCATATGTTAGGAGATAAGAATTCTTTTTTTAAGATTAAAGATTTAGATTCTTGGAAAGAGAAACAATCAAGTAGACAATTAGGTGTAAAAAATAGTAATTCTAACGGAATAACAACTGAGGAAATGTTAATTAGGTTGAGGTCTAGAAGAGTACAAAAGTTGAAAAGGTTAACCCAAAAGGAAATATTAGAAACATGTAATGTTAAATTTTTATCTAAAGGTAGGTTAACTGAAATGAATGTTAATAGTATATCTGAATTACAGGATGATCTATGTGAAATGATAAACCATAAGGTTGTTAGCGTTGATTTTATATCAGAAAGAGAAGATGTTTATGATATGACAGTTGAGGGGACACATAATTTTGGTATTATAACATCCAGTACTGATGATAACTTTATAAATAGTTCAGGTATTTTTGTTCATAATTGTGAAATAGCGCTAAGACCATTTCAGTTCTGTAACCTATGTGAAGTAAACGTTTCTAATATCGAATCACAAGAAGATTTAAATGTGAGAGTTAAAGCTGCTGCGTTCATAGGGACGTTACAAGCTGGTTATACGGGCTTTCATTATCTTAGAGAGATATGGCAAGAAACTACAGAGAAAGACGCTCTAATAGGTGTTTCTATGACTGGAATTGGAAGTGGTGTAGTATTAGGATATGATTTAGAAAAATCTGCTGATATAGTAAAGAGAGAAAATAGTAGAGTTGCTAAATTAATAGATATTAAAAAGAGTTCTAGGTGTACCACAGTAAAACCTGCGGGAACAACATCCCTAACGTTAGGGACATCATCGGGAATACATGCTTGGCACAATGATTACTATATTAGAAGGGTTAGAGTTGGTAAAAATGAATCAATATATAAATATTTAATTGTTAATCATCCAGAATTGTTAGAAGATGATTTTTTCAGATCACATGATACTGCAATCATTACCATTCCACAGAAAGCACCAAAGGGGTCTATATTAAGAACAGAGTCTCCGTTTGATCTTTTAGAGAGAGTCAAGAAAGTTGCTACTGAGTGGGTAAAAAGTGGACATAGAAACGGTTCTAACACTCACAACGTTTCCGCAACCATATCCCTTAAAGAAGAAGATTGGGAATTAGCTGGTGAATGGATGTGGACAAATAAAGAACACTATAATGGTTTATCTGTATTACCTTATAATGGTGGTACATATACTCAAGCACCTTTCGAAGATATAACTGAAGAAAAGTATAATGAAATGGTAAAACATTTAAATAACATTGATTTATCTCTAATCGTAGAAGAAACTGACGAAACGGATTTAAGTGGTGAATTAGCATGCGCTGGGTCATCTTGCGAAATTAAATAAAATGATAAACCCAACAGAAGATTGGATATATGATTTATATATTAAAGAAACTATAAATCGTAAGATAAAACCAATACCCAAGGATCAACACGTAAGTAGGGGTAGTTGTTGTGGGAACGAATGTTTACATTGTCCATACATACCCAAACACGAAAAAGGTGCTACAGATACCAAATAATTAAAAGTCAGTTAATCACTGACTTTTTTTTTATCTACACTTTTCTTTTAAAAAATTTATTGTAGAATATTTATATACAAATGGCAGAGAGTAGATTTATAAATATTGATTTTCCCTTTAGGGATAGTAAAGAAGGATTTTATTTTAATTTAACAAAAACAAATGAAACCGCAATACGTGCAGACCTTTTACATTTATTATTAACTAATAAAGGGGAAAGGTTATATATGCCAGATTTCGGTAGTGATTTAAAAAAGTTTATTTTTGAACCAAATGATAGTATAACACATATCGACATTAAAAATAACATAAACGAAACAATAAAAAAATATATACCGAATCTTATAATAGATTCAATAGAGTTTAAAAACAACGATATTGAAGAATTGATAGTTGTTGAGGTAAAGTATACAGTAACAGAAGGAGCATTCTCATCTTCAGATGTTGTTGAAATAACATTTTAAATATGATTAAAAAAATAGATTATAACGCTAGGAATTTTGCACAAGTAAGGACAGAACTTGTTGGATACATAAAACAATATTATCCAGAAATATTTTCAGATTTTAATGATGCATCGGTGGGTATGATGCTATTGGAACTAAATGCTGCGGTAGGTGATATGTTATCATTTCATACTGATAGGATGTTTAATGAAACACAAATTGATTATGCTCAAGAAAGGTCATCAGTATTAGAATTAGCAAGAACATTTGGGTTAAATATCCCAGGTAAAAGACCAAGTATAACAATAATAGATTGGTCAGTAACTGTACCAACAGCTGGTGACACATTTGACGTATCCTACGCACCTTTATTATTAAAAGGTTCACAAGCAACTGGTGCTGGTAAAGTTTTTGAGTTAGTAGAAGATTCTGATTTCTCCTCACCATTTACAACAGGAGGAATACCAAACAGGTTAATAATTCCAAATATTGATGACTCTGGGTTAGTATTAAATTATACGTTAACTAAAAGAGAAATAGTATTAAATGGTACAACAAAAATTTATAAAAGAGTAATTAACCAAGATGATTATAGACCGTTTTTAGAGGTTATATTACCAGAAGATAATGTTTTATCTATTGAAAATATAATTACATTAGAAGGTACAAATTTAACAACCGAACCAACATTGAATCAGTTTACTGAATTTGATAATAACTTTTATGAGGTGGAAGCGTTGGCACAAGCTGAGGTATATATACCAGATGGAAATAGAAAATCAGATAAAACCGGTATAACTCCAGGTAGGTGGATAAATTCACCGAAAAGATTTATAAAAGAATTTACCGATAATGGTTTTTGTAAAATTATATTTGGTGGAGGACAATCAGATATATCTGAATTAAATACATTTATTGGTTGCAGGGGTCAAATAGATAGAATAGGTGATTTTGTTAATAATCTTTCATTAGGTGAGATACCGATACCCGCAAATACGATGTTTGTTAAATATAGAATAGGTGGTGGAAATAGTAGTAATATTGGACCGAATACTTTAACTAGTTTAGGTAATATAAGTATGACAATTAATGGTGACGAGGCAACAAAAAATCAAGAAGTTAGAGATAGTTTAGAGGTTAATAACCCGATACCCGCAATTGGTGGAAAAGAACAACCTTCAGTTAATGAGGTTAGGAACTTAGTTAAATATAATTTTGCTGCACAAAACAGATGTGTTACTATTAAAGATTACCAAAGTAGAATACCATTAATGCCTGGTAAGTATGGGGTTCCATTTAGAACTGGTGTTTGGGAAGAAAGAAATAAGGTAAATGTAACAGTATTATCATTAGATGAAAATAGTAAATTAAGTAACCAATCCACATCTACATTAAAAGAAAATATTGCAGAATATTTGGCGGATTTTAGAATGTTAAATGATTATGTCACAATAAAAGATGGGAGAATTATAAATATAGGTTTTGAAATTTCATTATTTTTAGATAAATCAATATCTAAAGGGGAAATCATTTCAGATGTTATTGATGCTGTTACTGAATATTTTGATATTAATAATTGGGAAATGGGTGATAATATTTATTTGGCTCAGTTAATTGAAAATATTAATAATGTGGGTGGTGTGTTAAATGTTACAGAATTAAAAGCTTTTAATAAGGTTGGTAATACTAAATATTCATTGAATAGTATATCACAACCTTATGTTGATGAAGCAACTAAAGAAATTGATTTATTGGGTGAGTATACTTTATATGGTGAACCAGACTCTATGTTTGAAATAAAATATCCAAATGTGGATATAAAAGTTAGGGGAAAATAACATTTAAGTGGTAATAGTAATTACTTTATGATAAAACGATATTAGTTTATTGTAAAAAATATAAAGTTATGGGATGTAAAGAATGTAAAAGTAAAAAAGGTCAAACAAATAAAGATATAAATATACCGCTTGTACCCGAACCAATTGTTGATGGGGATTTTAGTGGTAATTTTCTATTTAAAATAGTGGCATTTATAGCAATAATTGTTGCGTTACCATTTTTAATAATTATATTACTTGGGCAGACCTTTTTTACCTTTTTTCTCCCCAAGTCTAAATTTAATTTCACCACCAAGTTCGTTAAGTTTTTTGAGATCATAGCTAAGTGGTATGTAAAACGCAAAGCAACTAAGGAATTAAAGAGAAGAGAAAAGGAGTTTAGTAATACCACTAGTTATGATGATTATGATGATTATGATGTTTCTGACAACTCAAATTCCGATGATTATGAAGTATTTGAAACTGAAGAATATACGGTAGAAGATATATTAGAAGACGCAGAAACACTTGACTGGGAAAATTTATCTAACCCTAAAGTAAAAAAAGGTAATAACAAAAAAGGTCAATAATGAATAGATGTCCAAGTCAATTAGAGTAAGAACCACCCCAAACGGTGACGATAAATACATTAAGGTTGAATTAAAACAAGATTTTGATCTTCTTGAAATTTTAAGTTTAAAATTAAAACAAGAAGACGTGTATCAAAATTTTTGTTCTAATTATGGTGTTGTTGCGGGGAGGATTAGTGTAAATAATGGCTTTGGATTACCTAACGCTAAGGTATCTATTTTTATACCTATAACAGCAGAAGATTCACAAGATGAAATTATACGGACACTATACCCATATGAATCTCCCCAACCTCAAGATAAAAACGAACAAGGTATTAGATATAACCTATTACCAAATCAACAACAAAATTTTGATCATACACCAGTTGGTACCTTTCCCACAAAATTAGAAATATTAGATAACGCCACCACTCTTGGTATACATGAGAAATATTATAAATATACTACTACAACCAATGAAGCTGGTGATTTTATCTTATTCGGTATACCAGTTGGGGAACAGTTATTACATTATGATATAGATTGGAGTGATGTCGGGTTTTTATCACTTAGACCTTATGATTTAATAGAAAGGGGATTTAATAAGAACCTTTTTTTATCACCATTTAAATTTAGTAGTTCACCAAACCTAGATAATTTACCACAGTTAGTGGGTCAAAACACCAATATAACGGTTGAACCTTTTTGGTGTGACGATTTAAGTACTGGTAGGGTAGTCGGTATAACACGAAAGGACATTGCAATCACTACTATGGATTTAACACCCTCAGCAACATTTTTTGGTAGTGTATTTAGTGATGATGAAAAAGATTCAATAAATAAAAATTGTAAACCTAGACGAAAAACGGGAAGATTAGGTGAGGTAATTACATCATCAGGTAAGTTAGAAGCAATTAGAAGGACATACGAAGGTAGTATAGAAAAATATGATATTCCTGAGGATGCATTAGATGAGAATGGAAATTACGCACTGCAATTACCAATGAATATACGTAAAGTAGTTACTGATGAATTTGGTAATTTAATACCTAGTCCAGATGGAGTTAGTGGTGTTGCAACAGAAGGTGATTATAGGTTTAGAATCTCCATAGATAGAACAGATAACGATAATAGAAAACGTCAAAGAGGAAAATTTTTGGTTCCAAATATGACGAGTAATTATAATTTTGGTGAATACCCAGCAGGTACAGCACCTTTTAAAATTAACGAACAACTGTCAACCGCAACTGCGTTATCACCAGAATATTCTGGTGACACCTCAAACCAGTATAATTATCTGGAAGATTTTTTCTCGTTTAGGTGGAAAAAAGTGTACACTACTAGACAATTTATCGGTAGGTACTCAAAACAGAAAAACGATGGAAAAAGGAAATTTACCGGAATAAAAGATATCGAGAAGGCTGAAGGTGTAAACAAATTCCCATCTAATAGAATAGATGGTGGTGTTCACCCATTATATAGTATCCTTTGCATAATTTTTAATATCCTAGGTATGATATACGCCATAATTAATTGGATTATAGTGATACTCAATTCAATAATTACAATGTTATGTCAACTTAAAATACCTGTTGGTGCTTGCGTCCAAGTTGATAATTGTGCGGATGTCGCGGATTCACAATGCGCGCAGTTGGAGGATGATTGTGGGAGACCCAGATGTTGTGAGGCGGGTGTTGAGAATGTAATTCGTTTATGTATATTAGGATTATACGGATTTTGTAAATGTATATCTGTACAATTTAAATGGAAATGTATACTTGCGCCATTATTTTGTAAAAAATGTCAATCCTTATGTCCATTGGGTACTCCACATTCCTGTTGTGCTTGTCATGATTTCGGATGTGAAGCTAATGATTGTAATGATGCTTCAGATTGTGGAGAAGAAGATTTTACGTGCTGTACGGATTGTTGTATAAAAATACCGCTGATTGAGCTTACGTGTGCAGAAAATGCATCTTTCCAAAATATAACACCATTTGTTATCGGTACACCATTTGCTCGAAAAGTATGCAACGCCCAATTAATTAAAGGTTTATGTAAAGATTGTGCGGGTGGTGGTACACCATATATATCTGCATGGGTTGGGTGTAAACTGGAGGGAATTGCCGCATTTTTAGGTATGTTAAAATTTGATTTTTATGATGACTGGGTCAATGGGTCATTGTATTTCCCATTAATAAAAAGAAAATATAAAGTAAAAAAGAGAGGAAAGAAAGCGGGTCAAATTAAATATGATAAGTTTTGTGATTTTGATTGTGCCCCTCAATTCCAAACCCAAAGCAAAACATGTTACAAAGTTAGTATAAAAAATAATTCAACTCTTTCAGAAACTGTTAGGATTTTCAGAAAGAGTTGTTGTGGAAATAGTAATTTTGGTAATACCAATATACAATGGTGTGATATAACATTTGCACCAGGTGAAACAGTAACAACAAATTCAACCTTATCAAGTGGTCAAAGCGGGGACCTAGGAGATAAAAAGACATATGAGTGTAGCCTAGATAACTCAAATAAATTAATCAAAAAAGCCCGAAACTACGCTTATGAAAATCTTAGAGTTAACGGAACAGGATCAGATGGTAATGGTTGTACCGTTAATTTCGAACCTTGTTATAAAAGTAACAACAGTGGTCCCGATTGTCCGTCTCAATATGATCAATTAGACAACAACCCTATGCTCCAAATGGACAAAGTAGAGTATCAAGAACAGCAGGAACATGACAAACCATATTATATTTCAGTGGCAGACCCTATTACAGGTATAAAATCCCAAAAAAACGTTGGTGGGCATGGTCACCATAAAAATAAGTGTAATACTGTTTACAGAGGAGAGAGATTAGAATATTGGCAAGATGCTGGATCTTGTAGTAATGGAGAGAATCCATACGATCCTGATGCGGTAGAGGTAGGAACTGGAATCCCTGATTCTGATTCGATTACTCCAGAAGATGATGACCCTACCTTAATCCAAACCGGTTCTTGTGAAGATGCCCCAAACCCATGTGAAATAGGGACCTGTAATTGGGGAGCATGTAGATGTAAGAAATCAAAACAAGATGCGGGTTCTAATGATAAAAAACCATGTTGTAATTGTAACCCCCGATCTAATGAAACAAATATTAGCCATGGAATCATTAAATTTAAGGATGATGTCATATATTATGCATCTGTTATTACCGCAGAAGACAAACCGAATGAGATTCAAATAGAATATAAAAGTAATTTATTATTCCCCACTAATATTTGTGAGGTAGGGAGTTCAGTTTTTTGTGATATAGATGAGGTACCATTTATAATGGATCAATTACCACCTACAACATTTGCCATAAGTGAAGAATCTGAAAAATTTAAAGAAGCTGGTCAATCCGGTCAAGCAGGCACAGAAACCGACCCAATTCAGTTGGAATCAAGCGAAAAAAATAGTGCGAATATTAATCTTAGTGCTTATGTTACATTTGGCTGTTTTGGTGTCAAGTGTTTAAATACTCAAGCAAGTGTAACCCAATCCCAAATAGGGGTTGACACCATCGACACAAATGACTTAGATATGCAAATTGGTACATGTCAAATGTATTTTGACCACGATGAAGAGATAAGGGAATATTTTTGTAGAAGGTTTTCTGGATACAAAAATCAAAATTTAGATGTTCATTACCAGAAACCGGGATCAACCCAATATGATAATGTATATAATACATACCCAGAAATACCCCCACAAGGAGTTGGGACATGGTTTCAAATTGACAGTGATGCACCACAAGAAGGGACAGTAAATGATGGTGAACCAATTATTCCGGGAGATAGATGTGGTATACAATATGATAATTATAATTACACCAATTTGACCGAAGGTCAGCCCGTACCAAGTCAAATAGGTGATATTGATTATTTTTATGGTGTTGCCCCTGGATATACTCAAGGTGCAAATGCTCTCAACCCAGTATTTCCTACATATACGGGGTCAATATCTTATGGTACGGATGCCGCCTATGAACAAACTACTTCACCTTCTATAAATATAGATGAATACGAATCAGAGAGAGGGGTAAACTTCGGAACGTCACAAACACCGTACTATTTTTACTTTGGTATTATACCGGGTAAAACAGCATTACATAAGGTAGTGGGGAAATATTTTGCAGATAAAATAGATAAAACAACATTAGGGAAATTAAGTGCAGAAAGAAGAAATAATCAATCAAACTATAAAAATATAGTTAAGAATCCTTTAACTCTTTATAAGTCATGTTTAGGTGAAAGTGTAAACACAACGAGTTAATTAAAAAAAATATATTTATATAATATGAATAAGGGATATAAAATACTATTAAATAAAGAGAAATCAGTATTATCAACTAATATTAATGAAGAAATTAATATTAACATAGAAAACACTACACGACCATTACCTTTAGGTGATGTGGAGCATACAGTTAACACCTTTAACCAATTTGAAAAAGAACGAGCGGAATCCACAAAGTATAGATTTTATGGTACAATAAACCCAATGATATCTAATATGTTGTATAATGACAATGTTGATATTATAAGTGGTAATACAGGTGTGGTGGGTAAAAAGATATTATCTGATAGGATTTTTTTAAATGACGGTTGGTATGGTACTTTTTTTGAAAATCCCGATACAAGTGAAGATGGACTTGAATACGTTAATAAATTTAATGATAATAGTTCTACTTTATGCGCATTTACCCCTTTTGACCCTGGATATGAAAGATTAAACATTTTGGACACTGATGGTATACCAAACTATATGTTGAAATTAACATACCCATATTCTACAAAAGATATAACTTTAATAGAAAACAATGGTGGTATAACTTTAGCAAATGGCATCCCTATAATAAAAAAAATTAAAATAAGTATTAATGATAGGTTATATACGGGATTTAAAACTCCTATAAATCATGGTTTGGATGTTGGTGATGAAATTAAAATGTATAATTTTCAGGATCCTACGGGTAATCTTGTACTAAGTGCTAGAACTATTAGTATTTTTTCACTGGGGAATCAAGTAAATGATGATAAAGAAAGAATTTTTGTTGTAGATATTAACCCATCAGAAATAGATATAAATATTGGTATTAGCACAATTAAAAGATCAGTTATTGGTGTAGAATCAGAATATTATGTAAGATCATTTTCTGCTTTAACTACAAATGAAATAGATTATGATTTATATCCAGCAGCTTTTGGTAAAAATTATTTTAATGATCAAGTTGCGGCATTCTATTTTAAAAACGATATTGATATTAAAAATATTAGGGATAATTTAGGTAGACCACTTAGTGAGATATACTTAACAATTATTAAACAAGGTGAAGAACTTGACCCCACCAATTATAATCACATGTATTGGATACAACAACAAAGTGGGTTAACACCTACACTAAATACTCAATTTTGGACACCAATAGCTGGGGGTTATAGTACTGAAAAAAATGCAGATGTTAATTATAACATAAGGGCTTTTAGTGACAGTGCCTTTCCACAAAATTATTATACAGGTATTGATATTAGTGCAACAACATACGATGCAGATATTGTAGAATATAATAGTAATGTATTACTTGAGAAAAAATTAGAGGATGTTTATCATAGGATTAATACTGTTTACAGAGAAAATCGATCAACTATTATTGGTGGGGACCCACCCGTAAGTAATCTTACTGAAGGATATATTTACCAACCACATAAAAAAATGCAGATTAGGGAATTTTCGGATTTTATTGAAGAGGGGGATACTATAAACACTGTAGGTATACCCGATTACTCAACGTCAAAATATTCAGCGAGTACACAATCTTTGGCTACCGGACCAATAGAACCCATACCATTAAGTAAAGTATCTAGACAATTTAAGTGGAGGGATTTGTTAGATATTGGTTTTATAGATAGTAATGGATTTGGAGTGGATTACCCATTTGAAAGTGGTGCACATTATCTAAATATAGATACTAGATTTTATCTACAACGTCAAGACCCACCTTGTGGTAGGAAACTAAATAGCGTAGAGACATCGTATAATAAAGAAACTTTCCCATCAGATTATTTATATTTACTATATAGCCCCAATTTTTACCAATATGAAATCACCAACGCAGAGGAGCTGAACAATATTTTCACAAATACACAACAAGACTGGTTTGAAGAGGTAACATCACCCAGTTACCAGGGTAACGAATTTATAGAAATGACTTTGTATATACTAAATTATGTTGGCGATTATAAATTAGGGTCTAGATATACACCTGGTGGTTGTTTAGATTTCTCCAGTATTAATCAAAAAACTATAGATGATGAATGTTAATAAATATAAAATACCATTAAGGGATATTAATGTATCGGGTACTTCTGTAAATATACCGATATCGTTATCATTTACCCCTGTCGATAATTCTGAATTAATTGAAACAAAATTTATCAAGGATGAGGTAATAAAATCAATAAACCCTATAGTTGACTATAAAAAAGTAAGGTTTCTTCCTGCCGATGATAATTGGGATTTAATTAGAAAATTAAAAATTAATCTTAATTTTTTTATTAATTATTATGAAAACGTATCCCCTTTTGGGTATGATTATTCAGAGTATGCAAATTTAAATACTAATAGTGGATATGGTGCAGGGTATTATAGTGATATCGGAGCATCATTCGATGATTTATATTGTAGAACTAGAAGAGTAATGAATAGTTTTTTAAGGTTTAATTTTTTTGATAGTAATATTCCCAGTGAAAATAATTTTTTATTCTTCAACGACATTTTTACTCAGATAGGCGCAGACCAAAAAAATGAATTTAATTTTGTTTTACCAGCAGAAGAATCCCCAATTAACTATTATTTAGGTGATTCATTATTAGAACCAGAAATGATACATGAGGGGTTCTATGTGTACTGGTTTAAAGATTTGGTGGACAACGCAC
>Ga0233414_10000710_pt1 | contig 13425 bp, 18 predicted proteins | sample Na_anoxic_10_MG_FD_189020 | JGI IMG/M metagenome (GOLD analysis project Ga0233414, IMG submission 189020) | Seawater microbial communities from Saanich Inlet, British Columbia, Canada - Na_anoxic_10_MG | ecosystem: Environmental > Aquatic > Marine > Inlet | place: Canada: British Columbia...
CAATACTGATGAGTTAAAGGACTTTGAGAAAAAAATGTCAAAGTATTATGAATTTGATAAAGAGGAAGAGTTTATCGAACCTAAAGTAAATCGTTCTGATTATGAAGAAGCATATGAAATCGAAGCGTTAGGTGCAGGTAAAATGTCAGCTTTAAAATATGATAATGAAGATACTGAAATATTTAATTCATTTATGAAAAGAATTGATGATTTAAATGATACTTCTGAATATGATGAAGAATTTGGTACCAAAGACGGTTTCGGAGAAGGTGATAAAGAAGATGATACTTATGAAATGTTAAAAACTAATAGTGAAAAATACAAAAAATATAAGTATGATATGCCAGACGAATATCAGGACACACCAAGAGTGAGAGTAACAACAAAAGAATCTAAAAACGATAAAATGAAAAGATTAAATTTTAAAAACGAATTTGAAAACGAATTTGAGATGAAAAAGTTAATACCTGAACATTACAAAAATGATGGACAAGTATTTTTAATGGACGATGGAATTCAAACATTTAAAGTTAGATGGGATGAAGAATTAAATGAAGGTACTGTGTTATCATACAAAAATAAAACTATGATTACTGAAGATACTAAAAAGATGAAAAAATTATTCAACTATAAATATTCTGATTCAATGGGTAAAACCAATGACTATAAAAAAGAAACAGATACATTTAAAAATTTATTTGAAACAACTAAAGGTAAGAAACTATTATAATATATCTTTACAACTACTAAATTAAAGGTGCCCTTTTGGGTACCTTTTTTATTTTCAGTAATATTTATTAATAAATGACATTATGAAGATAATAATTACAGAAAGACAATTAGAAAAAATTATATCTGAATCTGAAGGATGCCCTTGTGGTGATGGTACCTCTTCAGTTAAATGTTGTAACGTTAGTGCAGACGTTTCTGATTCACTAAAAATTATTAATAAAGCAATAGATTTAGGTTTAGATATACGACATAGAGGTAAGACTTCTTATGAAACATGGGATAACGTTTCAAAAAAAGAAGGGATACCTGTTTCATATTTTAAAGATGTTTTACCAAATGAATACGAAACATATGTCCCTGAAATTATTTCAGGTTTATTAAGAGGTGTAAAATTTGACACTAGATTGGTAGATATATTAAAAGAAATTGAAGATAAAAGTGGTGTCGAAATAGAGATAACAGGTGGTCAAGATAAATATCATACATGGGGATATCATGATAGGGGTAAGGCGATTGATTTTGTACCATTAAATGGTGGTATGAATAATGAAACAGATAGTAAGATAGAATCGGCAATTTTAGATATAATATTGAGTGGTAAATATGGTGAAGAAATAGGTTATATCAATGAAAGACTTAAAAAAACCAAAATGGGGACCGGTCCTCATTACCATTTAAGTTTAGATAGTACAGTTGAGGGTACCAGATTTGGTATGGTGGATAGAAATGGTGTAGTACATAAAACACCACAGTATAATTCACTATCTTGGGGTAAAGGTAAATTCCCTAAAAATTTATCTAAGATGGTTGAGGATGATATCTTTAATACTTTTAGGGTAAAAATGAGTAACAAAGAATTTTGTGATAAATTAATTGAGTTAGATAATTATACACCTGATTATGTTGATAGATTACCTAAAGATATTTATGATGGTGATGTTAGAAAAAAATTAAGAAAGTGTAAGATGCCAACATTATCAAAACTACCAATTAAGAACGTAACTAAAATAGATAACAATGTAAACATCCCTAATGAAATAGTAAGAGATGAGTATATGTACGAACTTTTTAAAGACTATGATTTAAAAAATATGTCTAAGAGAGAATTAAAAAAATTAGTTAGAAAAGTTAAAAAAGATGGTAGAGAAGATTTATCTAGTACAATTAAAAGATATATTCCCACACCATTAAAAGACTTATACGACATTTACATTAGATAATAGTATGAAATTTAAAAATATATTAACAGAGGCGATGATAGATACTTTAGATATCTCTAAATTAGATAGGGGTATACTAAAAACTATTCATAAGTTTATAAACGAAAAAGGGGTTTATATTAATAGTAGGGATGGTACGAAAAATGAATGGGATTTAAGTGGCGGTGAAAAATTACTTAAGGTTTCTAATGCGTTAGGTTATAATGATTATGATCATTTATATAAACTCTATAAATATTATTTAAAATACAGTGGCGTTCTTTTTGGTGAATCACCATCAATCGATACAGAAACCACTATAGACATAATAAAAGATTATGAGTTATTAAGGCCAATATTATTAAAATATATGTATGATAACTATGTAGGTAAAATATACAATGTAGGTGATATTGAGTGGGTAGTTGACACACCTTTGGGTGACTTATCAGAAGCAATGACAGAACACGCATCTGCTATAGAGTTATTTACTAATACCGATGGTTCATATGTTGTTGGATATTGTTCGTTTATACCTAGTAAAAGTATGTTTGACAGTGGGGCATTAGGTTATGATATAATATCGATGGATGAAGGTTTAAGTGAATATAATGGTACATATCTTAAAAAAAATACACACCTTTTTGAAGAAATATTAAAAACTGGTATTCTGAAAGATATTAAATATCCTATAAATTTAAAAGAAGAAACATTAAAAAAATACTTTGATGATTTGTTTAACAAATTTGTAGATGGTCCAATTACATCTTCCACAGAAATAATTTTAGATTATATGGATCATGTTAATGTACACCAACCACCACAATAATAAAAAAATAAAAATAAAAAAATGGAGACTATAAAGAAAGGTAGTAAAGGAATAATAGTAGAATATTGGCAAGAGTTTTTAAAAAACCTACAATTATATAGTTACAAAGTAGACGGTGATTTTGGAAATTTAACACATAACTCAACAATAGAATTTCAAAGGGCAAATGGTTTAGTTGCAGATGGAATAGTTGGTAAGAGAACTTGGGATAAAGCGTATGAATTAGGTATTATAACTACTGACGAAATGGAAGAACCAGTTGTGCCAGAAGATTTTGATTTAATAATTGAGAAATCTTACTTACCTAAGAATGAATATTATGTTACAGACGAAAAAAAAGATTGGATATTCATACACCACACTGCTGGGTGGAACAACCCATTCAACACTATTAAACATTGGGGTAGAGATAGTAGAGGTAGAGTCGCAACCGAATTTGTTTTGGGTGGACAAAAAATAACTAATAACGATAATGAGTTTGATGGTGTGGTAGCACAGGCATTTCCTGAAGGTGGATATGGTTGGCATTTAGGTATTGGAAATAATATAATGCATAGAGCATCGGTAGGTATTGAAGTAAATAACTTTGGTTGGTTAACTGAAGGTGGTTATTACAAAAAAGTTAACGGAGTAAAAACTTGGATTAAAAAAACACCTGGTAAATTTTATACATATGTTGGTACTGAAGCAGATTGTAAACAAGTTGTTAAATTAGAAAAAGAATTCAGAGGTTATCAATATTGGCACAAGTATTCAGATAGACAAATTTTAGAACTTAAAAAGTTATTACTTTATATTGGTGATAGAGATGGTATAGATGTGAGAAAAGGGTTACCTGATCTAATAAGAGAAAAAGGTGTAGAAGCATTTGACGAATGTAGTGTATCGATGTGTACTAATACTAAAGGTTTATGGTCACATACAAATTGTAGGACTACTAAATTTGATATGTTTCCACAACCAGAACTTTTAGATATGTTATTGTCTTTATAAAAGTTAAAGATATAATTATAATTGTTATATGGAAAATTCAGAATTTATGAATTATATAATACAACCCCTAACTTTTGAACAAATGAATTTGTTATATAAAGCAAATGATATTAAGTTTGATAAGTGTGAACTATATTATGATTTTATTAAATCCTTAAATAAATTATTATCTGACACTTATTTAGGTGCAGAATATATAAATTCTGATAAGGAAACAAAAGAACATTACCTATGGTGTTTTAACAAAGTTATAAAAAACTTTAAAGAAGAAAAAATAGTTTTTGATAATACAGATAAGTTAAAAGAATATTTTTTATATTTCTATGATGAGTTGTTTTATAAAGATAACGATAAGTCTTTAGAAAAGTTAGATAAATTAGCAGAGTTATCTTTTAACTACAATAGACTAAAATCTAGATCAGATATGGATATTATGATTGAATTGTACAAAATGTTTGATAAATGTCTCTATTTTAAGACAAAAAAATAGGTTTACTATTGATTTTATCCTTTTTTAGTTGTAATATTGGTATATTATGAACACAAAAGTAAAATTTTTACAGATTATGTTATCAGATTTAGTTTCTGAAAGAGATACTTTAGAGTTAGAACTTAATCGAATTTTGAATGATGTAGAAAAACCTACAATACATAAAAAAATAGATTTTGATAAACTATTAAGTAAAATTTCTAAAACAAATAGTAAGATAAATATGTTGAGTGATTACATGGGTTCATTAAATAATGAAGAAAATAATAACAATGATTAAAAATTAAATTAAAATGGAATTGTACGAACAATTGAAAAGTTTAGTTGCTACTTTAGAAGATGACTTCACAAAGTTTTACGATAAAGGTAATAAAGCTGCAGGAACAAGAGTAAGAAAGGGATGTCAAGACATCAAAAACCTTTGTCAAGAAATTAGAGTAGACGTTTCTAGTAAGAAAAACGTATAAAGTTATGGTGGATATTGTTAACAAAGTTTATTTATTACTTTTTGTGTTTTCTACACTTGTGATGGTTAGGAATAGTTTTTTTCTAATTAGGAGTATTAGGTTACAGGAGAAGTTTAAAATAGAAAAAACTGCACTAATAACTATAGGGTTATCAATATCCTACTTTATAACATCAATAATAACTTTTTTAACTTAAATATATGTTTCAAGAAAAATTAAATGAGTTAAGACCATATGTTACAGGTATTAGGTTTGTAAAAGATTTACCTGTTGTTGATGTTGTATTATTGGAAAATTGGGATATGTTTGAGTCTGATACTGTTACATATAAAAACAGTAATAGTAATAACAATTACTTTATGGTATTCCCAAAAGTTAAAAGTGATAGTATTGATAGCGTATTAAATCATGTTGAATATGTAATAGAATTCAATATAGAGAAAGAGAATAAGTTAAGATTACTAAAAGCTAAGATAGAAGAGTTGAAAGTTTTATTTAACGATAAGTCATTAAAAGATTTAGAGAAATTAAAATTTGTGATTGAAACTATCGAAGAACCTACACTAAACGATTTACCTAGATCACCTTCGAGTAGAGAAGGTGTGGTAGTAAAAAATGGTGTAGAGTTACCACCCACTAATACAAATGGTAAGGTTAAAGAAAAAGAGGAGGTTTAACTCCTCTTTTTTTATACCTCTAATTTTTCTTGTACTGTGTGGATTAACCAAGTAGTTCCAGATATTAAACATGAATCTAAAAATACTGAAAGGTAAACATTTTCTAAACCATAATTATAAAATGGTGAGAATTCAGGGTAGCCTGTGATTTGTGCACCTACAGATAGAAAGAATCCTACCCACCAAGGTGTACACATCATACAACTGAATAATTTACCAAAGAAATTAGGACTATAAACATTAGCCGTTTCTCTCATACCTTCGAAAATTGTTCCGAATACAATAATGTTGGATATTGAATACCCAACTAAAATAATTAATAATAATTCCATAATACTTACTTTTTTAAATAATTTTATAATATTTATAAATAAAGTATAATCACAATGAAGGTTATTGTAAATAGAAAACAATACGATAAATTAATAAATGAGTCTAGAGGGTACTCTAAGAGCGTTGAGAAATGGGCAGATTATGTCACAGACGAATTGTTACCTAAGATTATAAAACAAGATGTTAACGAAGATGTTTATCTCTTAACTAAATTATCGTTGAAGTTAAAAGGTAAAGATTTTTATGAAGAGTTACCAATAGATAGTATCATAATACATGTCATTATAGTAGAAAGTGAGGATGGTGATGCTTCTATAGATATGAACTATGCACCATTTTATACACAAATGGTAGAAAATGAAGATGGGAGTTATAATATATTAGATGCAGAAGTAGAGGTAGTTATGACAATACCAAAAAATCGTGAAGATATAAATATATCCACATTACATTATTATTTTTCTTCACATCTATCACATGAGTTTATGCATTTAAATGAGTGGGTTAGTAGAGGTTTAGAAGATCCAAAAGAAATAAAAGGTTGTGAGAGTATATATATTGAAGGTTCAATATATGGTGATGCGGTAGATAGGATAGGTTATATGTTGTATGTTTCATTATCTTATGAAAATAATGCATTCATACAACAGGCAGCAACAATGATATCTAAAAGAAAACCAGAGAACAGAGAACAGTTTATGGTTTATCTAAAAGAAAATCCAATATATACTTTTGTGGAGACTATGTTATCTTATGATCCTAATATTTATTTAGAGGAAATAAATAATTTAGATAAAGATAGAATAATTCAATTAAATAAAATTATGATGTGTTATTATTCTAAAGATGGTATACCTAAAGTTAAGTCTATTGATAAGTTTTTGTCTGACATAGACAGAAAATTTAAAATGACTGGTGAATATTTAAAAAGAAAATTATTAAGATTAATTACTGTAGTATGAAAATAATTAAAATTACAGAGAGCCAGTATAAAAAATTAGTTAAAACTAAAAATTTAAATGAACAGTTTGAGACAGTATATAAAGACGAATCTGATAAATTAGATATAACTGTAACAATTCTAAAATTCATAAATTGGTTAACCGATCAAATAGGTATTATGTATAATAAAAATTTATTTATTGATAAAATTCAAGATGGAGTTGTATATATTGATTGGGAAAAATATAGTGAAGATGAAAAAAATACTATAGATAGTTTAATAAATGATTGGGTTAAATATACAAGTGATAGTAATGATGAATTAGTTTTTGGTAATTATTTTTCAGGTTTAGATTGGGATTATGGAGAAGATTATAAACCTAAAAGATTATGTTGGTGTAACGACACAAAAAATGGTGAAGAAATAGAATATGATTGTGATGAAACAAAACCTGAAAATTGTATAGAATTAGATGTTACTGATGATTCAGAAATTAGACAAAAAATAGTTGATAATGCGTATAGTAAATTAGGTCAACCTTATTGTCATAAAACCTTTGACACTGATGAGGGTGGTGATTGTTCTGGTTTAATTGACTGGGTGTTACGAAATACTGATAGTATTGATTCACCTTATAATGGGAGAGAAACATCTAAAGTATTAAAAAATCTAACTAAATCATCTAATAAAAAGAAAAAAACTGGTTTAGATAAAGGGGACATTTTAGTGTTTAATAAAATGCGCGGTGAAAAATATGGACATGTTGGGTTTGTATATGCGGTGACAGATGGTAAAGTAGATATGATTCATTCTTCAGGAAGTAAAGGGGTTATTATATCTAAAGATATTTTTAATAATAATTTTTGGTCAGGTAACAGATATTATGGGGCAATACCTATAGTAGACGGTAAATATGAAAGTAAATAGATGAAAAAATACGGAGGAGTTTTATTAATATGTGGAGATAAGTTTTTGTTAGGTCAAAGAAGTGATAAAGGTAATTTCCCAAAATGTTGGTCAGTATTCGGTGGAGAGATAGAAGAAGGTGAATCTATAGTAGAAGGAATTAAAAGAGAGTTGTTTGAAGAAACTGAAATAGAATCAGATAATATTAGATACGTACCTTTTGAAACACAATGGGATATGGGTTACCCATATGATTTATATTTAGGTTATTGTAATGAGGAGTATGAATGTAAATTGAATGATGAGAATATAGATTGGGGTTGGTTTGACTTAAATGATTTACCAAAACCACTATTTCCTACCCTTTTCTCTTCACTTACTCGAATTTTTTAGTTATATTTGTTATTATGGATCAGTTTAATAAGATTAATGCCGATATTGAGGCGGAGAAAGAAAAAACCCAACTTAAGAAAGAACAATTCATTAAACAGATGAAAAGTGGTTTGGGTAACCATATTAAATATAATGGTGGTAAAGTAACCAAAATTAAGAAATCGAGGATTAGAAAATTTTGGGAAAAACTTATGAAAGTTTTTTAAATGAATTTAGATAAAGTTTTAGAAATAGCGAATGAGTGTGTGGAAAACGAAATGATACCCACAGAAGGTTTAACAATAATGTATAAACTAGATTCTGACACACATAAAACTTTAGATGAAGAGTTATTTTATAACACAAACAACAATCTAACAAATTTTGTTCACAACGAAGTTATTGAAATTAACTTAGCGGGTATTACTTTTATTTTTGAAATAGAATAAATTTGACATTTTACAAAAAAATCCATAATATTGTTTTATGGATATACAATCAGTAAAAAAAGAATATCATTTAGTTAGGGTTGTTGATGATAAAGGTGATGTACATATGTATAAAAGATTTGAACATCAAAAATGGATTAAACAACACAATCATCATACATATATGTGGAATGAACTACCTAAACCTATATATGATGGTAAACATTCAGTAGATAAACTAACTAACTATGATGTGTTGGAAAAACACTTTTTGAAGATTCATCCAGAAGAGATGGAAAAAATTGTAAAAGAAAGGAGTGAGATTCATGAGGACTTATATAAAATCGTATTAAAGTTGAATAAAATAGGTTTAGGGGAATTGGGTAGAAAGTTAAATGGGGTTAATAGATTGATATAATGTTAAGGGATGATGTTTACATATACGATCCAGAAGATGACGATGATGAAATAGATATATTTTAAATAATATGGGAGAAATAGAATACATACTTTTTTTTGTTTTAATGTTTGTCGGAACATCAATAGTAATAATAGATAGTAAATTATGAAAGAAGAAGAAACATATTGTCATTATAGTGATTTACCATCACCTTTGGCGTATATTAAAGATGATTACATTGATTACGATGGTATGGGTAATCAGGGAAGGTTCCCCAAAAAGGAAAAAACCAAAAGTAGTAATATGAAAAGATTAATCAGTAAGTTATTATTGTGGTGGAGTTATAAAAAACCAAAAAATAATAAAAAATCAATATGGGATTTATGAGTAAAGAACAAAATACAAATGAAGATTTAATGGATTATATCTTAAGTGATAATAAACCAGAAGGGTTAACACATCCATCAGTAGAATCTGAACAAAAAGAAAGAGATGAAGCTGACAAAATAATGGAAGAAAGAGAAACAGATTACTATTGTTGTGATCGTTTCTATGGTAATGAGAAATTGGTTTGTGATAGAATTAAAAAGTTAGGTAGTTGGTTAGGAGATAGAAGTGGTTTAAATATGTTGGACACAATCAATAGTATTTTAGATGACATTAGAGATTGTGAAGATATGAACCCAAAGTATCAAAAACCAATGGAATATCTACATAGGACTGGTAAGGTAGATGACATCATTAAAAAATCGGATGGTACTTATTACACAAAGAAATTAAATAATTGTTGTTTGGTTAAAGATGAGAATGGAGAATGGGACTATCTTAATAAACTAAATACCAATTACAGTGACTTATCAGAACTTCTAACAACTTTATTCCTTAAAGGAGGACAAATAGATAAGTTATCCAAAATGAATACCACAGAGATAAAAAACTTTTTATTACCATTAAAAGGTAAAACAATGAAGTCGTTGTTAAACAAATATTTTACCATTGATGAGTATAGAGATTTCACATATAATACAAGATACAATACAAAGGCGGGGGATTATGTTGAAACCCTAACCAAAGTATTGTTGGAGAAAGAAGGTTATACAACATTATACGAAGGTGGTAATGGAGACTTTATTGATATGAAGTATGGTGTTGATCTTATTATGGAAAAAGAAGGTGAGATATATTTGGTACAAGTTAAAAGTAAATCATATGCGGCGTATAGAAGTACCGATAAACCTCAGTATAGATATATAGATATATTCACAGGTGAGTCGTTAGACAATAACGGAATTAACTTATATTTTAGAAGTGAAAACTTTGAAGAAAAGTTTTTGGGTAAAGATGTATTGAAAAACAATATTGAATATCTTAAACAATTTTATAAGGGTTAGATAGGCACCCAACAATCTTTTACCATATTACCTAAGTAATCCCTATAGTTCCAGTCGTTCTCTCTGTCTGGTTCTTCAGAATGGATATATTTTTCGATACCCCAATCGATTACATTGTCGTAATAAGTAAATTCATCTGATGCTTCATCCATACTATAATCATCCATTATGGGAAATATGTAATTATTTAATATATTATTACATAATTCATCAGGATTGTTTGTTACACCTATTTCTTCTTTTATCACTCTTTTTACAATTCTTTGTAAATCAGATTCTGTAATTCTTATTTTTTTCATAATCTATTTTTATATAAATATTTCTATTATTTAAAAAATGTAAAATAGTGTGATATTTATATTATATGAATGAATATGATGACATATTAAATAGAATTGTCGAGGAGTTTTATGACACTGGTAGATTGGTGTTGAATGAAATACATAGGGAACCAAAATATGTAAACCAAATTAGAGGGTTACTAAAAAACGGTTCTTATAATTTTAAAAATGAAAATTACGTTGTTGCGTTGAAAAATTATCAAGATGCATTGGAAATTTATAGCGGACTTAAAGATGGGCAAATAAGAACAAATCTAAGTTGGTTCAAAGAGAATGTCATCGAAGATCAAATAAAAAAAATAAAAAAGTTAATACCTTCTGAAGAACCTGTTGAAGATTACGAAGATATAGAGAGTGAGGTTGGTATTGATTTAGATAATAGTGGAGAAGAAACTCCTGAAGAAATAATTGTTAATTATTTAGACGATAGTGAAGAAGATGACACTGATGAAATTAGAATCTTTTTTAACAGTGTTAAAACAGATTTAGAAGAATTATACAATAGTGAGGGTAGTGTTAAGAATAAATTTCTAGATTATAGTAAAATAATCAAATCTTCTGTTGATAGTTATACTACTATAACTCCATTAAACCTAAATTTATTGCAGAGCAATGTTGCGATGTATTATTATGAAATTGATTTAGCAAAAGAGTCTCAAAATCTTACAGACGATTTTATCAGTAATAAGAGAAAAGAATTATTACATCTTAATTATGCTAAAAATAATTTAGAAATACTAACAAATCGGTTAGGTTTAAATTCTGAAGATTTATTAGAAGGAAATAATATAGATGACAGAATAAAGTCTTTAGAAACAACTTTGAATTTGGAAAGTTATGGTGAAGGAGATGAGTTACCGTTATTTAAATCTGGACATATTATTTTTGAAGAGGATAAATTTTGGTTGGGACTTTTAAAAAACAGTGATAAAAATATTGGGGTTGAGGAGTATGAGGAACAACAACCTAATGGTGAGACTAATAAATATTTAGTATATATAGGTGATGAAATAACCATAGATGACTGGAAAAGAACTTTTTGTAGTGAAAGAAATTATGAAAGATATAAAAATATTATAGATAGTAATGATATTAGTTGTGATATTTTTAGAGGTGATCCTAAATATTATGAATTTAGTATAGGACAAAAAGTTAAATTTAAGCAAAAAGTAAAATTAAACAAAACCAACGGAGAAAAAAGTTATTATCAGTGCTCAGAAAAAATTACGGGTACATACCCAAACGATACTATCAAAAGTAGAGCTTTCATTTTAAAAATAACAGAAGTTATATTAGATAAAGGTAAAGTAAATTTAAGTTATGATTATGGTGACGGAATTGAAATTCCTTTATTTAAAAATGGTTGGGGAGAATGTCCACAAAAAGGTGAAATCGAAAATGTGGACATATTTAAGTTAGAACCATATGAAAAAACAGAAAAAGATACATATTTAGGTGCACAAAAATTTAGAAGAAACCATTTTAAACGATTTAAAACTGAGGCAGAAAGATTAAATTTAAGTGATATAGAATATGATATTTTAAGTAATCAGTTAATGGAATTTGCAGGAAATTTACAAAGATTAGGTATCAAACCAGGTGATATTGATTTGAGGACTAGTAAGAAAAAAATAACATTTGGTGGTAAGTACACTTCCAGTATTACTAGTGTGATACATGATTTAACATCAAATGTTGACATTGAGGGTGCAACAGTATTAAGTTTATATGAAAACCTTAAAAATAAAATTTTTAAAGGTGCTACCACAGAACAAGTAAGGATAATATTACCTTACTTAATTGAAATCAATAAAAGACTTAAAGACTTAAATAAAATAAATGCAGGTAAAATAGTAGATTTTGTAAATGAATTAGACTTTACTAATCCAAAAAACATCGATAATGTTTTTAAAAACATTATTAAATCTGTATCTTCACAATATGAGTATTATTGGGGTAATGAAACAAAGTATTTTATTGAAGAATCTGATCAAAATGACAAAGGACTGCTTAACACAGAACTTAGTGTTGAATTGGAATTTGACAACTCAATAATAGAAATCATTTCTAAAAGTAATATAAAAAATTTAGAAGAGTCTTGTGTTAACATTAAAAATGTTGTTATAGATACTAATACTATGAATAATGAAGTAAATAGACTACATAGTATGGTAAATAGAGATGGATATACAGAAAAATTTGACATTAAATGTATTAAACAAATTAATTATAATGACACCCCTATAGTGAGTGTTAATGATTATTTAGATGTTAAAAGTAAGAAAAACAAAGATGATTTTTTAGGTGAATTATCCACCCCTTTTAAGAGTAGTAGTTTTGGTAAAAAAATAGTAGATGGTACTAATACCGAAAGAAAAAATTGTAAAATATATACTAAAATATATAATGATTTAATAGATAGTTTAATTGTTAAAATGTCTGAAGATCTAGAATTTATCAAGGAAAGGGTTTTAGGTGGAGATAAACCATTTAAGGGTTTAATTATATCAGATAATATTTTTGTTCCATTAAATAGTTTGAAATTATATTGGTCTAACAAAGGAATGATGAATGATCATAGAATCACATTAAGGTATAAAATAGATGGTACTGTTTATAAAATAAATTTTAATCCTGAAAAATGTGGAACTGATTGTTCGGAAGAACAAACTTATGAAATAGAAAAACTAACAATGAGTAGTGGTGATGGGTTTGAACAATTACCTTCAGACATACTTAATATACAACAAAACGAATCCACAGACAGATTAGATGAAATAATAGAAAACTTTTTTGATACTGGAAAATTTGTATTTTAAAATAAAATATTTATATTTGTAAAAAAAAACAATTATGGGATGTGATATTCATATGTTTGCAGAAAAAATAAACCCAAACACAGGTAAGTGGGAAAAGATAGGTAG
>Ga0233414_10000712_pt1 | contig 13369 bp, 2 predicted proteins | sample Na_anoxic_10_MG_FD_189020 | JGI IMG/M metagenome (GOLD analysis project Ga0233414, IMG submission 189020) | Seawater microbial communities from Saanich Inlet, British Columbia, Canada - Na_anoxic_10_MG | ecosystem: Environmental > Aquatic > Marine > Inlet | place: Canada: British Columbia...
CAGGATAAATGTCAACTCATTAGATTCAGTGCTTCAGGCGGTAGTTATGGGGCATTTCAGCGGAATAACTCCTCAGGAATTTGACTCAATGAGTCTTACGGAAGTAGCCAAGTTATTCGCTATAGCGGAAACTTTTCTTCAGCAGCCTATTGACCTAAGACTATTTTTAGACACTGAATACGCAGAAAAACAGATGAGGGTTGCAAAGAGATCTGAAGAGAGGAATATCAGGAGGCAACTACCGAATACATTGAATTCATTATCCGTACCCAGCGGATGGGATTCAGTAGAATCTACGGAGTAGTTAAATGCCTTCAGAAAGAAACTCTTTCGATAAGCCAAGAGAATATAGATTTCATAAGGAGCTTATACAGGATCCCGAACGTCTCAGAGACAGAGTATCTGCGTCAAGAGATGATGAAGAATCCTTCGTAAAAGAACAATCATACCGACAAAATTATTCTGCAAGCAACAAGGCTGCCGCATTCACATTAATCGCTTCTGCAGCGAACATACTATCTAAGAGACCTCTCGGCAGATTCGGTCTAGCTTTAGCCGATAAGCTGACTATGGCCATGAACCGTGGCAGGCAAGTAGCATCAAAAACATATAATCGGTTTGCTGCCAACGTAGGAGACTTTATTGATGATGACTCTATTATACCTCGCCAGGATATAAGTTCATTATCCACCTTAGCAGACGACATCCCTTTATTGAATCATTTAGAAATATTCGACGATTTAGGTAATGCGCTAGATACTTTGGGTAAATTAAATTTATCTAAAAATACTTACAGCGGAACGAACGGTAGCGCATTAAATCCCGAACTTCAAAATTACGTTAATACTTTTAAACGTAAACTGCTGGAGTGGCACAGAGGGCATTCAACTCATGCCGATGGTGTCGAAGAACTGACAGTCGACAAACTTATTCAAATGTCTAAAGACAATGTTCAAAGAGCAGGAGTCATTGACCTATTCGGCGAAAAGCAGATAAAAGATCTTGAGAAAGCTCACGCTATCGGGCTCATAGATGCTAAACAAAGAATAGATAAAAGAATATTTTTAGACCGCGATAACGATAAAATATTGGACACTAGGATACTTAGCGGTAAATATCTGACACGCAATGTTGAGTCTGCTTTATCCAAATTTCAAATACCTTTCGCGAATATAACACTACAGGATATTTTCGGTGCTCCGATAAGACACCTTTATGGTAAGGGTGAATTTTCTGGAGTAATTAGAGATCCATTCTCTAAGGAGCCCACCAGAAGACGAGTTGTTATTGGTGGCGAGCTATACCGAGTAAATAAAAAAAGTAAACAATTTGAAAAGGTTGTTACGAAAGATGGCGACAAGGTACTACCTGTACAAATGAGAGTAGCTTCAAAGAGTAAGCTAGGTGAAGCCGTATTGGCGAAGAGAGGCCAGCTATCTTCCCAAAGAGTACGGAGCATAGAAGAAATTAGAAGGGAGGATGAAACAGGTCGGATAAAAAATCCCTATCTTAGAACATTTATGGAATTCATTTCTGCCGTATCAGAAGACACAGGAGTAGGTAGAAGATTCGCTACTCAAGAAGCAGTTGTAAAAAGAATTTCCTTAGATGCAGCCAAGAGAAGAATCGAAGGAACAAAAGTATATAGTAAAACTACCTTATATGACGACATAACAGAGGAGGTATCCAGAGAAGCAGGTGTTTCAAAAGAGACTGGGGAAAGCCTAGATATAGTACAGCGAGCTTTTCAAAGGCTTAAAAAAGTATCTAGGGAAGATGATAGAAACAGAACTCGTTCCGCAGATTATAAGAGAGAGATATTTGCCACGCTGGGTGACGAAAGCGAGATAAGATATTTAAAAGTAGACCCCGACTCCGGCGCCTCCTCTCCAGTAGTCAAGCAAGTACGGGGCGCATCGGAAAGTGATATCGGGCTCAGAAGAACAAGTGAATATGAGGAAATTGCCGGCGTAGGTACCTCCATTACCCCGCTGAGAAAAATGGTTCCTTTAGATAGTTACGGATATGAACCGGGGGCAGCCGGAAGAGTACTAGACGTTCTTAATTTTATGACAACTCGGCTCAACGACCTTATTGGTGCAACTGCAGGTATAGGATTCAAGCCCGGAGAAGGACCTCTCGGCTTTGTCAAAAATGCTGCTAGGATATATGGTATGGCGGCTGCGACAGCTGTCGGATATGAGGCCTTAAAGTATACTGATTATTTAACAGGTATACCTACGGGTGGGTATAAGGCATCCAGTCTACTTCTCGATCTATATGGCGCAGCCAGAATATCTGCTCAGTATCTAAGAGAATTTTCTATGTTATCTCCTGCAGCAAGATACATGGAAGACTTGATGCCAGGATCTATAGAGAGTAGCGCTTCGGATTTTGTTAGAACCATAGCTCCCTTTGCTATAGCATTAAAGATGGCACCGTCTAAAGGTGGCGTATTGGCAGGCGCTTTAGTGTCTTCCCTTATTGGGGAGCTACCTTTTCCCGGACTATCGGAGAAACCAAAAGAAACAATAGACAAACTAAGTGGTGAAGAACTTGTCCCCATGCGTTCTGGCAGATACTGGATGCTTGGGAAGCAGCCATTTAAGGGCGGGAGAGTTCAATATTTTGCTCCAAGTATGTTTGCCAGGATGCGATCTGAGTATAAATACACCGATACACTATATGGCTCACAAGCAGAGTATTTTAAAAACGTAAGTGCCCTGCCTACACCGAGCAATCTTTTTAAGATTCCTGATCTCCTCGGGAATATACTTGCTCCTATCAAAGAAATACCACTTTTAGGTTCTATGATGGAACATGCGCCTTTGATAGGGTCAATGTTCGAGCCTAGCGGATCAGAATATCTTGCTGAAAAACATCGACTTAATAGGCCGTATCCCACGGCTTTTGCCATAGAACAAGTTTCTAATCACTCTATCGGAAATCTTGCAAATCCAGGAGCCAGCACCTCTAGACTTAGGGCCTACCAAACACCTGGTGAAGTTTCTACAGAAATGGGGAAACAAGCCTATCCGGGTGTGGCTAGTAGCCAACCAGTAATGAAGCCAAATTCAGCGCACAGATCTATTCAGCAACTAACTGAATTGTCGGGCATATATAAATTTGGATTATGGGATGTTCCTTTCAAGTCAGGTTCTCCGCCCTCAACAGAAATGGCTGATCCCGGATATATGAGCTCCGTGACTAGGGCGTTTTATGATGAGAGTGTTGGCGGACTCATTGGGCATACAGAGCTTCTTAGAAGATTTGTATTATCCGATTATAATTCAGCTCAGAGGCAAGCAGTAAATACAGTATCAAACACTATGCCTGTTTGGCTACCCGGTTCACGATCTAGCTTTAAAGGCAATACTGGTGGTTCGACATATCCTGGAGATCGTAATTTTCATATAGATTTTTCCACTGGAGATCCCTATGCGAAAATACCTCACGGAGAATTTAGATTACCAGGTGCTGCTAGAGAACGTGCATTTAGGTTGCATAGCGGAAGTCCCGGAATATATGACTCCGTTGATAGATTTCTAGTCCTAGCGGATATCGCACCAAACTCCGAATCGTATCGACATTATAAAACTCTAGTTGAAGCGCAACTAGCTTCTGGAACTGTTGACAATTACTGGACCGGCAAAATAGTAAAAACGCAAGAACATGTAAAACAAAAGCTAGAACGTTATGAAACGATAACAAGGAAGTTTGATGGGGTTAAACCCCAGATTGGTAAGTTCCTTGATAGAACTGAAGCAGAAAAAAGTGAAGTAGGAATAAGAACTTATTATACTCTGCCTGAGCAAGCAGTTGGAAGTGCTTGGGAAGTATTTACACACGACATAGTAGCTAGGGCTGGAATTACAGTTCCAATACTTGGTCCAATGCTATCAAATAAACTGCTCCCAGCCAGAGATGAGCTTGAAGCTTATGTCAAAAGAGAAGTTTATGATACAGATGAGTATGATTGGACCCAGCCATATACTACGATGATTAGACCTATGCATGAACAGTTGAAAGCGACCGATCCCCTCACTGCTACGATTGGGGGATACGTCACAGGTCAACTTGTGGGTGCGAATCCTATCGCCAGGCTAGCATTCTCTGCTGCGGGAGCTATGTATTTCGGCGGAACATCTTCTATGCGAGCTATCCAAACAGGCAAAATAGAAGGCGGATATGTACCAAACTATGTAACCGATAGACGCAAGATAGAGGAATATTTTGATAATCTAGAGTATTTAAAATACAGACGATTAGAAAAAGAAGCTAGAGAAAAAGATCTTGGTCAAATATCTAGGCATTTTACTGATCTAAAGAGACGCACAATAGCATCACTTGACTACTCTTTGGGGGCTAAACAATTCGTAAGGGACGCCGTCATAGCCTTGCCGGGTAGAGAGAAGCAGTTATTTACTGAATCCCTAACTGCGTCAATAGATAAAAAAGAACAGATACTCAATTATATACCTGAGTATTTAAAACCAGTATATCAGGCGGCTTGGGCTAAGCAGGGAGATAATCAGTTCAATTATACGAATATGAGACAATCTCCGGATGCTAGGATGGCTGAGTACTTCTCCGCCCACTCCTTACCCGATAGAAACTGGGCTGGATTTAATCCCGACGTTCCCATGAATGCAGTCAAAGTCAAGACGATGGACTCTGTCTGGGGCTCTCCCAGTCAAGACTTACATCGGATGGGTATATTCGCATCAATTGGAGATCAGTATAGGGTTGAATTTCCTTCTCCCGATTTAAGCGTATATAATTTCTATAGTCCATCGGGCTATAGCGCTGCAGCCCAACAACAACTTGAAGCCGAGCTCTTTAACGCTGGGCTAACTGATTTTCAAATAGAAGAAGACCTTTCTTATGGACTAGAAAATATCATTAATTTTGATATGACAAAAGTTAATTCTTTGTCGAGTTTCTTTTCTGAATCAATTAATGTTTTAAGGAACTAAGATGCCACAGACCCCCCCGTACACAGGTGCTGACGATACAAAGAATCCAGCAACAAGAGCATATCAACTACTTATAAATGACTTAATTGAACAGGGTCGAATAACCAAGGAGGAATATGCCAGCTTAAGCGCAGATGACAAAGGATGGCTGAAGAAGAGAGTGACTATCGGCCCGGAAAGTGTCAAAAGCCAATTGAAGCAGGGTCAACTACAAGAAGTTTTGAACGAAAAACTTAACATCCATGCGGACCAAGACGTAGTAACTGCTTCACGGGGACCTGCTAACAAAGTTAACAATCTCAATCTACCAATATCTGGACCACATGAGTATATAAGCACAACGCTTAACACAAAAAGCACCCTCATAGGTGCTCCGGGTGAGCTTAAAAAGCTTGGATATGCAACAGAAGGACTAGAGAATCTATTCACTACGTTGCGACAAAAGGGCGCGACGATAAATCTGTCTGGTGGTGGACTAGAGATCTCCGGGATGGAGATGAGTCACCCCGTCCATATACCTCTATTTGGTAAAAGCTTAGACGCGGGCAGAGCGGGCGCTAAAACTGCTACTCAATTGGCCGAGGAAGGAGTTGGTGGCCTATTAATGTTCCGCCGCGGATCAGTATACACCCATGTCCCAACTATTGCTAAATATTTTGAGACAGGAGCAGCAGAGGAAACAGCAACAGGCTTTCACCTCAAAGATATAAAACAATTCAATGAATATTTTTATGATGAATTAAATAAGATAATGAAGAGCGAGAAGATTAAGAATCTCCCCGAGACAGAATTACGCGGGAGATTAGAGACGGAAGTGCGAACATTATTAAATCTACAAAAATCACGAATGCCCGGAGAAGATACTAAGGCTGTCAGGGTTACCGATTCCGTAGAGTTTAGTAATCCAATGCAATACTCTGGCAAAAATCCTTTGACTAGGCATCAATTAGGATTTGCTAATCAAGTCCTAGTGGACGTCCCTGAGGGGACCGAACTTTTCAATCTATTACACAATGAAGCCAGGGCAAGAAGAGCGAGTCAGACAAGAGCCTCAGTATCCGGAGGAGATCGTCAGTCGGTTGCAACTCTTATGAGTGCACACGATAGTGCGAAGAACGCTGTTCTAACCCACTTACAAACAGTTATGGCCGACCCGACAGCGCCGAAAAAAGAAAAAGATCTTATTAAAGAACTTAATCTTATGTTTGCTTCACAAAGCGCAGAATGGGTATTTAATAATGCCATAGTCACAGAGGATGCAAAAAGAACTTTTATAAAACTAACAAACGCAGATATAAAACAGCTTTCTATTCTACCGGCGCAAGTCAACTACGAAAAAGGAAGACAGTTCTATCTATCTGCTGCCCCGGTAAAAATAAATAATGTCTATGAATTACCGGGATCCGTAGCTGCCATTATGGGCCATGCCCCAGATCTGAGCGAAGGCGAGACAAGTATCATACCGGGCATTAAAGCAAATGTCGAAGCCCTAGGTGGTGAAGGTGAAGTTGGCCTAGGAACTAGATCTGTCGGCATACAGTTTCTCGATGATAGATTAAACAAATCTATTTTCGGGGACGCCAGCGCTATGATGTCTGGAGAACTTGCCAAAAGACTTGATATTGATCCCTCGACTGGAAAAGGTAGAACATCTGCAACAGTAAATATATCAATGGGTACGTATGGAGCAGACGGGAACATGCGAACTATCCTGTCTCAGGAATTATATGCCGCCATAAAAGAGGCAAGATCCACTGCAAGTGTTACCCAAACACTAAACTTTGATACTCCCTTTGCTTTATTCAAGCACATAGAGCTAACGGACAAGGATGGCGTAGTACATAAGATTATCACAGATGATGCTGCTGCACTTCCCGTGGACCAGGAACTCAAATTCCAGAGCGGGCAAAAATCAGTCTCCACGACTGCCGCAAAGCACCGAGATTTAACGCATGCGAATGATATATTGAGATCAGTTAAGCAGCGGGGTATGGATCCAAAGACTACCCAAATTCATGGAGTTAGAATCAACAGTTCGACAGGTGAACTTCAACTAATTGTCAATGATGGATCAAAAGTCAGAATGGATAGTGGATATATATTTGAGGGGCAACGATTTAGCGCGCAAAATATTATAACTAAAGATCAGACTAGAAGCATCTTGTCAAATCTCGGCTTCAGTGGAGAGGAGCTAGAGAAGTTAACTAAATTAGGTGTTGTCATGGGAGACATCGGTTTAAGCCCTGATCCCAAAAGACCTTCTCATGGACTTAACACTACTCTGTTAAATAATTTAGCTGAAGTTATTAGGGGGGGCACCTCAACTGCGCCCTATTCCCCGATTGATACATCAACTCAAGCCAGCAGATTTAATCGGGATGCTGCCGAGAAACTCATTAAGCACTTTGGTGGCCACTACAGAATGGTTACCCTAGAGGGCGGCGACAGTACTTATCAATTCACGGGCTTAGGTTCTAAATTTGACAATATGATAGACGACAAAGTATTCACGACAAACTTTCAGAACCTTCTAGCCGAGCTCGAGCAGAGTCATCAAGAGATAGTCTCTGACTTCAGAAAGCGAACTCTTGTCGAGTTACCTGATCCCAAAACACTGCTAAAGCACACAAAATCGTTCAATAAGGTAATAGAAGACGGTAGAAGTATCGAGCTAGATACACCCAACATTACAGGAGCCGAAAAGAAAAGCATAGACGCGTTAAAGAAACAAAAGCAACTCCTCAGGGCCCTAGGTTTTTCCAATGTAGCAATAGACCTAACAACTGCCGCCATTGTTTCTTTCGGTGGCCAAACAATGATAAGACAAGAAGAGCCTTTAGCAAAGTTAGGCACTTCTACCGCAAAAATAAGGGTAAGAGAGTTAATGCTCTTATCCGAATCCCTCGACATGTCGCACTTCGCAGATCCTGTCAGTGGAGAACCCCGGTCAGCTGAGGAGCGCGCGAAAAGGATCAGAAAGGCCAAAAAACGTGTGGGTCTAGATTATATGCGCAGCAATAAGGCCATGTTTATGCCAGGCAATGAACATAGTCTGATAAAACAAATGGCCACACAGCCACACGAGGAGGCAAGACCTATCTTGGCGAAAGGTAATGCATATAAAAAGATTATAGAGTCCTTTGAAGGAGAAGAAATAGGTACGGTAAAACGTATCTCCGGAAGATATTTAGGTAAAGATCCAAAGACCGATAAGATGGTTGGACTCTTTGATGAGCAAATAATAACTGTTAACGAAGATAATCTGACAAAATCAGAAAGAGCGCAAAAGAGGCGAGGCGTTAATGTTGATAAAACACTAACTAGCAAAGTCAACAAAGGTACACTTTCAGCACTGCTTTCTTCTCCGTCGAGCGGACAGAAGGTATCTATTGGTCAATTGTCGGAGACAATTCTAGGTCTTGTTAAAACAAATGCCGAAGGAAGCGTTGCTGTTCTATCTGATCAGGCAATGCTAATGATGGGGCCGGATGGACCCATGCTTGTTCCTTCGGCAAAGGGTATGGATCTTAAGTCTGAAAAGGGATTTTTAAGAATCAGCAAGTCGATGAAGGAAGACGTCAGTGTGCTGGAGAGGCAAATATCTGAATCTCTTGGGGAAGGCATAAGCACTACGGAGAAAACTAAAGCATATTACTTGAAGTTACTTGTTGAAATCGAAGAGATGGAAGCTAATCGAGCAGGGGGTATGGATGTTACAGAGGATGCAGATAGAATTAGCGGGAGACTAAATAAGCTCTATGGCTATATGGCGCAAAATACCCTGTCTAAGGCAGGAACTTATTATAACGCCGAGCTTAGCTCTAAATATGTAGATTTTGCAGGCAGGTTTAGACTTCAAACACTCCCCGGACTAGAAGTATTTGAAGTTGGTTTGACTGAAGCTGCCTTGAGGCGTATGGCCGATGGAGGTCGATTGGGCCAGCAGGAAGCCTTGCAAACCACCGGGTTTGGTATAGACGCCATTATTGAGAAGCTCAAAGCCGGGGATGATTATTATACGCATGTATACAGAGAGCCCATATCTAGTGGCCGCCAAATGATGGCCATGAAAATAAAGCTTGTAGATGACTATCTGGAGGAAGGCCTAGACGAATTTGATTTTGGATTTAGTGCATTCCTGCATAAGTCAATGACTAAACATGCCATGGATGGTGATTACGATAAAGATTCGGTTACTGTATTTAGATTAAACTCTCTGAGCCAAGAAAATATGAAAGGGATATATCGGGGACAAGAAAAACTGATGGAGGACATATTAACTGGCCTGGCGGGTGCAGATGAAACATTAATCAAAGAGGCCTTTGGTGTTGACCAAATAAATACCGGCAATGTGAATGAACTGCTGGACAGTATGGCGGCGGGAGGAGCCAGCAGAGATAGAATAAGAGTACATAGCTTCGACGCTATGATGAAGTTATCAGCACACGGTCATGGTACACCTATCATTGAATCTTATTTGGCGGGCAGATCATATGTAGATCATATGATCGGGATGACCATGGACATGTCTCAAGACAGCAAAGGAAGACAGGTACTGCAGAATAATATGGTAAGGGCTCTTGGGGTAGAGAAGGGGGAAAGACTTACAAAATTCATACACGAGGCTTCATCCTTATTCATTCGTCAAGAAGGTGATGAGATAACTCGATTGGCAACATATAACTATACAGATGCAAGAAACTTGATAAAGTACATGTTCTTGAAGAAAGCCGGACATGGGAGAGATTCAAGCGTAGGAATTGAGATCGCCGATCTATTAATAAAACATTCGGATGATTTTGGGGGAGCAAGCGCCGAGAGCCAATATGCGATGGTCAATTCGATTATCCATCACGGGGAAGGGTCGAGACAGAGTGGTACCAACCTGGTCAACGATCTAGCCGAGAAGCTTATAAAAGCCGCAGGTATGATTGGCACTGATGAACTCAGCGATATAGATCCGGTATCGCTAAGTCTTCTGCAAAGATACGCAGGGCAACAGGAGAATCTTACGGTAGCCTCACGAGAACTAGCCAGGCAGATGCTATTCAGTAATGCCGTCGGTAGCCTATATGTAAATGATCCCGGAGGAATGCCGGGAGAAAATATACTTAAAGATTTTGATACCATAATGAGGCGGACAGGTGGTAGCGCTGCTGGCGAACTTAGTGGACTCCAAAGTGCTACTGCCAGAGGATTTATTCAAGCATTAACCATGGATCCCACGCTGATCGAAGAAATTGACGATCAACCGAGAAGTGTAGAAGCAGCTAGGAAGGGCCAAGATGTAGCTAGACGAGCCATGGCGGCAGCGGTAGCTGAAGATGGTGCTGCAGACTCAATAGTCCATGGATCAAAAGGAATTGGTGGCGCTAGCACCTCAAAATCCGCTTATACAAATGCCCTTATAAGTGGAGAATTTTTCCGTAAATTTAGTCAGAGCAGATTTTTTAAGCCTGCGGCAGCTATAGCTGGCGGACTTGCAGCAGTAGAGACTATTCGGTCCAGTATTAGCTCTGTGTCACCCTACAGCGTACCTGCAATGGGTTACGCTAGTGCGAATACTATGCCTCCTCCGCCTATAATGTCTAGTCCTCAGGACCCCAGCTTTAACTCAGATGCAATACAAAATACGAATGTAATCAGATTATCAAGAAATTATGGTCAAAAAACTAGACTTAATGTATCGGGCAAAATGGATAATGCGATAGACTTCAGGGGAATAGCCAACGAGGTTGGCTTAAATAATGGGTATGTTTCCAATATTCAAGGTTCTTTCAATTATACGAATAATGATATAATGTCATCTAATAACTACGAACAAATCCTAGCCAATAAGATGGGATCCAGTTTTTAATGCCAAACACTGGGGATTCGCCAACTATAGATACGGTCATGAACTTTTTATCCGATACTGGGATAAATGGGACACCACGTACGTTCACTAGATCTGATATGACTCAGTATCTATTGGCCGGTGACATTAATTCTATCCTTTACGGCGTCGACATCATCCAGGACACCGGGAATACATTGACTGGTGATCAAGGCGAACAATACCAAAAGTCTTTTGTAGCCTACGCACTTAACTCAAATAGCAGGGCCCAAAGACGCGCTGATCCCTCCACTCAAGGTAGCTGGGGAGAACTAATCGATATGACCGGAGCAGACAATCAGGACTATAAGGCTCTAGCAGCAGATATCGGGAGAATCGGTAAAAAATATACAGAGCTAGCAGAATTGTCGAAAGGAACTAACGAGATTGAGGACTTAACAAAAATAGGATTTTATTCTATTAACGAAGAGGTAGAAATCAAGAATGGTGACCCAGCTACATATCCCAGGGTAATACCCTCTTCTATTAAAATTCAAGAACAATTGCTAAATAAATCAATACCGACCATACGATCAAAATCCGTAGGGCTTTCTCCTGACCACAGATCTAAGCATATCGTTCATTTAGACATTCTATACCCCACATATGAGGCTTTCGCTTCAGATGCAGCTGGATACCCCAGTTTTATCAACTTGCTTAATATGTTTAAATATCTGCCTATAAATACAATACTCTCCCCCATGCTCTCTAGTTATTTTTTATCAGAGTATACTTTTCCCGGACTGTACTCCCTGCTTAGAACAGCCAGTGTCAATCAGGAAATTGAGCAGCCCTCATTAGATGCGAAGCAATCCAAAAGAGAGTACGTGGAAAATCGACTCAATGCACTTAGCTATGAAGAGATTCAGCAGTTGGTGATAAACAGTGATCCAGATATAGACATTGGACTTAGCGCCATTGTCGAAAGCTTATCTGTAAAAGCTTTCAGCAATGTACCAGGGGTGGACCTAGTCGATAAAATAGCTAAGCAATTGCCGATATTTCCTATCCCTGTATCTTTTAAAAGCGCAAGTGTTCAAACACTTCAAGATATGCCAGGTGCTATTTTAGCCCGGTTTGCCTTCTCGATAGTGAACTCGCCGGCTTTCCCTTACGGCAATGTAATGTATAGAGACGATGATGCCGAGCCTTCCTTCGACGCATCTGATTGCAATTGGGGCAAATACTATGTCTCATTAGCTAGTAAAAAGCAAAAGGAGCAAAGTGAAAAGCAGCTGGCTGGTGTAGACGAGCGGGCCCAGTATTTGACTAATCCAAACTACTTCAGCCTATATTATAGCGATTTTATAGAAGGATTACTCAAATACGATAGCTCAGAATACGACCTTTTAGAAGACTGGGGTGCTAGGAAAGAAATTGGAGTTATCTTAGAAAAGATTTCAGGCACATTTAATTCGAAATCTATTGAAATACCAATAATGAATTCTAAGTTCCCCAATGTACAGTATATGGGAATGCACAATAACGGTTTTCAATTAATGTTTATAACTAAAAGTAAAAAAGCGATATCTGATTTAATGGCATTAAAAGCAAGAATGCTAGACTATGAAAGAAAAGGAACCATTCAGAATTCTTCTGCAATTATAAAGAACAAATTTTTAAACGACCTAGGTGTTTATCAAGTTAGTCCACAATCTATCTCGGTAGAATCTAATCCCGATAATCCTGAACTATACCACCTTACTATCTCATTCGTTGAGAATAGCCAGCAACATGGTGTTCACGAAAGACTAGAGCTCGAAAGCGGAATAATTGCGTTCGACAGAATCAGTAAGCTCAAAACTTATTTTTATGATTTATATAAAATTTGGTATGAAATAAATTTCGGTAGTACAAAAAAAGACCGCCTCCGCTATACGTTCGCCGCCAAAGATCCAGATAAGCAGAGGAAGTTCCTAGGCAGATTGAACACACTGATGGAAGGTCTTGGTATAAAAAAAGAATACACCGAAAAAGATTCGGGTGCTACGGTCTTTAATCCCGGCCAAGGCATGTACGACGTAGAGTATGGCCCAATATTCTACGCAATAATGGAGGCATATAGCCAGGCAACAAAAGACACTTCATTCAATGGATATACGTTAAACTTAATGCCCGAACTAGAGAACCACCGGTTCTCACTAACACGCAAAGCGACAAAATTACAAGGCGGAAATTCTACCGACTTTAAAGCTAATATAGAAAAGGTATTATACTATCTTGCCCAAGGATATATATATAGTGGCTCTATCTCTGGCGGCTTTGGCGGCGGGGGATCCAAAATAGATGATGTTGAGCCGAATAGACCCTTAGCTGGAGTCTTAGGCATTACCATTCCACCACGATTCTCAGAGAGTAACCCTGATACCGGATGGAGAGCAAACCTAGGGCTTGACACATATGGTCAGCATAGAGCCAGGGAAGAAAAAAATCTTATAGAATTATTCCATAATAATGGCGCCCCTATGCCTAAAGAAATATGGGATGGTGCCTTCGATGCAATTGTAAATAGGAAACA
>Ga0233414_10000713_pt1 | contig 13350 bp, 12 predicted proteins | sample Na_anoxic_10_MG_FD_189020 | JGI IMG/M metagenome (GOLD analysis project Ga0233414, IMG submission 189020) | Seawater microbial communities from Saanich Inlet, British Columbia, Canada - Na_anoxic_10_MG | ecosystem: Environmental > Aquatic > Marine > Inlet | place: Canada: British Columbia...
AAGGCACACCCATCCCGTCACCGGAAAGAAGCACTGCTACACCATCGTTTATATCGTCATCGAGGGGGTGAAGCCATATCTCTTTGGACACCACGTACTCGCTGTGGGCGTTTCTGATCCCTCTGACCTTCTTACAGAAAATCTGTTTTCCCTGTAAGCACCAGAAACAGTTTCCGCAACCCTGGAGCGTTGAAATGCCAACTCGATCTCCCTTTCGAAAGCGTTTTGAACCGTTGGGATCCTCGATTATGCCCATTACCTCATGCCCTGGGTTCCCCTTCCAAGGAAGGCCTGTTGGGGGAACAAAGGTCTCCATTTCGCTTCCACATATTGCGCTGGCTTTTACCCGTACCAACACATCCCCTTTTCTTACTTTCGGATCGGGAATCTCCCCCAACTCCATTTTCTTGTTTCCTAAAAATACGACTCCGCGCATGACATACCTCCTTTTATCTTGGTTATGAAATACTTGGCTATTGGCCTACCGGTCAGACCGACTATCATCTCCAAATCCTATAATTTTGGGGCAAGTCTACGTTTGTCCCTTACAACGACAACGTATCCATCCTCATCTTCAGCGCTTGAGATTCCTGTACAGGTACTTATAAATAAGAAACATAATCCCGCTATAATTATTTTTTTAATTGCCATGACCTGGATATGTAATTTTTTTTAACAATTAAATCAAACAAAATGAGAATCATGAGTCAACCTCATTCTTAGTTGGAAATATTGGAGTGGCATAACCGCATCATGCTGCCTCCTTGAGAAGATGTAGGCGTTGCTTCATAAATGAAATGGTGGAGCGTACCGGGTGCGTCCAACCCCGCTTGCCCGGGCAACTTCCACCTCCCCCATTCCACGGTTCTCTTTTACGAAAATCGAGATAGGCTAGTCAACATAGTCAACTACGTCCCTATTTTTTTCTTACGGTTCAAGTGATTCTGATTCGATACTTCCCGGACCTCTTCAGAAATGTCCATCAGAATTGGAAGGTCATGGCGATAAAATGATTGCCATTCCAATGGCTTAGGTAGATTTTTAAAGATTTTTAGTACACGTCCGGCAAATTTGCCGGACGTGCGTCTTATCTCATTGGTGACATTAAATCCCCGCTCTTTGCCGCGTCTCACGGTATCGAGTTTTCCCAGCAAGGTTTTCACCCGATCTGCCGGATTTTTACCCGTTGAGGCATATTCCTTATCCTCGCTCAGCTCCGCATCTAAGATCTCCACGGTGCCTTCAATCGTCTCAATGGCGGAGAGATCTTGACGCTGGACGTTTTCGGCAGCCGACATTCGGCGCGCTTCAAGGTCCGTTGCCTTTACGATTTGAGCCGGAATGGTTTTCATCTCCGTAAAGTCTCTGACAGCTCGAAATCGCCTTTCTCCGGCTATGATCTCATAGCGCCTCCCTTTACGACGCACCACTATGGGCTCGATTATGCCCTCTCGTTGAATGCTCACCGCAAGTTCTCTCAGTTTATCCTCATCAAAGTGTCTGCGATGTTGATAAGGAGATGGATCAATATCCTTAAGGTCAAGCGCCTGGGTGATGCCTTTATTCGCACTATTATTTTTTTCCGGCATGGGCAATGTGGTAGGGAAAAAGGGTGTTATGTTATTTATTCAGTTACATAGAATATTTTTGTCCTGCTTTGGAGAAAAAGGTTTTGGACAAAGCAGCATCAGTTTTCAGGGCGATTGTCAATAGATCCAGGGTTTACCCGCCGTCTTTCTTGTCCGCCGTCTTTGTGGCGGAGTGGCGGGCTGGCCTGCTGACCATTTCACAGCCGCATCACTCACAGGAGGGAGAATTCAAGGTTTAAGAATGACCCCTATCCATAAGTTGCCTTAGAACCTACGTCCCGGTCTACATTTCAATTGGAAGTTATTCAACCGGGGTCAACCACGTCCCCAAAATCATCATGAACTAAACTAATTCAACAAATTCAACAGCGTCTCTCATTTCACGATCTTCTTAAATATTTCATCTAGTTCAGAGAAGTCTTTATACTCAGCTTTCTCAGGATGACTTTTTTCCAATCTGTCAATTTCTGCTTCTACAAAATCACTTATAGATGGAATTCTTGGCCCAAAATCCAATTCTTCACCAGACTTTTTTCTTTCAACAAGATTATATACATCATTTTTTAGTTGGGAATCCTGCAAAGTTTTTTCTACCAATAATTGGAATTCCATTGGTACTGCCTTGTCGAATTTCTCTATCCATCGGCAAGCCAAAATAGGCCTGAGAACATAGAAATACTTTTTGAGCCAAACCTCTTGTCCTTTGAGATATTCTCTAAAATTTCCTCTGGCCATATGCAGATAATGGTAGTGACAATTTTTTGAAGAATAATATTTCGGAAACACTTCTTTGAGAATATTTGATGTCTTTGGATTATCTTTGTAAATTATAGGTGATTGCAACCACTCAAAAAGTGGAGGATTAGATTTTCTCATTAATTTGAGCGTTTTCTGCAAATCCCAACCATTTATATCGAGTTTTTCATCTATTGGTCTTTCTATCACATCCTTTTTTTCTTTAAGACTCAGATACCAGTCTAAATCGTGGCAATATAGAAATCTAATATCGTAATCACTATCCGTCGATTCAAATCCCCATGCCCGACTTCCAGATTCACATGCAAAGAATATTCTAACTTCAAATTCTTTTTCTATAGATTGTAACTCTGTCTCAATGATTTTTATTATATTCATCGAACAATTGAGTAAACGGAATTATTTCCAAAATATCAAATATAGTTGAAAGAATTCAAGAATATTGGAAAAATCTTGATTTGCTATGATAGAAATTCTGTCCAAGGTATACAAATAAATACAATAAAATCAACACAAAGTAAATGAATCTGTCAATTGATATTTATTGTCTTTGGCTGTGAGCTCCGCTCTCTAAATTGTATAGCCTATCCCAGATGGACTCCTTCCCACAAGTCTGATCAAATCTGTCAAGAGTTGAGATTTGAGGCCCTTCACTTTTAGGTAAAGAAGCGAATACTTATTATTTAAGATGGGTAACCCCGTTGTTTTATGGCCCATCACAACAATTGAGTCATTCCGTTAACAATATCGGCTGAATGCTTTAACGGGACGATGATCCAGAGGAAGTAGTCTACAGGTATTTCCATTGAACAAAAACCAACTTCCAAATGAGGTTCATCCACCGGGAGTATTTGTCGCCGGTGGATTACATTCATTAATGCACCTTCGACAAAATGGTCCATGGCTTCCTCGAATGAGATGTCTTTCACCCGCTGCCTTGCAAAACTTTCCGAACAATCAAGCTTATCAAACCACCATCGCTCGCAGATGGAATGCGCCTTCCGCAGCATGGCCTCCTGCTCAGAGCGTGACAACTTGGCCGTGTCATAAAAGATATCCTGATCCATAAGTAACCTTACCTGCTACTGTTCTCAGATAACGATTGCCTTGGTATGTGGATTACGGTATTTTGTCACCAGTGCGAACGGCGGCGGATGAGCCGCGAGGATGTGGATCGGCATGAGCTTGCTCATGACGAGACACACCGGAGTCGGCTCTATCGCACTTGATAGGCGGAGCGCAAGCGAAGCCTGACAAGTGCGATAGCTTGCATCCGCCGCCGATAGGCGAGGCCGCTTGCGGTCTCGCCTATCAGTTAAGATATATGGAAAATTTTGCTTATATTGCCCTTATATCATAGATTATTTTCCATGTGAATTAATATCTGATATAAGAAAGTGGAAAAAATATGGTTGTATTTTTCCATACTATTATGATATTTTATTGATATCATGGAAAACAAAAGAAAATTCAGAGCCGATCCCGACCTAAAGTTTATGGACCAGGTCCGGCAGGTACTGCGTTACCATCATTACGCGTACCGCACCGGGAATACTTACTTTACATACCCCATTCATAAGTTGCTTTAGAACCTAAGTTCTCCCCTAAGATTCAATCCCTGACCTGTAGTTTTGTATTTAGAAATTTAAGGGCGTTCTCCTTTATTAACTTGGCCTTTTCTTAAATTGTTTTCAATACTCCTGTCCAAGTCGCAAAAGAGGGCAAATCCAGCTCCCTTTCCTCTTTTTTATAGAACACGGTATAGGTAAGATTTTTCCAGCCAATGAAACCTAATCCTTCTCTGCATTTGTGGTATCTTGTGCGCCAGGTTCCCGTGTTGAGATATATATGCTGTTTTAAGCCATCTGGCGTCTTAATAACCCTTACTGGCACCTGAAGGGGATCATGGGTGTGACCGTAGACGACATACCTGATGCGGCTATCTAAATGAGAGTATTCAGCAGGAGCGGCTTCCAAGAGATGATCCTTGGCACCCCACTCTTTTACCTTTTCTAAAAGAGGCATCAATCTTTCAGATGAAAAGACCTTAAACTTTTCAAGTAGGTACAAAGCCGACTGAATCTTATCTGCCTCATCCATAAAATCAAGCCATCTGTCATGATGCCCATACCATCTCTTTACATACTTCAATTTATTGAAAGCCTTAATGACTTTATCCACCGAATCCTCAATAGCCTCTTTTATAGAGAGATTCTCCTTAACCTGGTAAAGAAGCCATTCCAGTGTCGCGGCGAAGGGTCTTACGTTTTCAATCTCCTGGAGGTTCCGTTTTAATGCAACCTGCTGTGCTGGGGGCAGCCTCCTAATGACCGGGTGACGCATAATCTCCCATGGTAGTCTTGAGACCAACTCAGTGGTAATGGGGTCGCCAATGGGTACCCTTATATAGTCGTCGTACCCATAAGAGGTACCCCCTTCATAGTTGTATTTGTCATATTCATGCCCATGGCGTGCAAAAACCCCGTATTCTGTGTCGCGAAAATAATGGTCAAAAGGGGCCCCTGTGGATTTAATTCCAAGGTTTTTGCAAACCTTTTCTCTTGTATTTGGGTATTTGTTGCACAGCCGGTCGTGATTCCCCGGAATATAGATTCTCTCAGGCTCAACATCAAACCCGAACTCTTTTGTAAGGTTACCGCTCAGCAATGTAAATGTAGCCTTGTTCTTATTAATGATCTTGTCGAATATGTCATTGGCATGCTGTTTGATCTTTGCCTCCTGGGTTCCCCATGGCCTTTCATCTTCAGGCAGGGGTTCAAACCACTCTTCTGTTCGTAATAGATCGAAGATATCGCCTAGGAATACGATTTTAATCTCTTTGACCTCTCTCTTCTTTTTTAACAGCCTTTCGGCAGCGCTCTTCAGATTTTCAAAGAAGATATTAAAGGCACCCACGGGAACATTGTGTTCACCCGCAGTGCCATCCACAAAATGCAGATCACTGATAATCGCGAGCATTTTTTACCTCCTTTCGGGTTGCTATCCTCTACTTAAAAGGTTGTTTGACTTTCTTCTCGATGCTTTGCCTCATGGAATTTTCATTTTTGTCAAAAAAATCACGGAATTGAATATTTCTGTAAGGCTCCCCGGGCCTTTAAGTGTTTTATCGATGAATTCAAAGAATTCCTCTTGGCCGATAACCTTCTTCATCTCTTTGGCCAACTTAGATGTTTTTTCTCCCGGGTTTCGAATGATCCATTGGCTTCTATCGCCCATTGGTCAAGATCTTGTGACGTGACTTTTGGTTCATGAAGCCAGGCAACCACCTGCGGCTGTTTGACAATGAGTTGTGAGTTGCGAAATACTAATAGCCCCCGGTTGTCAGCTCTTTCACCCTGACCCCTTTCTTTTCAAACCAATCATTATCCGTGACGCCGACAAAGCCCTTCATTAGCTGCCTCAAGGAGCGTTAAGCAATTGCCCATTTCATCGAGTTATTTAATTATTTAAGGACGTCCCCCTTTAATTGGTGATGCCATATTTTTCCATGCTGGATAAGGTGAGCTTTGCCGCCCCTATAAAATCCACCTCCTCTACCCCTCGAACGCGAAAGAAACCGTGGAGGTGATTATGGCCGTCGATATACGATATCCCACTGCTGGGCCTGTTTCTCTGCGGCGGCGGCCCCTGCCTTGGTTTGGAATGAATGGGGGTTGTGGATAAACATATAAAGAGAATACTAAGAAAGAAAATTATCCCGCCAATACTGAAAATTTTGGTTTTCATAATATTCCTCCATTCGGGAATGGGTGACCCCATTTATTTATTCAAAAGAAGTTTTGACCCTTTGACTTTCAAAAAATCTCAACCGCCCTGTTGTTTCTTATTATCAAAAATTATTTATATATTTATGCCCGTCCCCCATTCAAAATTTTGCTCTATTTTCAGGGAAATTCTAGAATTCTAAATTCTAGGGACATTATGCCTATTCCCCTAAGAAAAAAGTAATAATATGTATACTATCCTCCGATTCACTTTATCCCGCTGACATCATCTGTATTCTGTGTTGCACTACGCAGGTTTTGCCTCCAGCCGTTTCCGTGCCAATTTAACCGCTTTGTGAAGCTTCTGCTCCAGCAGTTCACGTTTTGGTAGTTCTGTCATGTATTCGGCTACCTTGATACCGCTTTTGTCCAATTGCAACAGCTCTATCTGCTCGCTTGTTTTTCCGGCGCAGAGGATTAATCCCAGGGGCGTTTCTTCGCTGGGTTCTTTTTCATATTTTTCCAGCCAGCGTAGATAGAGCTCCATCTGGCCCTTATAAGCAGCCTTAAACTTGCCGAGTTTTAATTCAATGGCAATGAGTCGTTTGAGTTTGCGGTGAAAAAAGAGCAGATCAAGATAATAGTCCTCATCATCAATGGTGATCCTCTTTTGGCGGGCAACAAATGAAAATCCGACTCCAAGCTCCAGGATGAAGCTCTCCATTTCCCGCAGGATAGACGACTCAAGGTCTTTTTCGCTAAAAGTATCTTTTAATTCCAAAAAGTCGAGAAAATATGGATCTCTAAAGACCAGGTCCGGTGTTAACCTATCTTCCTCCCGCAAAGCTGCCAGCTCCTTCTTTACCAATTCCTCAGGTTTCTTTGATATGGCGGTGCGCTCATAAAGCGTTCCATCAATTTTTTTCCGCAATGTCCGAACACTCCACTGCTCCAACCGGCACACCTCGGCATAGAAATCACGTTGAAGCGGCTTCTTAAGCGGCAGAATTTCTTTAAAATGCGACCAGCTCAATTGTCGCGACAGTGTAGCAACAATTTGAGTATCGGGAAATACTTCGGCGAACCGGACCATTCGGGTAAGTGCCGAATAGCTGAAACCGTTCCCGTATTCTTTTGTTAATTCTTGCGACAGTGTAGCAACAATCTCTTTACCGTACTCCGCCCGTTTTTCCTTCAAAATATCCTGGCGAATCCGGTTGCCGATCTGCCAGTAAAGAATGGTCAGTCCGGTGTTAACCGTAACCGCAACATTTTGCTTGGCAGTTTCAATGAGCCTGCGGATATCACTGATAAGATTGCCGGAAATGGGTTTGTTGTCTGTTTTTACAACCTGTTTTCCCGTTTCCTTTCTCATATTTCAATAACCTCGCTGATAAATCCCATAGTTAATAATAACCTTCGGGGTTGTGCCTGCATACTGTTCATAAAATCGCTTCATATCCCACCCCTGGAACACCGTGCTGCAAGGCGAGCTAATCTTGGCCGTTATTGTCAACTTAGTTTTTTAAGGACGGTCCCCTTTACAATAAGCCTAACAATTACTATCCAGAGAAGCTTCTGTGTGGTCCAATGTTTTTTGGCTTTCAGAGAATCCCCAAGTGCATTGGTTTATTAGAATCAGTTTTCAGGGCGATTGTCAATAGATCGAGGGTTTACCCGCCTCTGGCGGACTTGCCCGCCGTCTTTGTGGCGGAGTGGCGGACTGGAGGGCCTGCCCGCCGTTATTCTGGAGGGCCTGTCCGCCGTCTTTGTGGCGGGCTGGCCTGCTGACCATCTCATGACCGCATCATTCACAGGAGGGAGAATTCAAGGTTTAATACGAGCTCACTATCCATAGGTTGCTTTAGAACCTAAGTCCTCCCCTAACATTCAATCCCTAGCATGTAGTTTTTTATTTAGAAATTTAACAGCGTCCCGCTTGAGGATATGGCCCTTAGAGCCTATGTCCCCTCTCCCCAACAGAAAGAGTCAAACGTTGACCCCATTCATTTTCTTAAAATACTTATTTACTTATGCCTGGCCCCATCTCTCATTTATTTATCCTTCTCATTTCTTTTGGATGTTTTGTATTTTGTCGCTGGCTCCCTTACTGCCGTCCGATCAGCAGGGATTTTGACAACTTGACCATCCTGCCAGACCACAATTGGAACACCATGGCGTTTATGATCAGCGATTGCCTCTGCGACGGCTTCTTTTAATGCTTGTTCGGCACGAAATGCCAATGGAATGCTCTGTGTTTTCTCAAAGGCGTCCTTTTCCATTTCTCCCCCATATCCTTTTATATCCTGTTAAATATATCATGATCAATAATCTCAAGTTTGTCATGTTCTTTGTAGGCAATGAGATGCGGTGTATCCGTCGAATTGTCATAAATAGCCCAAAAATCCGTTAATGGCCGATAAAGTTTAGAAAAATTTGATAGTCCCTTCTGGTATCGCCTACGAACAATATCTTCAGGTACGTTGTGTCCGCCCATTCTTACACGGGCTGCAATTCTCTCCAAAGCAATATCGATACTGTGAATCCACAGGTAAAAAAGGTGGATACTGTAACCGCGATCTTTCAGGTCATTTAGTAGGCGCACATACCCTTTCCCGGATAAAGTCGTCTCAAAACCAAAATCACTGTTACGTTCTGCCAGAAGCTGGATCTGTTCAAGCATTAGCCTGCCAGCCCGGAAGGCGGCGCGATCCGGTGAAAAAGGTGATAGAGCGCCTGCAATCAGATCAGCATTTACAAATTCCATGCATTCAATGTATTTTGGAAGAAACTTCGTAGCGAAGGTTGTTTTGCCAGCACCGTTAGGTCCCGCAATAATATAGACTTTTGGATTTCCTCTCCTGTTCATTTTATCGTGTCAAATGTTGAGATTACACACCATATTTTGTAAGTCAAGGCCTTGTTAAATGCCTTTTGGTTTTATATTTAACTGGGGGCTGTCCACAATTCAAGGGCGGCAATTACTATGCAGGAAAATCTCTGCATAGTCCAATATATTTTGGCTTTTGGTTTATTAGAATCAGTTTTCAGGGTGATTGTCAATAGATCGATGGTTTACCCGCCTCTGGCGGGCTTGCCCGCCGTTTTTGTAGCGGACTGGAGGGCTTGCCCGCCGTTATTCTGGCGGGCTGGCCTGCTGGCCATCTCATGACCGTATCATTCACATGAGGGAGATTCGCGTTTCGAGGATCGAGCCTAAATTCATAGAATATCAATGGAAAAAAGCAAGACCTGACCCTCAATCATTTGACCCCAATCAAAGGTACCGCGTGATAATAACTTATAATCTTATGTCCCCCATTAAGAAGGAAATACTCATTTAGTTAAGCCTGACCCCATCCAATAATGTGATGCAGAACACCGGGTGAGTCAAGTCGAACTATTTGGCATGCATTGGCACTTACGCTTTTCTCATGACTTTTAGAAACTTAAAATCTTAAGGGCGTCCCGCTTTGCGGGAGGGACAATACAGGGCCTCTCGTTAAAATTCCATAACCTGGATAAGGGATTATTGGTGATTGTGTAAGTGCAGTACACCGGATATTGATAACGATCAGGTAGGGGATTTGTTTTTGCGAGAGACTTGCCGAATAGACTCATAACGGCCTTCAGGCTGAAGGGAGTAGTATGTCTAAAATGAGAGGCCGTCTGTAAGTGCTTGTTTTTTCAGTAAGTTATTTTTTAGCTTGACAGGAGGTTATAGGATTGTCCCCCTTCATAAGCAGAGCCATTATCACTGAGCCATTCAATTCTGGTAGGGATCTGCCTAACGAAACCGAAACGACTCTCGATTGCATCCGCCATCAGATCTTTTATAGTGGCACGACATCCCGACCTTATACAGCAAACAAAAAGTCGGGGCAAAGCCTTTCATTTCCTACCTCAAGAAAAGTTATGCACGCTCTGCACGAGCGTCCCCTATCAGTCATTATCCTGGTCTGTTTTTCCGACTAGAACAGTCCAATCGTTGGGGAGTTCATACGTATATATCTGAATAGGTTTGGGGATGTGCTGATTCATTGTGTGTCATCAGGATTAATTGATCGCTGACCCAACATTCGATATATTTCAAATGTCCTATGCCAAGGGCTGACGCCGACAAAGCCCTTCATTTACTGCCTCAAGGAACGTTAAGCAATTTCTGCACGAACGTCCCTCTTCCCAATCCCTGACCTATAGATTTTTATTTAGGAATTTAAGGGCGCCCCCGTTTACAGATGGACTCGCTCCAAGGACTCTGATCAAATCTGTCAAGAGTCGAGATTTGAGGCCCTTAACTTTTAGGTAAAGAGGCGAATACCTATTATTTAAGATGTGACCCTGTTGTTTTTTGTGATTCTGAAAAAAGATATTGGCAAATCACATCTAAATACTTGATTACTAATTCCTGACCCTATTCACTATTCACAACTTCTTTGATTCGCTTTCCTTCCTCTCAGTCAGAATCTCCTTTATTCCTGCAATAGAGGCTAATACTCCGGTGGCTTCATAAGGTATGAATACCTTATTGCCATCTCCTCTTGCCATCTCCTTTAGGGCATCCATATATTTTATGGCGATCAAGTCATTGGTGGGCTTTCCCTCGTGGATGGCGCTATAGACCAATTTTATGGCCTCCGCCTCCGCCCTTTGAACCTTCAAAATGGCCTCGGCCTCTCCTTCAGCTGACAGGATGGCTGCCTTTTTCGTACCCTCTGCCTCGGCAATTGTCGCATTCCTTTCACCTTCTGCTTTTAGGATGGCCGCCGCCTTCAATCCTTCTGCCTCAGTAACGGTAGCCCTTCTCTCCCGTTCAGCCTTCATCTGTTTGGCCATGGCATCCTGTATTTCCGCAGGCGGTTCGATGTTCTTCAGCTCTACCCGGTTTATCTTAACCCCCCACTTATCTGTGGCCTCATCGAGAACAGATTGAAGCTTGTTATTTACCGTCTCACGGGAAACCAGGGTCTCATCCAGGGCAAGCTCACCCATGACATTTCTTAGAGTGGTTATGGTCAACTGTTCTATGGCAAAACCCAGGTTCACAATCTCATATATCGCCCTTTGTGGATCAGTTATCTGATAATAGACTACCGTATCCACAGACATAGTTACATTATCCTTGGTAATAACGGGTTGAGGTTCAAAATCTATGACCCGCTCCCGCAAATCGACAAAGTTGTCGGTTATACCTCCACTAATCATCGGCCTGACTCTATCTATGAAAGGCCAGATAAAATTGACACCGCTTTGGGCAATTCGATTGAATTTTCCCATCCTTTCAATAATAAGCACACTGGCCTGTCTAACGATCTTAATCCCCTTCTTCCCTATCACGAAGGCCAAAATAATCAGAACTATGATCAAAACTATGCTACCTTGTTCCATGGTCTATCCCTCCTATTTTGATTTTAATCTTTCCACCGATACCTTATTTCCCACCACCCCTTTTACTCTCACCACCTCATCTTGGTCTATTCTTCCCTCCTCACTTATTGCTGACCAGGTCTCCCCTCCGATCTTCACTAACCCCGGTTTAGATTTCCCTTCTATTATCCGCATTACCAGTGCCTCTTGACCAATTAATGCCTCTACGTTTGTACTTATACCCACCTCCTTTCTAAAGATAAGCTGTTTAAAAATGGTCCGGGACAAAACTATCAGGATGAGGGAGGTGAGAACAAAGGATAGCATTTGATAAATTGACCCCACTCCTAAGAGGGCAAGCCCTGCTGCCAAAAAAGCCCCTACCCCAAACCACAGAAGTAGGAATCCTGCCGTGAATATCTCACCGATGACTAATCCAATCCCCACAAAGACCCAAATGTGCCAATCTCTTAAGGGGAAGGTGCTGGGCATTAGATCTACTACCTTCTCCGTCCAGGGTATAGGGCGCTTCTCTATCTCTATCCCCTGAAGATGGAACTTTTGACAAAGTTCATCCAAGTCCTTGGCCTCGTGCTCAGCCACCTTTAGCCTAAGCGCTTCTTTGGTGGTCAAGGTGAGAAGTTTACCTTTCTCCACTACTCCCTCAATCTTAACGTCCGGATCGACCATAGCCTCGGCAATATCCCCAGGATGGTTGTTGGCCTCTGCCGTTGATTTCATCTCTTTTCTAAAATAGGAGATCACCTTTTCGCTGGCAGGCCTTTCCTCCCAATAGGTAAGTCTTACAGGGGTGGCAGCACCGATGGTACTTCCCGGGGCCATAACGATATGTCTTGTGGCCAGCGATATTAAAGCCCCTGCTGAAATTGCCTTTTTATTGATGAAGGCAATAGTGTCTATCTTTGTGTCAATCAATATGTCCTTAATTTTAACGGCTGAATCCAATCTGCCTCCAAAGGTATCTATTTCCAGAATAAGGGCCGCAGCCTTTTCCCTCTCCGCTTCTTTCAAAACAGCTTCGAAATTAGAGGCCAGTCTTTTATTGATGGTTCCCTTTAATAAGGTGTAATACACTTTCTTCCCATCATTATTTACAGCGTATCCGCTGTCCACGCCATTGAATAGAGACAATAAGATTATGGCAATAAGCGTTGAAATCGTCCTTAAATCAAATATCTTCACGATCCATTCCCTTTTATTTTATGGCTAAATTTTAGGTCGATAAATGTTAGCAATTGACGCCCCATAAGTCACGAACTAATTAATTTTGTAACATAGGATTGATGGTTTCGTAAAAAGTCGAAGAACTCCCTCTCCCTCGAAGGGAGAGGGTCGGGGTGAGGGTGAATAAGATAGTATTTCAGCCAGTTATATCCCCCTCCCCTTAATCCCCTCCCACCAGGGGAGGGGATGGACTTTTTACGAGTTCATCAGGATTAACTTAAAATTAAATCTTGCAACCGACTTATCTGTCATATCGGGAATTACTTAAATATTGGTGAATATTGCAAGTCAAGAAAAATCGGCTTTCAGGATCGCCTAAGAATCAACAATTTTGGCCTGTGATGAGGAAGGTAGATCTTCAAGATGTTGGGGCATCTGGCAGTACCCCAGAGGTATAGATTTCGTGCAAAAGTCAGAACCTGCTATCAATCTAATTTTATTTCAGTATTGTTAAAAAGTGTTTTTCGACAGTCTCTACGGTAATCATAACCCTAGCAAATTTGGGAAATAGTGTCAAATTCCTGTGAATGTAAGATATTAAGATTGGCAATCTTATAGCAAAATTTGTAACTTCTCAAAAAGTTCGGGTATCGAGACATAAATACACACTTATCCCTTGAGACAAAGTCACCATACCCGGAGTAGATTTTTTCTCCAGCAAGAAAATA
>Ga0233414_10000714_pt1 | contig 13338 bp, 12 predicted proteins | sample Na_anoxic_10_MG_FD_189020 | JGI IMG/M metagenome (GOLD analysis project Ga0233414, IMG submission 189020) | Seawater microbial communities from Saanich Inlet, British Columbia, Canada - Na_anoxic_10_MG | ecosystem: Environmental > Aquatic > Marine > Inlet | place: Canada: British Columbia...
AATACCTAATGGTATCATTCCAGAAAATATTCTTAAAAATATCAATATATTTTTTCTAATGAGAAAATATGATTTTATTACCAGGGCGATAATTCTACAAAAAAAAAGTATAAAAGCAAGCAAACAATATAGAATTGGTGCATTCCACTGACTCTGAAACGCTGTTATACATGTACTACTATATCCACTTTGGGCATTTTGTATTTGATTTCCTATATCCTTAAAGCCTTTTTTCATGTTATTTGTATTGTTAGTAAACTCGTCAGTAAGTTTATTTTCAAGAGTCATTTCAACATCTTTCACTGCGCCCACAGTAGTGTCGTGAGCAGCACGGTTTTCTTCTATAAGATTAGCTAACTGTTCCATGATTACTATTTGACCCTCTTTAAGTCCTTCCACGTCCTGATTTATTTGCCGATTCAAAGATGCTATATAATTCTCCCCCAATAATTCTTTTGTCTGTTGTATATATTTCGACTCATCCGGTTTTTTATACATTTGAATTTGCGCTTGGCTCATTTATATTATATTAATATTATTTATCAAAGAGTATTATATTTTTTTTCAAAGAGTATTATATATTATGTCTGATTATCCACCACATTTATTTCTAAGTATTGGAACAAAACTGTATTTAGATTCATTGGACCAAACACAAATAGAATATATACTAGAAGAAACGAGTTGTAAACTGGAAGAATATACCATAAAAATAGAAGAATACCAAAAACATTTAGATTATATTAAATCAGAAAAAACTACCTTTAAAAATGATATAATTCAATTAGAGAAAAATATAGCCAATACAAATAATCTATATCAAGAATATCTTAGGTATTATGAAATAGTTTATAAGTATATAGAGTAGTCAACAAGATATATATATATATTTGACCAATGAAAACAATAGATTAGCGTTTATTCAACAGCAATAAAACAATTAGCAATGTATTTTGAACAATAAGTCCACTAATACCGTCAGTATACATTGCTCTATATGTACCTAAATTATCATAATAATTTTCCACTAGATGTGGAAATAATTTGGAGAATTTTATTATGAATCCATAGAGCGCACTAATAACAAATGTCACAATCATAAATGTCAAGTAAGAGGTTAAATTTGTAGGAAGTTTATGAAATTGTAATATAATAGCTTGGGTAGTTACCCCTACAAATCCTGCTATTAAGGCAGCCGCCAATAAAGTATGCATATAATGAATTACTCATCTTCATCATCGTTCGGACATTCAAACCCCCATCCATTCCACCTATGTATATTTATTGGATGAAATCTATTTTGCATTAATTCTTCCACAAATCCACCTTCTTTATACATTGCGTTTTTAATTGCTTCATAATCATATGTAAATATATTTGGATTTAGACACAACATATACCAATCCACTTTATCCAAGTTTTTTTCAAGAATATGAACTGCGTTTGGATTAAAACACAAGAAACCCCAATCCACTTTATCCAAGTTTTTTTCAAGAATTTGAATGGCATTTGGATTTCCAGACAACCCAACCCAATCCACTTTATCCATGTTTTTTTCAAGAATATGAATGGCATTTGGATTTCCAGACAACCCATACCAATCCACTTTATCCAAGTTTTGTTCAAGAATACGATTCGCATTTGGATTCCAAGACAAGAAACCACTATTATTTTCATTAACAATTTGTTTCAGATTATGAATGGCATTTGGATTTTCAGATAAATAATGCCAATCCACTTTATCCAAGTTTTTTTCAAGAATTTGAATGGCATTTGGATTTTCAGATAAAGAATTCCAATCCACTTTATCCAAGTTTTTTTCAAGAATTTGAATGGCATTTGCATTTAAAGACATAAATTTCCAATTCACTTTATCCAAGTTTTGTTCCAGAATATGAACAGCATTTGGATTTAAAGACAATTTATTCCAATCCACTTTATCCATGTTTTGTTCCAGAATATGAATAGCATTTGGATTTCCAGACAATTTATTCCAATCCACTTTATCCAAGTTTTGTTCCAGAATATAAATAGCATTTGGATTCTTAGATAATGCATTGTATATAATTTTATCCGGCTGAATCCAATACATACATTTCATATATTTATTTCCTTTATTGTAAGACATATTGTAAGTCATATTGTTATTGTAAGCCATTGTTATTTTATTATTGCAAGTAAAAAATAAATATAATAATATTTCAATTTTATATTTATTTTGCATTCCATCTTTATCCATTACGATACTATATATAATAAAAAATATTTATATAATTTTTATTATAATTGTTTCGAAAACGGCGTTTTAAATCTTCAAGGGTGTAAAATGAAATTAACTTTAAGTTTATTTATACCGCAACTGTAGATTAAAGTTTTATAAACTGATGAAAAAATTTAAAGACTTATTCAGGTCTATATACTCACCCAATATGGGATTCGAACCCACAACCTCAAGATTAGAAGTCTTGCGCGCTATCCAATTGCGCCAATCAGGCTTAGGTAAATAGTTTTATGACTTATTTAGGTCACCTTCGCGACAGGCAGATATATTTCCACTATACTAACGCGAAATGTCCCGACTATCGGGTTTGAACCGATGACCACTCGATATTTGTTATTTGAAACCACTACAGTCAAGCGCTCTACCACTGAGCTAAGTCGGGATTTAAAAAGTTTCGGTTTATCTTAAGCCCCTTTCCTTCGCTTAAGACTGTGAGACACCATTTATTAACTCAAATCATTGATTTCAGATTATTTTTGTTAATTTTATTTCAACGAACATAGAAAAAATCAGGGTATTCCCTGAAATCTCCCCCTTTAATTTTAGAATGCCTGTGGTCGCCAGATGCCAACTTTAAATTGAATAGTTTAAAGACTTGTTCAGGTCTGTCTTAAGCCCCCTTCCTTCGCTTAAAACTGTGAGACACCTTTTTTTGTTTTAATTTTTAACTCAAATAATTGATTTCAGATTATTTTTGTTAATAAATGTTGTCGTTTTTTTATTTTTGAATGTGTAATGTGTAATGGTGTGCGATGTCCGCACCATTAACATCAAAATTTTAACAGTTCCATTTAATGGTTTGTGGTATGTCTCTCCATTTCCGATTTGGCGATCTTTGCGAGGCGTCGACCCATTCCTCCCACCCGATGTGGGGCTCGAACCCACGACCACACGCTTAAAAGGCGTGCGCTCTACCGACTGAGCTAACCGGGCAAAATGAAACTTTTAAAGTGGTTCCATCACTTTTGTGCACGAAGTGGGGTTCGAACCCACGCAGCTTACGCTACCAGGTCTTAAGTCTGGCTCCTTAGACCACTCGGACATCCGTGCGGGTAAACAGTTTAATGACATATTCAGGTCTAATTGCTCCCACGCGGTCTCGATCCGCGGACCTTCGGCTCATAAGACCGATGCTCTAACCAACTGAGCTATAGGAGCATATGATATTTAAAATAATTCTTGATATTTTCATTGATATTTCCGTGAAAATATCCCTTCCTCGGCCCGTAAGAATATCACCGCAGTCAGAAATTATCAAGGGGATTAATTGATCACCAACTTATTAAATATCACCCATTTATATTCATTTTGAATATACATCTGTGGTTGCCAGATGCCAACTAGTTCAAAATAGTTTAATGACTTATTCAGGTCAATTTTTTTTTCAATTGTCTACTTTAATAGTTCTCTTGATATCTTATACTTTAAATAACAAATAACAGATCAATTTTTTTTCAATTGACTACTTTAATAGTTCTCTTGATATCTTATACTTTAAATAACAAATAACAGATCAATTTTTTTTCAATTGACTACTTTAATAGTTCTCTTGATATCTTATACTTTAAATAACAAATAACAGATCAATTTTTTTTTGTATTTCATTTTTTATATAAATGTTTTTAATTGTCTACTTTAATAGTTCTCTTGATATCTCTATATCATATTAGAAAATACACTTCATTTTTCTTTTCGGTCGGTGTAATTAATAAAATGATAATCAACTTTGTTAACCAGATTTTGAAAAAAAATTGAAGTTTTTTTAAAATACAATTAAAATACAATTAACATTAAAATGACAACACAACAAGAGGTAATTCTGAGTGAAATTATTACAACAGAAGAAAATACACAACCAATAGTTATGGATTCTATAACAATGGATAAAAAAACGGCAAAGGCTATTAAAGACACCGAAAGAAAGGCAGTTAAATTTGCCGAGAAGGCTGCTGCCAAACAACTCAAAGAAGTTGAAAAGGAAGCCAAGAGGGTTGAAAAGGAAGCCAAGAGGGTTGAAAAGGAAGCCAATGATAAAATGGCTCGTCGAACCACTCTACCATGTCGTATTGAATGGGCTACAACAAAACCACAACAAATAAAAAAGAAAGAGGGAACAACTATAGCCCAACAAAAAAAAGAATTTCAAGAAGACGAAAAAAAATGGGGTAATGATATGATACAACAAATAAATAACGGTCAATGGACAACATTATTAGGTGAGCAACTAGTATTTGATGTGCTTCAATTGCGTGGAGAAAATCCTAGAAAAGTGGTTCGTAAAGATGGGTTTGAACCAGATTGGGAAACTGATGAATATATGTATGAGGTAAAGACTTCTAATTGGTGGATAGATGGAACAGCAGGAGAAAAAGTATATGGAACATGGATCAAATATCAAAATATACCTGAATTATACGGAAAACCCCTGAGAATCGTCTGTGTAGCAAATCAAGAGGAAGAACTTACTTATGGAAAGACTAAATATTTCGGAGAAAATGTCACTAAAAAAACGAAACAAATATTAGATTTAGCAAGTGAATGGAATATCGAATATATAAAATTCAGTGAATTAGTTTTACCTATATTACCAACCATTTAATCAAATTAATAATTCTTTATGATAACTTCTTTTGCTTTTGCGTCTGGGTTTTTAGAATTAATCGACCTTTTACATAAAATAGATGTTGTATTATACTTTTCATTTATAAAGTTTTCACGCACTAAACTTACATCAGCATTACTCAACATCATTTTTTTGTTTGTATTGGTTAAAATATGTATTAATTTAAATAAATTATTGTGATTATCGATATTAAATCCGTTTTCCGTATATCCAACAAATGAAGTATCCGTTTCAGGTGCATATGGAGGGTCAAGATATACAAAATCATTGGATTCAATATTTGTCAGTGATGTATTAAAATCACAACATTCGAATATTACAGGTTGAATTAAATTATGTATTTCATCAAGATGGTCCCTATTTATAATTTCTGGATTCTTATAGTGTCCGTATGGAACATTAAACCCATTGGGTCCAACCCTAAACACACCTCTAAAACAGGTTTTATTTAAGAATATAAACATAGCCGAACCCAATATACTTGTTTTATCATTAAAACATAATTTATTATATTCACTTCTTGTCCAGTAATAGTAATTTTCTTTTGCTATTTTGGCTTCCTCAATATTTATCGGTTTTCTATTAATTTCTCCATTGCCACATTCATTAAATTCTATAATAATCTGCTGTAATTTATCATACAATTCTGTATGTTGTGTTTGTATATTTTTATACATAGAAATCAAGGGTTCATTCAAATCATATGCGTATATATTACCATATATGTGTATCAATCCGCTTTTAACATAAGATAATAAAGTTAATAAAACACTTCCGCCTCCTAAAAATGCTTCACGATAATTATTTATTTCAATTGGAAAATCTACAACAAGTTTATCTATTATTTGGGTTTTTCCACCAACCCACTTTATAATAGGCTTTGGAACATGTATTTTTTTGGTAGGAACATCTTTAACAAGTTTATCATCATAAATAATTTCACTATTATTACTTATTTTTTTTGAAGAAGTGGATTTTTCCATTTCAATTATTTTTTCCTTTACAGCGTTATCTATCATTTCTTTTATTTTACTTTCAACAACACATGGGTTTTTTTTATTAACATGTGTTGTATAATGAGATTTCTGATTAAAATCTTTTCCGCATTTATCGCAACTATATTTACCCATTTTTAGTTATATACACAATTAATTATATTATATTTAAATCAATTTTTATTAATAATTCATTTAAATCTAAAATTACCTAAATTTAGTTAATCTGGTTATCATTTATTCAGATAAATAAAATAAACTAGTATATAAATGTTTAGAATTCTCTCTTCATTCTTATTTTTAATCTGTTTATCAACAACTACTACAGCAACAATATTATCGGATAACCAGTTAGAACAAAGTTCCCCCCCAGCCGTCGGCAGACAACAAACAGAATATATACCTTTACTCGATATAGAAGATTACTTAATAACCTATACACAAACAAATACAAACTCATTAAGAGGAGACGCCGACTCCTTACCATCTGAATTCACCTGGTCAAATGTAGATGGAGTAAATTATTTAACAAAAAATCTCAATCAACATATACCAGTATATTGCGGAAGTTGTTGGGCACATGGATCAATAAGTGCTTTATCAGATAGAATAAAAATAGCTCGCAAAGCACAATGGCCAGACATCAATCTAAGCATTCAGTTTTTATTGAATTGTCAAATGGGTGGAAGTTGTAATGGCGGGGATCATTTAGCCACATACCAAGCAATAAAAGAGTATGGTTCCATTCCCTACGATGACTGTATGGTTTATCAAGCATGTAGCAGTGATTCCAAGGAAGCTCAATGTCAAGAAAATAAAGGGGACTTTGAATGTACGGCAATAAACAAATGTCGAACATGTGACACATTTACTGCCAGAGGAGGTTCATGTTATCCAATCCTGTATTACCCAAACGCAACAATAGCAGAATATGGAGCAGTAAGAGGTGCGCAAGATATGATGACCGAGATATATAAAAATGGGCCAATCGCATGCGGAATAAATGCGGAAGAAATAGTCGAGTATCAGTCAGGTGTACTCAATCTACCCAACAAATTAAAAATGATAAACCATATTATTTCGGTAGTAGGATGGGGATATGATAAAAGCTTGGATAAACAATACTGGATAATCCGTAATTCATGGGGAAGTTATTGGGGGGAATTAGGTTTCATGCGTTTAGTATTGGGTGAAAATCAATTAGGTATTGAAAAAACATGCGCCTACGCGATTCCTGGAAACTGGACAATAAATAATGTTCATTGTTATGAAGATGGAAGTAATTGCGCTTAAATATATTTGTTGAATATTTATCTTGAATTTCTCTCTACACACTTGTATCGATAACTATATTAGAATCATTTTGTAATGATTTAAACTTTTTTTTGCATGCTTTCTGATGTGCTGATAAAGCTCTATTATTTGTAGCCTCAAATTTGTTACAAATATTACATAAAATAGTTTCATTTTCATTATTTAAAATAGTTCCACATTTGGATACTAGATATTTGGATAAGCAAGGAAATTTAATTTCATCAACTTCACTAGTAATTTTCTTATGAAAATCTTTTAGAATATCAATAATAGACAATTTTCTCTCTATAAATCTAGAATACTCTTTATTAATCTCATCTAGGGTTTCCTTTGGAATACAAATTTCGTCGACATCTTCTTCAAATTCAGTCAATTTTTCGGAGAGAGAATCAATAATATCAATGGCGATTTTAATTGTATTAGGACAATAATCGACATTATGAACATATACTAATACATTTTTACCCTTGATATCAATTTGAAAGTTCTGTTTACTTGTAATACCACTATGTTGGGATAAAAACACCCCATGACATTTTTGTTCTTCAATATCTCGAATAAATTTTTTAACTTCATCGATGGTAACATTTTTATCATAATTTTTGGTTTCAACTAGGATAGTAGGTAGATTAGAACGATTAATTCGAAAGTCACAAGAGGCTTTAATGCCAGTTGAATTGATAACCTCAGCAGATGGAAACATTTGATTTAAAACACTTTCTAATTGATTCTCTCCAAATTGTCCTTTGAAAGATGAATTCTTATATTTTCCAAGAAATTCAGATAATTCATTCATGATTTTGTCTTGAGCTGAGTTATTGTTATCCTCTTTGAGAGAAATTAGATTTTTATTAATTCTCTCTTCACTAGCATTAATAAAGGAAAAAACAGGTTGTAACATGTTTGTAGATTTGGTTTCAAATGTAGAAATAAAGGTAGAAAGAGATTCATCTTTATTAACGGAATTTAATAGTTTTGTAGTATCTTCAGCAATAGATTTTTGGAAAGTAGAAATAGATTCTTGAAGTTGTTTATAGTAGCCATCATTAGATTTGGGGATAACATCATTTAATAGTAAAGTAGTTTTGTCAATAAGTTGAGAATTATTTTGTTGAAGAAGTGAATTTAATTTATCATTATTTTGAGAGAAATTGTTTCCGACAATATTTGTAATATCTTGAACATATTCTCTCTTAGATTCTTGAAACTTGATATAAATAGAGTTTGTAATATCATTATTTAGTTTTGAAACAGAAGAAGATAAAGAATTAACTTCCCCTTTAAGATCACCAACAGTGGAGAGAATTTGAGAATTAATAGTAGAATTCATAGCAGAATTCATATCACCTAACAATCTCTCAAATAAATCAACAAAAATGAGATTGACAGCTTCAAAGTTAATGGACGGATTTTGAGTATAAAACTCGATGATTTTGTTATTTGTAACATTACAAACTTTTGCCATAGAATATAATATTAATAATAATTCTCTCTTTAAGCGTTATTCTTGTAATTAGATTTGTAATAGGCGATTTAGTGGAGTATACTTACTAAGTAGTATCGTAATAGAATTCTAATTAGGAGAGATAGTAGAAACTTGGACTGAAAAAAAGGAACTAAAAAAAGGGAACTAGGTGATTTATCAAATAATGTTAATATATATATATGTGTTATAGTTATGAAGTATCGATAACAACGTTTATGATAGGAACTGTATTAACGATATTAAATATATTTATTTTTTACGGTAATCCAGAGTATATATGTATTACGATATATTGGTTTATGGGTGCGATTCTTATGCAATTATGGGAATCTCTTTTGTGGAAGGATTATAGATGTGAATTGATATCTAAAATAGCGATGATAAATAATGTACTGCAACCGATTCTAATAATGTGTATGATATTTAGATCGGGGTATATAAAAAAGAATGGGATTAATATGAAATATGTGATGATATGTTTAGGGTTATATTTATGTTATATGGCGCCATTAGTGATGAAGGATTACGGGTGTATTAAAACGAAGGAGGGTATAAGTCTAAAGTGGTGGAACAATAGTATGGGAGGGATTGTATATTGTATAACGATGTTAACATTAATGAAGTTGATAGTGAGCGATAGATTAGTTGTAAGCCAGCAGTTATTATTTGTGATAAGTTTGATATTAGGTAATTCATTTTATTTATACCAAAACTTATCGAAAATGAACTGGTCGTTTGATATGAAATCTTTATTAAATATATATTCTTTTAAAAATTATGGATATATAGGTTCGATATGGTGTTGGGTAGCGGCGTTTGCGCCAGTTTATAATTACGTAGTGTTTACATACATAGTGTGAAAAGGGACCTGAAAAAAAAGTTGAAGTCTTTTTTGTTAAATATCAGATTGACATACTAATAAAACTAACAAGATGACAACAATCCCACAACTAACAACGAACGAGACTCCACAATTCCCAGCGAACCCACCTTATGATGAGGGATTAGCAGTGCTGCTCGAGGAACGAGACGCAGCAGCTTGGAATAATCTCCTCCAAGAAGTGTCACCACAGTTTGGCGATCCTATCGCAGCCCAAATTGCCCAAATAATGAAATCCAGAATGGCAGGTAAAGAGGTGGGTAAACTCATTCGCAAGATGCTTACAGATAAGGCTATAGCGGATCGTATTGATGATACCCATGAAGAAGGTCCCGAGATAGAATATTCCGAGAGCGAATACTCTTACGATGAAGAGTCAGATGACGAATATTCTAATAGAAGTCTTTCCACTACTTGCGAAGAGTCAGATGACGATGATGAAATGGCAAAGCCTGCGGCGAGCTCTCAATACGAAGAAAGAGCCGAGGCGGAAGAAGATTCAGAGGAAGTGTGGAGTGCAATAGAGGGTCCATTTAGATATAACATGATGATCGATCGTTCCTTGGCTAAAAGGTAAATTAAAAAATAAATTATAGAATAGAGATTTTAAATGTAACTTAAATAAAGTAAATTTTTTTATGAATAATTACTACATCAATCAAAGAGATAATGGAACTCTAATATTTATAGTAACATATTTACCTACATATGAAGGGAAGAATATACGACTGAAAAAAAGGCACTGTCAATGATGGTTGTAGGTATTTTACTTTTTAACTTTTTTCACAGACCTAATCTGACTTTTTAAAATTACACACATATATTTGTTGTGTTTTTTTTATTTTTGGAAAAAGGATTGAGAAAAGTGGTAAAAAAGTGATTTAGAGCATTATGCTCTGATTTCAATTTTAATTTATTTTAATTTGTGATTGTTAAATTTTAAAGTATTTGCGGAAAGTATTTAGGGGTTTTTTATATTATCATAATATAGATAACCAATGATAACAAAAGACACCCCAAAAACCCCTAAAATATTTCACTGTAAACAGTGTGACTTTAATAGCTCTAATAAAAAAGATTACAATAGACATTTATTAACCAATAAACATAAAATGATAACTAATGATAACTGTAATGATAATGCTTTACCCCCAAAAAATTCCAAATTATATATATGTGAATGTGGAAATGAATATATATATATATCAGGATTATCAAGGCATAAAAAGAAGTGCTCCATCGTTCAAGGGGAAGAAAACTCAAATACTAATAATACGAATACTACAAATACTACGAATGTAGATGTAGATAAGGAATTCTTGGTAAAAATGCTCTTGAAGAATCAAGATGTAATGGATAAATTAATGGAAATAATGCCCTTGATAGGAAATCAAATCAACAATAATACAAATACAAATAGTCACAATACGACAAATAATCAATTCAATATTCAGATGTTTTTAAATGAGCATTGTAAAGATGCGATGAATTTAACTGATTTTATAGATTCATTGCCGATAACCGCAGAAACATATGATCATACCATAGAGAATGGATTAACAAAATCCATAACAAAAATGATGGTAACTGGATTAAGTGAAATGGATATTTTACAAAGACCTATTCATTGTACAGATGCCTCTAGAAAGACATTGTATGTAAAGGACAATGATATATGGGAAAAGGATAATGAACTACTACATATGTTGAAGGGGATAAGTGAATTGTCGTTGAAACAAAGAGTAAACATACATAAATGGCAAGATGAGAATGAAGGGTGGGATGTAAAGGATGATTTACAAACAAAAATAACCATGTTGGTATTTCATACGATGACAGACTTGGATAACGATGTAAAAGAAACAAGAAAAATAATAAGCGCCATAAGTAAAAATACTTATTTAACGAATGAAATAAAAAGTCAATATTTATCTTGAATTTCTCTCTACAAGTTGTATGGATAATTATATTATCAATTTTAATAATATAATTTGAACTGTAAAAAAGGAACTAATAAAAAGGAACTGTAATAAAGGAACTGTAAAAATTTGAAGTTACTATTTTTTTCCATATTGTTCTCTATATAACGCATCATTAATCATTCTGAATTTGGCTTGTCTAAACAATAATTCATGGTCGTGTATTGCGAATGTTATATATCTATAATTATCATCTGATGGCATATTTTTGACCAGACCATCTGGTATAGTCCATTTACAAAAGTGAGTTTCTGTATGCAAACTATTTGGTATATCCATACCTTCAAATCGTTCATCATATTTTCTTTTGCTAATAAATTCATTTTTATATATGAAAGGATATTCAAACTCTTTTTTATTTATTTTAACTTTAAGTATAATTGGCGCTTCATTATTAGGTAAATGTAAATCATTAAAATTATAATCAAAAGTAATGATTGGTGGATTGCATTCAAGACAACCAGTATCTTTAATTTCGATTTGATTATCACCTGATTCTAAAAAATATCTTGGAATGTTATCCATATTTGGATCTTTCGGTTTAATTACATTATTATCATTCAAATAATCATCCATATTAGAATATGTATTATTGTTGGTGTAATTGACATCAGCATTCGTATTCACAATTGGCAATGCATTATCAGGTTGACCATCATTAAAAACAGTAGTGTACTCAATATTATCATTAAGTATTTCTCTTTCTTTCATTCTTTGTTCCATAATTTCGGTTAATGAACTCATTTATAAAATAAAATAATTAATCTTTATATTTAATTTATTTATATCGTATTTGTAGTTATATTTTGTTGTTCGTGTTGTAAAAAACTTATAATATCTTCTAATGTTTTTAGATCAATTGATTCAGCAAATCTACTATGTGATAATAATAATTTTTTATTTGAGCGTATAAGATCTGCTATTTGTCCATGTAATAAAGTAATTTCTTCACTTTGTAATTTATATTTTTTCGCATCAATTATACTATTTTGTAGTAAATTATGATTTTTATTTTTTAATATTTTTATTTCATCACATTTCATAAAATTTAAATTTGTATTTGTAAGTTTATTTTCGGCAAGGATTGATAATTTGGTTCTTGATGTATTTATTTCATCAGTTTTCATTGAAATCAATTCAGAATCAGAACTAATTTTTTGATAGGTCAATTGTAATTTATTATGTAATACACCAATCTCATCATTTAATAATTTCTTTTCAATTATCATATATATTTCATCATCTTTGTCATGAATTTCATTCTCCAATAAACCTTTTACTTTATCTTGTAGTAATGTTATTCCATTCTGTATAATCGTTGATTTTTGAATTTGTTTATCGTCTATATTCATATCTAATATAATAAAAAATAAACTTTATATCTTTTTATTATATTTTGTCCCATTTTACACCCTTGAAGATTTAAATCTTCAAGGGTTTAAATCTTCAAGGGTGTAATATATAGTATTTTCGCTCTACAATAATTAGTAGATTTAGAATTGTAATAGGAAGATTAGAATTGTAATTAGGAGATATAATAGAAACTTGAACTGAAAAAAAGGAACTTCTATGAATTTATCTACATATGAAGGGAAAAAAAATGAACTGAAAAAAAGGCACTGTCAATGATGGTTGTAGGTATTTTACTTTTTTACTTTTTTCACAGACCTAATCTGACTTTTTAAAATTACACACATATATTTGTTGTGTTTTTTTTATTTTTGGAAAAAGGATTGAGAAAAGTGGTAAAAAAGTGATTTAGAGCATTATGCTCTGATTT
>Ga0233414_10000715_pt1 | contig 13336 bp, 15 predicted proteins | sample Na_anoxic_10_MG_FD_189020 | JGI IMG/M metagenome (GOLD analysis project Ga0233414, IMG submission 189020) | Seawater microbial communities from Saanich Inlet, British Columbia, Canada - Na_anoxic_10_MG | ecosystem: Environmental > Aquatic > Marine > Inlet | place: Canada: British Columbia...
GCTCGCACCGACACTGACACTGACACTGACACTGACACTGACACTGACACTGACACTGACACTGACACTGACACTGACGCCGACGCTGACGCTGGCACTGACACTGACGCTGACGCTGACACCGGCGCTGTCGCTGTCGCTGTCGCTGTCGCTGTCGCTGTCGCTGTCGCTGAGAATTACCCCTTCTTCAGTGCACTGCGGACCGCAACGGCAGGCGATCGACGATCTTGGCCTCACCCTCCAGCAACTCGTCTAGCCGCTGCTGCACCCGTTCCTGGGGGAAGTACTCCTTCGCCAAGCGTACGAACAACCCATGGTGCCTTGCTTCGGATCGGGTGATGTCGGCGTAGAAGTCCTTTAGCGGGCCTGGCTCGAGCCCCTCGGCAACGAGCCCAAAACGCTCGCAGCCGCGTGCCTCGACGATTCCCAGCACCAGCAAGCGGTCGAGGAAGTACTGCTCCGGCCCTCGCTTGATCAACTGCATCAGCGCGCCGACATAGGGATCCTTCTCGTCCGCTTGGGTCGACAGGCCGCGGTCGAGGATGATCTCCATCACTTGGGCGTAGTGTTCGAGCTCTTCCTGCGCGAAGGGAATCAGCTCTCGCACTAGCACGGTGCGGTCGGAGTAGTGGGCGACGAGCTTCAACGCCGTCGCAGATGCCTTTCGCTCGCACGCCGCGTGATCGATCAGAAAAGCGTCGAACTCGTTCAACACGACGTCGATCCAAGCGGGGTCGGTGGCGGTGCGCAGGCGGAGCATGTCTGGCCTAGCCCCTGAGGGCGTCGAGGATCGGTTCGATCGCTTCGCGGCGGAGCTTCAGGGCCGCGCGGTTGGCGATTACGACCGAGCTGACGTCGGCGATCTTCTCCAGCGGAACCAAGCCGTTCTGGCGGAGGGTTTCTCCGGTCTCCACCAAATCGACGATGACGTCGGCGAGGCCGGTCAGCGGGGCGAGCTCGACGGAGCCTTGGCAGAAGATCAGCTCGACTGGGGTGCCCTTGGCTCGGAAGTACCGTTCGGCAATGTGGGGGAACTTGGTGGCGACGCGGAGGGGGCGCTCCCCTTTACCGGAAATGGGCTCCTTCGGGCGGCCGCAGACCATCATTTCGCACTTGCCGATGTCGAGGTCGACGGGGGCGAATACGTCGTAGTCGCGCTCCATCAAGACGTCGCGGCCGACGATGCCGAGATCGGCGGCGCCGTACTCGACGTAGGTGGGAACGTCGTCGGGCTTGAGGAGCAGATAGCTCAGCCCGGACTCTTTGTCCTCGCGCACGAGCTTCCGGCTCTTCGCGGTCAGGGCGTGGGTCGAGATGCCAGCCTCTTCGAGCCGTCCGCTCAGCTGTTCGAGGACGCGGCCCTTGGGGACTGCAATGACAATGGTGTCTCGGCTGCGTTTAGGCATTACCAGATACTCGCTCGATGTTGGCCCCTAGCGGGATCAGCTTCTCCTCGATGTGCTCATAGCCCCGATCGAGGTGATATACCCGCCGAACGTAGGTCGTGCCTTCCGCGACCAAGCCCGCCACCACCAGCGACGCACTCGCTCGAAGGTCAGTGGCCATCACCTCGGCTCCTTCGAGCCTGTCGACGCCCTTTACGGTCGCGGTCCTGCCGTTGACTTGGATCTTGGCGCCCATGCGATTCAGCTCCGAAACGTGCATGAAGCGGTTCTCGAACACCGTCTCGGTGATTCGGCTCGTGCCCTTCGCGAGACACATCAGCATCATGAACTGCGCCTGCATGTCGGTTGGGAATCCGGGGTGCGGCTGCGTGATCACGTCGGTCGGGCGGATCGGATGTGAGCCGACCACACGGATGCCATTGCCCTCGCGCTCGACCGTGGCACCCGCCTCTCGAAGCTTCGCGATCACCGCTTCGAGCGGCTCGAACCCGATGCCTTCGAGCAACAGGTCTCCAGCGGTCGCCGCGGCCGCCACCATGAAGGTGCCGGCCTCGATCCGGTCCGGAATGATCGCGTGGTCAATCGGATGAAGTGAATCGACGCCTTCGATCGAGATCACCGAGGTGCCAGCCCCTTCGATGCGCCCGCCCATTTTGTTCAAGACCCGCGCCAGCTCTTCGATCTCTGGTTCGCGAGCGCAGTTCGTGAGCGTCGTGCGCCCCTTGGCCAACACCGCCGCGCACATGAGGTTCTCGGTCCCGGTGTGAGTCGGGAAATCCAAGGCGATGTCGGAGCCGCGAAGCCGGCCCCCGGGAACGGTGACCTCGACGTAGCCATGGTGGAGCTCGACGTCTGCGCCCATCGCCGAAAGGCCCTTGAGGTGCTGGTCGATGGGGCGCGCGCCGATCGCGCATCCACCCGGCAACGAAACCACCGCCCGCCCGCAGCGCGCAACGAGTGGCCCGAGGACCAAGACCGACGCGCGCATCTGCTTCACCAAGTCGTACGGCGCGGTCGGCTCGATCGCTCGAGACAAGTTGACCCGAACGTGACCGTCCGTGTACTCCGCCTGCGCGCCGAGGCGCTCCAACAGGCGTGTCATCGTGTGGACGTCGCGCAGGTTGGGGACGTTGCGGAACACATGCTCGCCATCTGCCAAGAGGGCAGCGGCCAGAATAGGCAGCGCCGCGTTCTTGGCGCCGCTGATCGGTACCGTGCCGACGAGCCTGTTTCCACCGACGATTTCGATGCTATCCACGACGCCCCTGTTACCCCGCGGCCCGGCTTCGGGCAACTTCAGGCGAAGAGCAGCCCGAGAACAAATGAAACGAACCCTACGAGGACGCCCCAAATCGGGCCCCGGGCGGCGGCCCAACGGAAGCGGCCGGCCGAATCGAACCCGCGCCACGCCAAAAGAACCAACGCGCCAACCCACACCGCCATTCCCAACAAGAGTAGCGTTCCCCACCACGGATCGGGCGAAACCTCGTCACTGAGAAGTCGGCGATGATCGGCCGCGAGTTGCTCCATGCTCAGATTTGCATCGATCGCTGCGCTGCGATCCATCGCCATGAGACGCGCAATCTGGTCGTTGGCGTTCTCGCGCGAGGGGTTCGAGCCGGAGTAGAGGAAGCGCGTCGCGGCAAGCCCACCCGCGAGCGACCGCCAAGCCAACAGGGCCCCTGCCACTTCACCATCGGCCTCGAGCTGCGCCGCAATCGACTCGAGGGCCGAAACCGCCTCCGCGGTGTTCGGGCTCAAGGGCAGCGACCAACGAATCGCCCGCCGGTAGTGCTCTACCGCAGGGGCCAGTCGATCCTCCTGTCGGTACGCGTGCGCTGCCGCAAGCTCCGCGCTCGATTCGGAAGCGACACGCCACAGCACCAGCGCACCGAGGGTGACGAACACGACCGCCACAGCGACGCCGGGACGCACCGGTGGGAGCTTCATAGGAAGTCTCGACGGCGGAAGATCAGCGTGGCGACGATGAGCGTGGCTCCAGCGTAGAGAATCGCATAGCCCATCGAGGTCGCGACGTAGGTGAGTGGCTCCCCGTAGTCCGCGGCCTTCGTCACCAGGGTGTTTCGACCAGGGACGAAGAGATTGAAGTTCGGGACGACCTCGGCCAACCAGCTGAGCAGCGTCTTCATTGCGGGACTGAGGACGCGGGTCTTCATCGCGACCATGTCGTGCGCGGCCCGGCCCACCAACCAGACGCCGAACGTGAACGCGCCTGTGAGGAAGGGCGTCGAAAACGAAGAGAACAAGAGTGCAACGGCTGTGAGAATCAGCACTTCACCGAGGTTGAGAACCAGCGAAGCAAGCAGCCGAAAAAGCTCCACGTCGACCGTCGAGCAAACCCACGCGGATGCGCCAAGCGCGACCAAGGACCAAATCGGAACGACGAGCGTGCGGTCTTTGGAAACCCAAAACCCCGCCGCGAGGGCGACGACGAGGGCCGCCGGTACGGCGATGACGAGCGCGGTCGATGCCCCTGCCTGGATCGCGGTCACCAGGAGCTGGAGGGCCCCCATGATCGCGACGAACACCGCGCAGGTGGCCACGATTCCAAAGTACTTGCCCAGCAAGAACTCGAATCGCGCGATCGGTTTCGGAAGAATGACGTACAGCGTCTTACGCTCGATCTCCTTGTAGAGGAGCGACGACCCGAGGAAGATCGCCACCACGACCGAGAAGAGCGAGATCGACGCGAGCCCGATGTCGGTGACCACGCGCATCTGCTGGTCGAGCGAGAGCTCTCCGAGCGCGAGGGTCAGCGCGAGGACGCCTGCCGCGAGCACGAGGACCCCGAACAACACGCGGTCGCGGACCGCCTCGCGATACGTATTGAGGGCGATCGCGTAGATTCGCCCGATGCTCACGGGCCCATCCAATACGCACGCCCGGTCACGAAGTGGCTCAGGACGTTGATCGCCATCAACACCGTCATTGCGGACGCTAAGGTACAACCGACCTCGAGCCACCGTGAACTTTCAGACCGCCGCACCAAACCCCACGCGCGCAACGAGGCCGCCCACCCCTGCGACAGGAAAAGGCCGAGCGCCGCGAGCCCGAGCACGTAGAAGCCGAGAACGGGGGGACGTGAGAGAAACCCGCGCAAGAGCTCGTAGTGGCTCAGAGCCACCGGGCCGACGCGGACACTCATGACCCACTGCAGGACCAGGTGCGCAACGACGAGGGCCCAGGCGAGCCCACCGGCGAGCCTCTGCAAGCGCCGGCAACCCTCGGAGCGGTACGGGCCTTCTCCTTCGGGCGACTCTACACTGAGCGAGCTCCAGCCGCGCGCATACGCCCCGAGAAACACGACCACGACAGCCGTGTTCGCCAGCAGTGACAGCCACGTGACTTGCGACGCCGCGGCGAACGAGCTCGCTCCGCGAAGCGCGGGCCACATTCGGACGAGCTCCAGCACGAAAAGGGCGGTGATGGGCCAAACCGTCAGTGCGATGTGGCTGCGATATCGCGGCACGGGGATTACTTAACGCTCCCGTCTCTGTGTGGTCAATTTACTTCAGGGCCGAGGGCTTGCTCGACCGCTCGTTGCGCCGATCGAGCCCAAGGAGCGTGAGCGGCTCGTCTGACAATGTCATGCGAATCCGGTCACCGATACCGATCGAGTACACCTTCTGGGTTCCGTCGAGGAAGATCCGGCCTTTGGTCATCCGGCTGGTGATCTTGAGCTCCTCGCCCGGCGGAACCATCCCTTTGACGAGGCGATACTTGTTGTCGACTCCCCGATAGGGCTCGCGAATCACGAACTGGATCTTCTGCGACCCAGTCGGGAGCACCTTGCCGCCGGCTGAACGAATCGCCGCGGTCGATCCAGCCGCGGGACCGATCCAAACCCCACTCGACATCTGACGCTCTTGGTCGCCAGCGTACTCCAAGATGTATCGCGATGTCGCGGCGGGACTCTCATGGCAATAGAGAGCGTCGTTGAGCACGCGCGTCGATATGACGGTGTCGCCAACATCGACGCGCATCCGCGCTAGCCGGCTCGCCTTGAGGCTTCCTTCGAGCGCGGCCGCCAGCACTTCACGTACGTTGTGCCCATCGCCCGCGCAGAAGTACCCGACGCTCGTGTCGGGAGCGCTGTTGATCGCCAGCATTGGAGTGGATGAGTCGGCCAGGTGCGAAGCCCATAGGAGGGTGCCATCGCCTCCGAGGGTGACGATCAGATCCCAAGCGCCTTCCTCGGGCAGAGGCTCCGGCCGGTACCGGAGCACAGCCTGGGCCCCCAGATCACGAAGCGCGGCCTTTGCCTGGCGCAGCGTCTCTTGATGGATCTCGTGCTCGTGGAGCAGGCCTTCGACGGAGACGTCGCTGTGCTCGATCAGGTCCTTGAGCCGTTCCTGCGCGCGACCTGCGTATCGCTGGTAGGTGCTCTTTTTGTAAACGACGAGGACTTTAGGCCGCATGCATGACTCGTGGTGATGGTAGCGACTCGCGGTGCGTCAGCTTGTCGGAATCTTCTTGGCGTCCGCCAGGAACCGCTCGAGACCAATGTCGGTGAGCGGATGCTTCAGCAACTGGAGGATGACCTTGTGGGGAATGGTCGCGACATGCGTGCCGACGAGCGAAGCCTGCACCGCGTGGACGGGGTGACGAATGCTCGCCGCGAGGACCTGTGTGCTCAAACCGTAGTTCTGGTAGATCGTGACCAGCTGCTCGATGAGCTCCATTCCGTTGCCACTGATGTCGTCGATGCGGCCGATGAAGGGGCTGACGTACGTCGCGCCTGCTTTGGCGGCGAGGAGCCCTTGAGTCGGACTGAAGCAGAGGGTGACATTGGTGCGGATGCCTTCATCGGTGAGGGTTCGAACCGCCTTGAGGCCTTCGGCGATCAGGGGAATCTTGACGACGATGTTGTCGTGCATCTTCGCGAGGCTCCGCGCCTCTTTCATCATGCCCTCGTAGTCGGTCGCGATCACTTCCGCGCTGATCGGTCCGTCGACGACTTCGCAAATATCGACGATCACATCCTTGAATGGCCTCCCTGTCTTCGCGACGAGGGATGGGTTGGTCGTCACACCGTCGATGACACCCATGGCTGCGGCGTCACGAATCTCCTCGATGTCTGCGGTGTCGATGAAAATCTGCATGGCGCTAGTAAAGGGCGGTGGGCTCGCAGGGTCAAGCGGAGCCTGAGCTCAGCCAGAACGCCGCAGAGAATCGCACAATCCCGTCACTCTACGACCTCCACCTCGACGTCGGCCGTCGGAGGTTGCGGCGCGGATGCGGGCCGTGACTCCGAGCATACGATGAGGCTCGCGAGAACAGCGGCGATCAGCCACAATGCGATGCCCCCCGGGGTCCATTTGCTCTTTGCGCGCAAGGCTAGGTCCTGTTGAGGGCCGTTCTGTCCCGGGATTGAAGATTCGGCAACCGAGGTCGTCCAAACGGCATGCGGAGATTTCTTACAGTTCTGATCCTTCTGGCGGCGTGGAGCACCACCGCGCTCGCCGAGCGCCAGAGCGGCAAAGTAGACGCTTCGGTCGCGAGGCTGGGCGCCTTCAGCCCGGAGGAGCGGGCGCTGCTCACGCCGCACCTCGCGCGAGGGCCGGTGGTGCTGACCGAATTTCAGAATCGCCAGACCGACCTTCCCGCTGTGATCTACGCGGCACGCATCCACGCTCCCGCAAAAACGGTCGCCGGAGTGATTGGGAAGCCAAGCGACTACCCCCGCTTCATGAGCGCGTTGACCTCCGTCGACGTTCAGGCGGTGAACGGTCAGATGATGGCGTTCGACTGGACGTGGGGGGTCACCCTGTTCTCGCTCACCGGGCACAACGTGATGACGACCTATCCGGGTAACGCCAAACGTGGCTACCGGTTCGACATTCGAACGACAGGCGGGGATCTCGGCATCGGGCGGGTCATGTGGCGTGTCTATCCGGAGGGCCCCAACAAATCTGTCATTGTGTTCTCTTCGCGACTCGACATGCGCGACGCCAACTACATCACGCGCCAACTGTCCGCGGAGGGCAACGCGGTGAATCGAACGATCAACGTCGCAGTGGCGATGGTGACTCTGCTCGAGGTCAAGTCCGAGGCGGAGCGCCGGGCTGGCACCCACGTCAACGGGAAATTCGCGGCAAAGCCGCTTCGACGGCCGCGGGTAGACATGGAGGCATTACGTCCGCTCTTGGGGCGCGGAGACCTAGTTCTCATGGACTTGGACGGCGATAGGATGCAAAGCGTCGCAGTCGTGGGGCGTTCGGGATCAAGCATCAGGCGCGTGCGTCGCGTTATGCTGGACCCGGAAGAGTTTGGTAAGTCGTTGCTTCATGGAACGTGCGCCGAGGTGACCGAACATACCGACGAGGGAACGAAGTTCGAGTGGGAGATCCCGATCCCGTTGCTCCACGTGGGTGGCGAGATGGTGTTGCGACCAAGCCCCACCGTCATCGCCGTCGACGGCATCTCGGGTACGCTTTCGAAGGGTCAGTGGCGCTTCGACACGCACCGCTACCCCGGAGGTGAGGCCGGTGTAATCGCGTGGGCGACCTTCGACCCGGCTGACTCCCCAAAGCTCATTCGGAGGCTCATCGCGGGCAATACCCATTTTTCCCATGGATTCGTCGCTGCAACCCAACTTGCGGTGATGCGCTCGCTCCGAACGCGCGTGCACCTGATGGGCCGCTAGTTCGCGTCTGCGGAGGCGTCGACCGCGGCGTCTTCGCCTGCGTCGACCGCGGCCTCGGACCCACCATCAACGCTCGCGTCGACCAGCTGGCTTCGGTCGAAGTCGACAACCAGCGAGCATCCTCCAATGAAGAGGGCAAGGACCGTGGCAAGACAGCACAGGAACGTACCGGAGCGCATCATACTCAGAACTTCACGGTCGCCGCGGCGCCCGCTCCTCGGATTTCCATTCGCAGGCGCGCTGTCTCGCGCTCGCGCTTTCTCTTGTTCTTGTGCGTCATGAAGAGCGTGAATGAGGTGATCGCAGACAACGCCGCCAGACCAAATGAGATATCTGCAAAGAGGGCCAGTTGCTCACCCTTATCCGCAGTCTCCTTGGCCGGGTTGTCGCGATAATGCTGCTCCTCCCGGAGCGCCAAGAAGCCGAGGACCGTTCCGGTCACCAGCGCCGCTGCCGCGATGCTGCCGGTGGAGATCACCGCACGGCGGATAGTCGTGTTTTCTTTTTCGATGGCGAGCTGAGCCTGCAACGTGGCCTCCTCACTCTGCTCGACGACCACGTGGCTCGTCGTGTCAGGTGTGAAGTCGAGCTCCGCCACTTCGCCGTATCCGACTTGGACGGTCTTCTCGCCCACCTGCTTTCCCTCACCCACGACGACGACGACGTGTGTGCCGGGCTCCACCTCGAGCTCCGCAGGCGTCTTCGTTTCGACCGGCACGCCATCGAGCAAGATCGCATGACCGGGCTGCTCCGAGCGAACGACCAGCACGGCGGGGCTTTGCAAGAGCGTCGCGATGCGGGCTTCGATCGATGCGCGGTCGGGCGCGTCGGGTCTTTCGACCAGATACTGCTCGAGCATCGCGACGGCGCCTGGTTCGTCCCCGCGACGTTGCCGAGTGTCGGCCACCGCAACGAGGAGCGTCGGGTCTCGCCCGAGCGAATGGGCGCGGAGCCAAGCGGCCTCTGCGGCTTCGTAGCGGCGTGCCTCGAAGAAACGCACGCCAACCTCATATGCCTGGGCCGCCGTCGTGCTCGGATTCGCGAGAAACTCGGTCAGCTCAGCGTCGGAAGGCAGTGGCGCTGGCTCCGGAGCCACCTGAGCGCTCGTGTGCGCCGCGAGTCCAACAAGCAGCAATGCGAGCACCACCAGTCTCATGGAGACTAGCCGCCTCCGCCCGTGCCGCCTTGACCGCCCGTGCCGCCTCCGCCGCCCGTCCCGCCTACGCCGCCCGTGCCGCCCGCGCCGCCCGCGCCGCCTACGCCGCCGGCGCCGCCTTGGCCACCCAGGCCGCCGGTGCCGCCTCCGCCGCCGGTGCCGCCCTCGCCGGAGCCACCCGCGCCCCCGGCACCGCCCTGAAGCTCGTCACAAACTTCCTGGGTTTCACACGATCCCTGGGTAAATGGGCTCCCCACGTGGCAGCAGATCAACGTGCCGTTGCATTCGTCGGGTTGAAAGCAGCTCGTCCCCTCGCCGCCAGTGCAAGCGGCCACCAAAACAACGCAAATCAAAGCAAGGCGGGCCAAATGGGAAGTGATATTTCGCATGGGCGCGGCGAGCATAGCTCAGAGCCTTGGGGGAGGCCACGCTTCCGGCTCGATCGAAAGCCGCCCCCCGCTACACTGCCGCCCCCATGCCGAAGCCCGAAGATCATGCTGAAGCGCCGCGCGCAGGCCGATGTGCGATCGTAGGACGCCCCAACGTCGGGAAGTCCACGCTGCTCAACGCGCTCCTCGGGCAGAAACTCGTGATCGCGACACCGAGGCCAGGCACGACGCGGTCTTGCGTCTTGGGGGTGTACGCGTCCGACGATCCGCCCACGCAGGTGGCCTTTGTAGACACGCCTGGGCTAGAGCGGCCCAAGGGGGCGCTCGGCCGCGTGTTGATCGACAGCGCCAAACAGGGGCTGGTCGATTGCGACGTGGTCGTGTTCGTGACGGAGGCGCCAAAGGCCAGCGCGCCGCCGCAGGTCCACGAAAAGGACGCCACGGTCCTGCAAACGTTGGAAGCCTCGAAGCTCCCGGTAATCCTCGCGATCAACAAGGTCGACCGCCTCAAAGCCAAAGAGCGGCTCTTTGCTTTCATCGAGGCGCATCAGAAACAGCGGGCATTCGACGCGGTCGTGCCGATCTCCGCAACCCGCGGCACCAACCTCGACGCGTTGCTCGGCGAGATCCGCGGGAAGCTGCCAGAAGGCCTGCTCTACGACGCGGATTTCCTGACCGATCGGCCGGAACGCTTCTTCGTGAGCGAGCTGGTTCGCGAAGCGGCCATGCTCAACACGCGCCAAGAGGTCCCGTACGGCATCGCGTGCGAGCTCGACAGCTATGGTGAAGAAAACGGCATTCTTCGTATCGAGGGCACCCTCATCATCGAGAAGCCGAGCCACAAAGCCATCGTGATCGGACGCCAAGGCGAGACGATTAAGAAAATCAGCACCGAGGCCCGGGAGCAGATCGAGGCCTTCTTGCAGCGGAAGGTGTATCTGCGCCTATGGGTAAAGGTGGTTCCCGGATGGACCCGTGACCCGATCAAGGCGCGGCAGCTTGCGATCAAGGAGGGTCAAGCATGAGCCGGCGGCGTCGCGCTCACGCCCGTCGGCCGGCAGGCTCGATCGTCAATCGGCCGCTGGTTGCCATCGTCGGACGGCCCAACGTCGGCAAGAGCACCCTGTTCAACCGTTTGGCCGGGCAGCACATTGCCATCGTGGAGGACATCCCGGGCGTGACTCGCGATCGCCACTACGCCGACGCGTTCGCCCTAGGTCGCGAGTTCGTGCTGATCGACACGGGTGGCTTCGATCCGGACAGCGACGATCCGATGAAGGCGGGCATCGCTAGCCAGGTCCGGTTGGCGCTCGAAGAATGCGATGTCGTCGTGTGCGTGGTCGATGCAACCGTCGACCCATTGCCCGCCGACCGCGAAGCCGTGGCACTCTTGCGCGACGCAGGGAAGCCGGTGATCTTCGTGGCGAACAAGGCGGACTCGAAGCCGAAGGAACACCATGCGGTGTCGTACTACGAGCTTGGCATCAGCTCGATCATGCCGATCTCTGCGCTTCACGGACGAGGCATCGGCGATTTGGAAGAAGCGATCGCCGATCGGCTACCCGAAGTCGTCGAGGTCGCCGAGCCTGAGCTCGACGTCCCGAGGGTGGCGATCATCGGGAGACCGAACGCAGGGAAGTCTTCGTTGGTGAATCAGCTTTGCGGCGAAGACCGGCAACTGGTCGACGATCGCCCAGGAACCACCGTCGACAGCGTCGACACCTTAATCGAACGCGACGGGAAGAGACTGATTCTGATCGACACGGCCGGCATTCGACGCAAGCGGAGCGTGAAGAAGCGCGGCGTCGAAGGCCTGAGCGTGCTCCAGGCCATTCGCTCGATCGAGCGCAGCCACGTCGTCGTGCTCATGATCGACGCTGAGGCCGGCGTCGGCGAGCAGGACGCGAAGATCGCTGGGCTGGCGGACGACCGAGGCCGCGCGCTGGTCATCGCGCTCAACAAGACCGATCTCCTGACCCGCGAGGCCCAAAAGAAGGCGATGGATCGAACTCGCGAGATCCTGGCCTTCGTGCCCTGGGCGCCCATGGTGACCGTGAGCGCGCTGCAGGGACGGGGCGTCACAGCCTTGCTCGGGCGTGTGGAAGATGCGGTGGCGGAGCATCGAAAACGGATCGGCACCGCCGAGCTCAATCGCTTCTTCGAAGAAGTGCTCGAGAAGCACCCGCCACCGACGATGCACCATCGCGCGATCAGGTTGTATTACATCACGCAGGCGACCATTGGCCCGCCCACGTTCGTGATCATGACCAACGATCCGAACGGCGTGCACTTCAGTTACCAGCGCTACGTGGTCAATCAGATTCGCAAGCGCTTCGGCTTCCGGGGAACGCCCATGCGGGTTCGTTACCGCGGCAAGAAGAAGCGCGACAAGAAGTAGCTACGCTCGTACCGTTCGAAGCGCGCGGCAGCAACTCTCGTCCGCGCTCTACCAACTGGGCGTTGGTGAGCCCGTGAATTGGCTGTTTGGTCATGCGAACGCGTTACTCTTGCACCAGAAGGAAGTGCGCCGTCGCGACAGCAGCGGGACGCTCCGGGTCATCCTGATACGCGAAGACGCGAACGTTGGCGACCCGCCGACCGTGGCGCGTGAACTCTGCCCGGGCGAACACATCCTCGGGTCGCGCACCCCGGAGGTACTCAACGGTGATGTTGATCGTCTTAGGCACTGCGGTCGTCTCTCCGTGCCACAGAAGCTTGAAGATCGCCGTCGACTCCATCAGAGCGCCGAGCGTGCCGCCGTGCAACGCCGGGACCGATGCATTACCAACGAGGTGGTCCGAGTAGCGCATTCGGCCGATCACGTCGCCGTCGACCAGCTCCGCAGTGATGCCCATGAACCGGGTATAGGGGATGGCTTCTTGGATGGCCGTGAAGTCGCCGGTCTCGCGAACGGCTGTGACTGCATCGCGTAACTTCATACGGACTCTCCGTCCTCGCCCTGACCGCCTTGGTCACGGAGTCCTTCGTCGCCAAAGACGACGAAAGTGCCAGAAGACGTCGCAATGGGGCTCGCCTTGTCACCATGGTGCGCGGCCGCACGGACGAAGGCAACGTGCCGGGTGACCTTGTAGCAGTGCGCGTCGCAAATGACTTCCTGATGGGGCAACGCGGGACGCACGTAGTCGATTCGGAGGTCGAGGGTCGCAACGCGACGGGGTGCAGCGAGCGACATGATGACGGCGCCGCCACATGTGGCGTCGATCAAGCTGGTGATGCAGCCGCCATGAAGCACGCCCGTCTCCGGATTACCGACGAGATCCTCGCGATACGGAAGCGCAAGGGACAAGTGCTCAGGCCTGTAGTCGACCACATGAAGGTTCAACGCCTGGTTGTGGGGGACCGCGCCGACATAGCGCCCTTCCAAGCGCCGCCTGATTTCATCCTTCTCCGGAAGAAACGGGTCGGACATCGTTAAACAACGGGCGGGGGTGGTGGCGTCGCCTGTTCGCCTAGCCAACTGTCGGACGAAACGAACTCGACCCCCTCCACATTCTGGGAGGCGAGTAGATCGGGGTGATCGGTCAGCACCCTGCCCACCCCGGCGGCTTTGGCGAGCGCGACGAGGGCCTTGTCCCAGTCTTCGATGAAGAATTCGTCGGTTTCAACGACATCCACGAGACCCCGAATGGTCGCCATCTGCTGTTCGACGGCGCCGTCTTTGAACTCGGGGATCGCATGGAGCATCGACTCGACTCGC
>Ga0233414_10000716_pt1 | contig 13329 bp, 20 predicted proteins | sample Na_anoxic_10_MG_FD_189020 | JGI IMG/M metagenome (GOLD analysis project Ga0233414, IMG submission 189020) | Seawater microbial communities from Saanich Inlet, British Columbia, Canada - Na_anoxic_10_MG | ecosystem: Environmental > Aquatic > Marine > Inlet | place: Canada: British Columbia...
CTCAGAAGTAATGATTATATTGAAAATATTACTAGATCAGAATGTTGAAACAGCTACTGGTTTAAATGCTATTGTTAAGTTAATGCAGCCTAAACAAGAAGATACAGATTTAAATAAGAAGATCCCAGATTATTTGGGTTAATTTTCACCTCTTTTTTCCTTGGGCTAGAAAGTGATGACGCAGAGTCTAGCTAATGCTTATCTGAAGTAAGCCCAAGGTTTTATATTCTCTGATATAGATATTACACAACAACAAACTATATAAATGATAATTATAATTATAATTATGTAGGTGATAATAAATGCCACAACAAATTGTATATACTGATGAAAAGGAAAATAAGATTGTTGAAGAAGTCGCAAAAGAGGAAAAGATAAGCAAAGCAGATGCAATAAAAAAAATAATAAGGGAATACAAATGGCAAAATTCAAGGGAGGAATAAAAATGGGGATTGAGGAAGATATTAAGGATATTAGAGCTAGTTTATTAGTAATTAAGGAGACTTTATGTTTAACGTATGGACTAGAACCAGGAAATAATGAAGTTGAAATAGAAGAAACTCCTAAAGAAACTCCTGAAGAGAAGGAAATTATTTCTGATAAAAAAGATATTGATACTAAAAAGGCAGAAATTGAGGATCCTATATTCTATGAGTGTACTAGGTGCGGTGTAAGTTTTGCTAGAGGGGAGGAGCATATTTGCAAGACTGAACGAAAAAAGTAACAATGAAACTAAGAATAAAATTATCTATGGTTGCATTTATTGTATTCTTAGTTTTTGGTGTTTTGCTAAGATTTTATTATGCAGGGACATTTATCTATGAAAATCATGGTGGTGACTTTATTCCTAGCAATCCAGACGGTTTATTTTGGTTAAATGATGAGAAACCTCGTGAACTTTGGGCAGAGTTAAATCCTTTGGATAATGAGTATTTTAGTTTGGTTTGTTTCTTAGGTGTTATAGTTATTGGTTTTGTGTTTATCAATTTGAAGGGAATTCATTGGCTTAGTAGCAGTATTTGGGCATTTTTCATGTTATTTAGCAAATACTTGTATACTAAAGGTTCTATAGGATTTTATGACCATGATTATTTAGGCATGTTCTTTTTTATGTTATTATTGTTGATTATATATTTCAAATTTCCTTATGTGTTATTAGCTCCTATTTTATTATATTTAATTCAGCATAGCTGGAGTGGTTTATTGCCTGTTGCTGGATTGTTGATGGTTATAATATTTTTAGAATATTTCTTAGAGAAACTTTGGTATTTGAAATATTTTGTATATCTGTTGTTGACTTGTGTTGTTATTATGCAAACATTTAATCCTTTCATGTTTGTAACAGAGACATTGTTTAGGTTATCTAGGTTAATTATAATTATTCCGTTTTTATTGATCGGACTAAATCACAAAGATAAATTTTGGAATGGTGTATTAATCTTTTCATCAATTGTTTTACTGCATAGTTCAAGAACTGTTATCATAGCATATCCTTTAATATTTTTAGCATTCTGCATGTTTGTTAAGGATAAATACAAGGGTAATAAGCTTATAGTTAGTATTTTATTGATATATTTTTTAATAACACAAGTAGGCATGTATGTTCAGCTTGATCGTTTTGGTACTAATCTATCAGATGAAGGGTTATATTATTTACGAGATCATACTGAAAAGGACAGTATAATCTTATCATGGTGGGATTATGGGTATTATGTTGAATATCTTGGCAAAAGATCTGCTATGTTTAAAGGAAATGCAAAAGCAACAGGATTAAAAGAGTTAAGCACTTTTTATTGTAATGGGTCATTGCCTAGTTATTCGTTTGATTATTTTGTTCATTTTGTTTATGATCCTAATATTTTTCCTGCATTGCTAAACTTTAATGGTAACAAATGTAATACTATACATAATTTTAAAAATGATGATAGATTAAGATTAGAATATTCAAACAAAGATATTGAAATATACAGGAGGTTAGGAATATGATGAAAACAAATTTGATAGTGTATGAAAAACCAGACAAATTTATTGAATTATTGAACCAATTTATTAAGAAAGCAGAAGGGGATGGATATATAATCAGAGATATAAAATATGAAAATATCAAAGAAAGATACAGTGCTTTGTTGATATTGGTTAAATTAAATAAATAGGTGATAAATATGGAGTACCCAAAGAATGATAGTATGGAGAAAAGGTTTAAGGAATTGGATGATTTTGTAGTTAGATGTGAGTCCAATATCAAGCAGATAAGGGATCATATAAAGCGTGCAAAACGGGAAAAGAGTAAGCTAAAAAACATCTTAGAAAATGCTTAAGATAGATAGATATTTATTAGCTATTTTGTTTCTTATTTTGCTAGTTTTAGCTCTTCTTTTTTTAATATATGTTGATGTTGGGTTATGTGACAAGCTAGATAAAAGCTATGAAGTTGCACAAGATACTCTAAGGGCTGTGTGTTGAAATGGACATAATCTATCTAAGGGTTAGCACTAATGAAGATCGGCAAGATTTAGATCAACAGTTAGATGCAATACTTGATAAATTTAATTTAGATAGAAATAAATGTAAAATCATGCGAGATGAAGCTTCAGCATATAATATTGATAAAATTCATAAGAGAAAGGACTTTTTAGCCTTATTAGAGCTAGTTTTTCATGCAAAGGATATAAGTGTCATGGATATATTTTTAGGCAATTATAAAGCTCAAAGTGAGCCTATAGACATTTATGTGTGGGATTATTCAAGGATTATGCGGAATATTATAAAAAACCTATTCTTTTTCCTATTTGCGATGGAACATAATATCAGGATACATACATATAAGGATGCAGGGTTATTAGATGAAGAGATGGCAAATACTCTTAATGGCAAGGCATTAGCTATAATAAACAACGTATTCATAGGTATGCAAGCACAAGCATATAGCGAAACATTATCTAAAGACATATCAAGAGCATATGATAGTGATACTCATTCTAGTAAATATGGCAGAGCTTGGAGTAAGGGATTTACACCTAATATTAATTGGATAGATCATTGGTCAGAAACAATTACCAATAATAAAGGTAAGGTATTTCCTAGGCTAACTGAAACGGGCAGGCTTAGAATGACATCAGATGAACTTAAAGATTTCAAGAAGCATGTAACAAAGCTATTGAAACAAGGATATATGCGGGTTGATATAATCAAAATGGTAGAACAAAACAAGGGAATCTATATTAATCAATCATATATTACAAGGAATTTTCAGGATATTATTTAGACAATGTTGTGCCTTGTGAAGTCTGAGAAGCCCACACCTTTTAAGGGTGGGAGTATGTCACAAAAGTCGGTTCAAAAAGTGTCTAAAGGGTATTTTCTCATTATTTTACTTGCCACTTGATAAGCAATTCATGGTATATTATTAACTATTACATTTTATAGTCGACAAAATAACATATAATAGTATCATATATAGGCTAAAATAAGGTTTTTTCTAAGATTTTGAAATTCTAAACATGTATTTTCGAATTTTACTGTCCTTTTTTATCCCTTTATGCCCCTATTCGATCCTATTTATCGTCGTTAAACGTACTGCGTTCTGTTTGGAAACCACAACAACAATGTTAAACTACAAAAGCACCACAGTATTATGTTTAAGGTAATATTATAGAAATTAGAAAAAGATTTAAATATGAGTTGTTATATTATGCTCATTATGTCATCTGATTCGTATACAAGGAAAGCATATAAGGAAATTTACTTCACCAATTCAGATGTAAGCTTTGAATTTTTCTATAAGAACATGGCAAACTTATTAATTGATTTAATATCTGAGCAGAATATCTACAGAGCCAATAAAAAGATGTTCAGTTTCATAGGAAACTTTCTTTATGCTGTTGATACTAATGAGAATAGGCAAAAAGTCCAGGATGACTGGCTAAATATATATAGTGGTATTGAACATGATGAAGAGTTGAAAAGATTGATTAAACTTGATCAGCAAGAGATAGACATAACAGTTCCTTACATAAGGAAGTATTATTATTATTTTGTTAAACAGATCAAGGTTTTATCATTTTTTCTGGCATCATTAGATAGAACTTATATGCCTACTACTGATCTTAGCAAGAGTTTGTTTAAATGGAAAAACTATCTTCATTTTTTCAATAGTTATATAACTTTTAAGCAATTGGTAACAGATCATATGAGTAGTTTTTCTATCATTAAATATCAGCAGCCGATTAATAGTATCTTGATATTTTACTATGCTTTTAATCAGTATGTTACATATGAAACCAAGGTTGTAATAGAAAATTCTTTAGGCAAACTTATTGATTTCATAATGGACATAGAATATATCAAATTGATAAATAAAGAATATAAAACAAGCAAGGATTTGGAATTGCTAGAAAACACTAAATGGAAGATCCATCATTTTTTACTAGAGATTTATAATAGGATAAACAATGAGCATAGCATATACAATATTATTCCTAAAGTCCAGAAAAAAGTATATGTTGATGCAACGAATATATAAAGATGGCAACCAATTTTATCTTTGAAAATATCTTATGGAAATCAAACAAATTTAGTATCATTGATACGCATTGTTTCAATTCTCTTAAAGAAGATATAATAAAACCCTGCAAGGAAACAGTAGTTACTGCTTGGTTATTTTCTATCTTTATTATCCTTATTGCTCTACTACATTTCATAGTAATGATCCCTTGGAGGCTTGTTGCAGACATTAAGAATTGTTTTAGAGATTTCTTGAGAGGGATGGAGAAATGAAACTTACTAAAAAACATACAAAAAATATTGCAATGACTTTTTATACTTTATTTATAACAATGTGTTTTGTAATTGGTATAACTTTTATCATTGGTGCATGGAAAGTTACACTATCTTTAGTAGCATTAATTGGAGAAGCTTCAAATGTTTTGCTATTATTAAATGAAATGCCAAGAGAACATAAGTTGTGGTTTTGGCTTGTATTATTATGGGTTTTCGGTCAATTTATTTATATATTATTGAATGGTGGTTTTAAGATATGTAAGTTTGGCTATAAACAACTTAGAAAATATGATCAATTAAAAAAAATATAGAAAATGAACGAAACAGATTTAAGAGATATAGATGAAAGGTGTATATTAACAGTTTATGCTACAAGAACTAAAGATGGCAAGGATGCTTTTAGATATGATTTGCCTGACAAAGATAAGTTATTTAAACTGATAGGATTTATGGAAGCAATCAAATTAGATTTATTAGATTATGCAAACGAAAACCCAGAGAATGAGATGAAAGAATGATCCAAGAAAATATTTTAGCAGAGATAGAACAAGAACTAAAAAAAGATAAGAAGAATTTAGAAATCCCATCACATTTTATTGAGCAGTTACAAATCTTATTTTCCAACAAAAGTATATATTCTAGTTGTCATAAAATATTAACTCCTGATTTTCTTAAAAATGCAAACTTTGAACAGATAAAAGAAGTAGCCCAAAACTTTGATGTTGCAAGTACAAGACTTAACAAAATAACAGAAGAGTTAGACGTATATTTATTTCTTAAAGAAGGCTACAGATTAGATTATGATGGATTAATGGTTGAGTTTAAGAAAAGGAAGCTAGACAAATTATTTCCTAATATTGATATTAAGGTTTTGACAGATTTGTATGCAGATCCCACGAAAAAAATCAAACCATATTATAATACAGATGAAGAGATTTATGTTAATCCTATTGTTTTTAGGAAATTTATTATAGCGATTTTGCAGATGGTTTTTAACGAGATGGATTTGTTAGTTGTTTATACGGGGGGTGAAGGTTGCCAACCACAAGGTTCAAAAGTTATGATGGCTGATGGGGAATGGAAAAACATCGAAGATATTAAAAAAGGGGATGAAATAATATCTCCTCAAAAGGATGGCTCACAAAAATTCAGCAAAGTTTTGAGTACAACTAATTGGTTCTGTAATGAAGTTTATGATGTTGAGACTTTAAATAGGAGAAAAAGACATCTTTATAGTTGTTCCAATAATCACCTAATACCTATGAACTTAGTTAGAACAAAAGGTCATACAAATAGAAAAAGATATTGGATAACGCAAAACATTAGGGCAGATGAATATTGTAAGAAAAGCAAAGATATGAAAATAAACTCAACATCTATAAAATCTGGCAAAGTAGAATTTAAGAATAGGATAAATTGTTCAATTGAACCCTACACTCTAGGAGTATATCTTGGAGATGGGTGTTACAGTTGTCAAGTGAAGATAAACAAACATGAATTAAAAAAAGGCAAACTTAAAAATAGATATATAAGGGCAATATCAATAACCTCTGCCGATGATGAAATAATGGAATACATATCAAAGCATTATCCTCTTATGAACATACATGGTAAAAAAAACAATCGAGCAAAGATGTATCAGTTTTCTTTAAATGGTCTATTATGCCAACAATTAGATGAACTTAAATTAAGGGGGAAGGGGAGCGGAGACAAATTTATACCGGAATTAGCTAAATATAGTGATTCAGAATATAGACTTAAACTTTTAGCAGGATTAATAGATACAGATGGTTATTATGGTAAGAAAACAAATCATTATGAATATGTAACAAAATCCAAAAAATTAGCAGAAGATGTATATTTTTTGATAAACAGTTTAGGAATGAGAGGTTCTATAAATAAGTATAAGAAAAGTATAAAAAAATTAGATTTTATAGGTGAATATTATCAAGTAAATTTTTATGCAGGTAATATACAGATTCCAAGTCTATTAGAAAGAAAACAAAATAATGGTAAATGCTTTTATCTAAGTCCAAATAGGTATTCCATTGATGTCAAAAAAGGGAAATCACAAACAGTCTATGGTTTTGAATTAGATAGTCCATCAAGATGGTATATTACTGATAACTGGATGGTTACCCATAATACTGGAAAATCCACTATAGCTGGACAACATATGTTATTAATCCATCAGATATTAGCGAAAGCCAATATTCATAATTATCCATATAAAATAAAACAAATGATGTTTAACAATTTGGCAACTTTAAGAGTGACAGAAGATGATCATTTTTCTGAGAAGTTTAGGCAGTTTACTTTGGATGAAGGTAATGAGTTGCATAGGCAGAATTGGAAAGAAGAAGAAGTTCAGACATTTTTTCAAAGGTTAAGAAGGGAAAGATATAATCAAAGAATAAAATCTATCTGCATTCCTGTGTTGGGGGAGTTATTGACTAATGTAGTAATGAGCAGGGTAAATTTCATATTTGAGGTATATTCAGAGAATATAAATAAATTAGGTATATTAGATAAAGGTAAATGCAATTTCTATATTATTCCTAGGGGTAAATCTATATATTCATATCAGCATAAGAAAGAATTAACTCAGGAACATATAAAGCAAACATTCTATGATACACTTGATAAAAAGAATTATCTTAAGGGATTGCCTAAAGAATTAGTTGTTCAAAGTTTTACATTCAATGGAACTCAGGGATTTAACAAAGATGAATATATAAAAGAGTTAAAAGAAACCAATAAAAGTTTTAATGTAAAAGAAGGCATGAAGCTAGGGAATACATCATTATATGTATTATATAGGTTAATCAAATCAGGTAAACTAAGACCGAAAAACATTAGACTAAATTCCAAAGAACCAGAATATAAAACGTTCCATAAGCTGATAGAAACAGTAAGAAACTATTTTATGGATCATCCAAGAGTCTTAAAGAATGAAGAAGAAAAATATGCTATGAAACACTGAATTTTAACAAAACATATAAAAGATATGTTTCTTAACATTCTTAGTTTGGCATTTTTTGTCAAACAACAGAGGAAAAACCAAAAATGGAAATGGACAAAATAGGCGACAACATTATCAAAGCATTTTTAGTGCTTGTTTCAATTGTTGGCGTTATAGGAGCATTATTTCTTGGTTTATTCCTGATAAGCTTAATTCTGGGGGTTATCTTCGGAACTGTTCTCGATGGGAGCATCACCGTTGATAGCGCAACAAATAGCACCCTAACAAATGTACAGGGAAACTTTTCAAGCACAGTTGCTGACATCACGTCTAGCGCTGGAATAGCTGGAAGTTTGATACCTGTTGCTATTGTTCTGGTTGTATTTGCAGGATTAGTGGTTCTGGGATACAAGGGATATAAAGGCTGGAAAGGAAAAGGTGGCAGTCAGGGAGGATATTAAAATCCTTACCTAATGGTGCTATACAATTGTATAGCATTTTTTTTCTATTTTCTAAAAACAAAAACTTTAAATATTAGTTATACTTATAAGATTATAAAATGGTAAAAATCGATCTAAATCTAAGACAATATCTAGAAAACGATGTATCTGTGGATCATTCCGACGAAGAATTTTTGAAGAACATCGAAAGTTATGAAAAAAAAGACTTTGTTGATTACTTTAAGCAAGAACGTGCTGAACAGCAAAAAAGCGAAGAAAATTTAGAATCTGAATCTAAAGAAGAAGGTAGCGATTTAGATGATTTTAAATAAACCCAGCGACCAATTCAAACAACCGCAAGACGTAGAAGGGTTAGAACACTATGATAACCTATCAAAAGAAGAGTTAAGAACTAGGGCTAAGAAGGAATTTAATATTAGTGATGAAGAATGGAAAGATAAGACTGAAGTAGAACCTATGATTTCTAAGGAGACAGCTGATGATATTGCTAATCTGGATAAATATTTTGCTGAGAGGTTAGAGAATGCCCTTTTTGGTAAAACCCTAGTCAGAACAGGGAAAGGTGAGGAACGGTGGGTACAGACAGGTAAAGCTATGGCTGGCACATTGCTAATGAGGAGTTGTTGCGGTATAATTCAAACATATGCTAATAAGTCTATGTGGGTTAGCAATATAAGGGAAGAAGATTTTAATATGCAATTTGAGGATGCATTTAAGAAAGTTAGTGATATGATTCTTATGCCTCATACATATGTTGATGTTAATTCTATAAGAACAATACTTAAAATATTCAAAGATACATTTTGGAATATAGGGAGTATTCTGGGTAAAACTGGTAAAAACATGGATGCATATTTTCGAGCATTAAATAATAAGTATGATGATTATGACAAGAAACTCAGGGATAAATATGGTGACTAAACTTGTTTGGCAGAAATAAAAAAAAGAAACAGAATAAAGGTAAGGATATTGAACAAGTATCTAGTACTAAGATAGAGGTTAAAGTTTTCTCTGCATTGGGTGGCGATTTAAGAACACTTAAAGCTACATATAGTGCTATTGAATTAAGGAATGATTTTAGTGAGTTAGTCAGTATAAACGACAAATTTAAACATGATGAAGATGTAAATTTTCACATGGACAGTATTTATCGTGAGATGCAGGTCTTGTTAGATTTCAGATCAAAAAGCAAAGCTGAGAAACAAACATCATTAAATCAAAAAGTCCAGAAGCAGGAAAAACTAATATTCTTTTTGGATAGAGTTCCAGAACTTAACGCATTTTACAATTATCAGGATGAGTGGGCTAAACTTAGGGATTTGCGTGTACTGAGAAACTATCTAAGATTAGATGATCATGGCAGTTATTTTTATATAGAGAATGGTGTTAGAACTTATGAGTTTGATTCTGTTGACGGTTTTTTAATTCCACGCTGGCATGGTAATGATACATATAGCAGTTACCCAGATCATACAAGAACCAAAAAGATTAAGATCCAAGAAGATTATATATTCCAAAAAGAGATGGCAAGCAGAAGGTTTGATATGAAACTTATGAGTTATGCTGCTATTTTCTTTGCTGTTAATATGGTGTTATTAGCAGGCATGGGTGTTGGTGCTTATTTTGCTTTTGATAAAATACAAAATATCGACAATGAAGCTATCCTAGCTAGTCAAGCATGCATGGAAAATTCTCAGCAATTAAATGAACAGTTTGGTCAAGTTATAAAAGATACTTTTGATTTTCGACGTAAGATGTTAGTGCAAGATACAGATTTAGGACAGCAAACGATTGAATCAGAAAAAGCCGAAAAGCCAGGATTAATAGAAAGAATCTTAAATAAATAAGAAAATTTTATAAATATCAATGACAAGTAATATTTAAATTGGTAAAAAATCAATTATTTCTACACAAATTACAACCTTATTCTACTATTAACTCACTAATATCCCAATGCCTAGATATACGATTGGACAAGGAGCAACTGTTAATAAGATAAAATATTTGATATTAATAATCTTGTTTGTAATACCTTTTTGTCTAGCTGATGACATAATTGAGTTAGAGTCTTACAAACAAAACACAGATATAGATATAAAAGCACATTGTCAGCATACTGGAGGTTCATGTTCTGATTCTGCTTCATGCAATATAACTGTGGATTACCCGCCACCTGATACAAATTATATGGTGTTTGATCAGTCAATGACCCAGAATAGAAGTTTTTATAATTATACATTATCTGATTCATCAAATCTTGGCTGGTATTCAATGACTATTTCTTGTGTAGATGGAAGTTATGAAGTAACAAACAATTACAAGTTTCAAATTACAGAAACAGGCGACGAAAGTAGTACATTATTTATTTATATAATTGAGTTAATAATGAAGATTGCTTTTTTTGTATTTTTAATAGTTATTTGCATTTGGGGTATAAGATCAGTAAAAAAAGCTGAGAAAACCCCTTATAAGCTAGTAGCCTTATTAAGATCCTTATGGGCTGGAGCTTCATATGGTATGATTATTATTAGTCCATTAATTGCTTTATTTTTATTCCATCCAAACTTTGATATAGGAATAGTTCAAAGATTAACGCTTAATACATACTTGATTTTGTTGGTTATAGCATCACCTATAATAATGTTTAATATGTTTTATTTTGGAAGTCAGATGTTAATGAAACTTGGTGGGTTATATTATGATGCTGAAGCGACAAATCTAGTTTTAAATGATTTAGACAAATTTACTGGGAAATTATCACGCTGGAAAAATAAGATAAGCAATAAAATGTTTAGAAGAGGAAAATAATGCAAAGGACAATATTAACCACAATAAGTCCGAATTTGTATGAATTATTGAAATATGAAAAAGATAGGTTAAGAATAATAGAGAAAAAAAAATGCAAAAGTCGAAGAAAATATATAACTTTGTACCATGCAAGCGAGTCTATTGTCAGGAGGGTTAAAAGATGAATGATGAGATGAGTTTGTACGGACTAATATTTTTATTAATTTCAGCTACAATATTGTCTTCATTAGCTATAAATTTTGTAATTCTTCAGTATGGTATAACTAATGATTATGTGTTTGTCCGATTGCAAGATATAAGCGAGGATTTTGAAGAACAAGGGTTATACACAAGTACAATAAATATAACCAATATGACTTTAAGTGCAGGTCAGGCATACCAGGACACAATAAACTGGCTAGATAATATTTGGTTTGCGGTATATATTGGATTTATTATGATAACTTTTGCGATAGCTTACAGGATAAAATCACCTTCTGATATATCTTTCTTTATGGTCATGCTTTATGGGATATTTATATTTTTGTTTGTCGGATGGATTTCTGATGTATTTGTAAGTTGGTTTACAACAAATGTCACGTTAGCAATGCTGCCTAATGCTTTAGAGTATTTCCCAAAATTTGAATGGTTTACTAGTAATATAGGGATAATTAATGTTTGTCATGCTGTAATTTTACTGATACTTAGTAGGATAAATTTTCAGCATGCTTTACGTTCAAGCATAAACAAACAAGAACTGGAATCATTAGACCAGGAGGAGATAAATTGAACAAAGCAATAAATATGTTAACTATTTGTACTCTGATTTTAGCATTTTGTATTGCTGGCTTATCTTGGCAAAATCATGAAACTAATAATAATCTTTTCTTAATTGACAAGAATATGCACATTATGGATTCAAATTTCCAAGAACAGATAAATTATCAGGTAGGTCAAATAAGAACTCATTTATTGGCAAATGGTACTATAGTTGATTATAGCAATGTTAATGGTCGATATTATCCCACTAATATGCACATTTTGATATATGGTAAATCTCGCAGTATTAGTTCTGTTCATAAAACTGCTATACATGAGATTGGTCATTATATTTACTGGGAAAAGATGATTAGAAAAGAAAGAGAATCTTGGGATAATTTAACTTTTGATTGTTATCCCAGTGAATATGCTGAGGAAGACAATGGAGAGAACTTTGCTGAGAGTTATTATTTTTGGTATATGGACAATTTAACCTGTGAACCTCAATTAAGTTATTTCAATAATCTAAGTGAGAGGATAGAGATAAGGTGAAAAAATATCTATTTTTAATATTATTATTGATTCCTTTAGTTTCAGCTATAGATTGGACTGATGAATTACAGTTGTATTTGCCTTTTAATAATACAATTGCTGATTTTTCTGGTGATTCAATTGCAATAAATTTTTCATCAAATAGAACAACTCAACCTTTATGTTATCAAGAGACAGCAAATGTAAGTACAACATGTGGTGGTTTAAATAGTGGTGTTTATTCATGTAGTGGAAATTGGGATGCTACTAGGATTTGTGAAAATGCATTTGATGGTGATTGGGGTACATATGCTTATGGAGCTGCTGGTAATACTGGTTATATATATATTAACTACACAAAACCTTCTGAGGCTGGTGGTGCTATCTGGCAATTAAAATACCTCTCATCTTCTGAAACCGAAAGAAACTTCTCTATACCTAATAATTGTTATGATGTATATGATAATATTATAAGTTTACAAATTATTTCAAGTAGAGTATTACCACTATCTATAAATTTATCTTGCTATAGCTCAACTGGTTGGAATCTTCTTAATTATACTTTTGGTGATATGTGGTTTTGGGAAGAAGGAATATATTGGGTTACTCCAGATTATATAGTGGATAAGAATAATGTAGCAAATAATTCTCTTAATTTTGATGGTATTGCAGAATCATTAAACGCTAGTTTAACTGAATCATATAATACCACTTCATTCTGGTATAAGAATAGTAGTAATGTTTGGAATCATGTTGTCAATGTTACTGGCACATATTATTTAAATTCTACCTCTACTACATTACCTAGCGATTATCCTATGTATTTTGGGACATTGATAATGGGTATGACTGATGCCTCTACTTATTTCAATGGTTCAGTAGATGAGGTTAGGGTGTATAATAGGAGTCTAGCTTCTTGGGAAATAGAGAATTTATATAATGCTTATGACAATTTTGATTTAAATGTCAGTTCAAACATATCAGATTACTCAGGTGATCAGACACAAGACTTTGATGTATCAATTAGTTATATTATGGGTAGTGGTGTTA
>Ga0233414_10000719_pt1 | contig 13319 bp, 15 predicted proteins | sample Na_anoxic_10_MG_FD_189020 | JGI IMG/M metagenome (GOLD analysis project Ga0233414, IMG submission 189020) | Seawater microbial communities from Saanich Inlet, British Columbia, Canada - Na_anoxic_10_MG | ecosystem: Environmental > Aquatic > Marine > Inlet | place: Canada: British Columbia...
ATCATTTAAAGTTTCTGTATCTCTAAGTCGTTCAAAACCATTGGATGCATAACTTAAACGATCAATTATAATAATATCCCAGTCTGTATTTTTATAAATATGTTCAACGAAATGATGACCTATAAATCCACATCCTCCTGTTATAAGAATTTTCATTATATTATGAATATAAATTATTATTTAAATATAAATTTGGTTATATAATATTTATATGAATATATGTATTTTAATGCCAACTACTATTGAGGTGGATGATAATTGTTCACTATATAAAGCTAACTGCTTAATGCCCAATAATATTAGAATTAAGCAGTATATTGATGGTATACAACAAGTTAGAAATTTAAATCCAGATATAGAAATATATATAAGTGATAATAGTAATTATTTAAATAAAGAATCTGAATTATTAAATATTATTAACGAAAATAATATTAAAATTATTATGAATGCACCCAATAATTTTGGCCATATAAATAAAGGTAGTGGATTAATAGAAAATTGGATACATAATAATGATATAATTAAAAAATATGATTATATTATACATTTTGAACCAAGACAATTACTTCAAAGTAATCAATTTATAGATAATTTTTTAAAAAATCCAAGAAATTTATTTACATTAGGAAGTGATAAAAAACATTTTAACACTGGTTTATTCTGTATTAAAAGTGATGTTTTATTACAATTTATTAAATTAATTCAACCACATATACTTATTAAAAACAATTATAGTATTGAGAATATCATATATAACTATATTATTGGCAATAAAATATCATATAATTTATTAGATAAAATGGATTTGATATGGTATTTTCCCAATCATCCACCAGTTTATCATTAAAAATTTTACAAAAATAACTAATGATAATTAATGTTATAAATAAAATAAATAATTATTTGGAATTTCTTTATATATCTTATAATTATAATTTTCTAACATATTACATATCTCATCTTCGCTGGTATTTGCATCTTTTAATGTTTCTCCTATTTCAAATATTCCCACTTTAATTTTATTATTTTCCAACATATTTTTTGCTCCATCTAATACCATTTTTTCTGCTCCTTCAACATCAATTTTAATAAAATCAATATTATTTATAGATTTTTCATTACAGTAGTTATCTATCGTATTTGTATTAACATTTAATATTGTGATGTCTTGACCTTCAGATTTTAAATCATTAAATACTGGACGATTTATTATACTGGATAACCCAACACTCCATAATGGTATATTAATATTAATATTTCCAATATTATCTGTTAAACAAATTTTATTCATTATTACATGTGAATATTTTTCAATAACTATATTAGATAATTTTGGATGTGGTTCAAAACAATGTATATTAGTTGTAAAATTATTATTAGATAATACTTTTACAAAACTACCTGCGTTACAACCTACATCAAAAAATACAGGCGATATATTTTTATTCATCTTTTTAAAATTTTGTATTGTAGAATCTAACATATAATAATCTATATTATTTAATTCTGTAAAATCATGTTTTTCAAAACATTTATCAAAAAAATCATTATTATTTTCCATAGGTTATTATATATTATATATTATATATTGTTTTTATATTATATTATCCTTAAACTATAATTTACATATTATTTATTAAATTTACCAATTTTTCACCACATTTGTTTGATGAAAGATTTTCTAGAATAAATTGTCTTGGTTCATACTTGTTTAAATCATTAATAAATGTATTATATTTATTATCTAATTCATTTATATCATAAAAATATTCCCCACATCTCTCATCCCAATAGGGTATTGTAGTACAAGGAATTGATGTATAAGATGATCTATATTCTTGATTCATGGTTCTTGTATTCCAAACTAATAAAGGAACATTACAAGACAAAGCTTCTTCTATTGCAAATCCTTGACTTTCATGAGCATCTAATATAATTCCAAATTTACTATGTTGTAAATAATTTAAATAATCTTCTTCTTGATATTTATTATCATAATTAAATATTCTATATGTAATATTTTGTTTTTTAACAAATAATTCTAACAACTGTAAATCTTGTGGATTTCTATGTTTAAAATAGATGAATACTTTATCCCTTGGAACATTTTCTTTTATATTAAATTTATATGTATCAACTGGAAATGGAAATGGTAATATAGGTATATTATTAATTCCCATATTAATCCATACATCAGCAGCCCATTTACTAGGTTGTATATAAATACTATTATTATAATTATTATTTATTAAATTAATTTTATTATCAGGAAATACAGAGAATTGTGGACCAAATATGAAAATTTTTGTAGGATATTTAGAAACATCGACAGGTTTATCTGGTGAATAAATTATATCATAGTTATTAATATCATTAATATTTCCAAAATGATATTGCCATTGTAAATAATTTAATATATTTATTAATCCAATTTTATTTTTAAAATGAAAATTTGACGATAATACTAAAAATTTCATTAATGTCTTTATTATATTTAATGTTAATATAATAAAAATTATTATTTAACACATGATTTTATTCCATTCTGGTAGAAATAAATCGGCGGTGTTTTTCTCTCCTTGTGCTGGTCCAAACCATATAGATGGATAGAACACCTCATTTTTATTTTTATTAAAATATGCACCCCACCAGCTAAAACTACTATTTGCTATTATATTATGTTGACATAAAGACATAATTATCATTTGTTCCCAATCTACATATTTAGAATTTATTTTTGTAAAATTTAGTTCTGGAAAATAACCTTTTAATTTATTAATATTTTCTAGTACAATATTAATATCTTTTTCTTCACAAAAATAAAGTACATTCCAATCATTTTTATTTGTTTTATTTATTAATGATTCTAATGCATTTTTATAATAATCAATTGTCATAATAGGATGATGATTTTGAAGATTAATATAATCACCAATTCTAAAATGAAGAGAGACTATATTATTAAAATCATATGAATCTTTATAATTATTTGTTTGATCTTCTAATTTAATGAATCTCTCTATTTGATCTTTATTTGAATGAAAATATTTATAAGATTGATAATATCCAAATAATTTAAATGGTTTATTAATAAGTGGAATTTCAGAATAATGAAAATTGGCTTCTCTAAAAACAGGAATATTCATAGTTGGAAGTAGAATAAAATGTTTTAAATTTTTTAAAAAATTATCCCAATAATATGGACGATCTACTCTATCAATAGGTTTATGTTCAAAATAAAATGATTTTTTATAGGTTAATGTATATGAAATAAGAGTAAAAATTTGAAATAGTTGATTTCCTAATCCACCCATAATATGAATCGTATTTGAGGTTGACATTATTAATATTTATAATTATTATTTTTTTAAATATTAATTTGTTTCAAACATATCTTTAATTAATTCATCTAGATCATAATTTAATTTCCATCCTAGTTTCTCTTTTGCTTTTGATGAATCACCTAATAATAAATCCACTTCAGATGGTCTAAAATATTTGTTATCTATACTTAATACAGTTTTACCATTTTCTTTATTAGTTGCATATTCTTCTAAACCTGTTCCGTGCCATTCTAGGTCAATAGATACATATTTAAATGATTTTTCAATGAACATTTTAACTGTAGTTGTTGTTCCAGTAGCTAATACATAGTCATCTGGTTTATCTTGTTGAAGCATTAACCACATACCATAAACATAATCTTTAGAATGCCCCCAGTCTCGTTTACTATAAATATTACCTAATTGAATAGATTCACATTTACCATTTACTATTTCTTTAATACCATTTATAATTTTTGCAGTAACAAAATTAGCACCTCTTCTTGGAGATTCGTGATTAAATAAAATACCGTTACATGCAAATAGGTTATAACTTTCTCTATAATTTTTAACTAAATAATGACTATATACTTTAGCACAAGCATAAGGAGATTGTGGATTGAAAGGAGTAGTTTCGGTTTGTGGTGTTTCTAATACATCTCCATACATTTCACTTGTTCCAGCCTGATAAAATTTAATTCTGTTATGTATATGTTCAGGAAGATTTCTGATAGTTTCTAATAATTTTAATGTTCCAATACCGTCTACCATTGATGTATATTCGGGAATATCAAAAGATATTTTAACATGACTTTGTGCAGCCAAATTGTATATTTCAAGAATTTTAAAATCAAAATTCTCATTTAATATTTTATGTATAATATTTGTGATAGATGATCCATCTGTTAGATCCCCATATTCTAAAAATAATTGATCTCTAATATGATCTAATCTAGAAAATGTATAAACTAATGATGTTCGTCGTACGATACCATATACTTTATAATTTTTTTCAAGAAGAAGTTCAGCCAAATAAGAACCATCTTGGCCAGTAATACCAGTAATAAACGCAATATTAGACATTAGATAATAACAAACTATTGTATTTAAATAATAATAAATATTATTTTATTTTATTCAACAGTTACAACTTTGGCTAAATTTTTTGGTTTATCTGGATTTATATTTTTACTAATAGCTATTTTATAACATAATAATTGTAAAGCAATTGTATATAAAATTTCTTGACATGTTTTATTTTCAGGTACTAAAATACAATTTTCTGGAGGAATGTCAATATCTTTAATTTCAGTAATTACCAATATCTTCGCTTTTCTACTTTGAATTTCTTTATATACATTCCACATTTTTTCTTGATGAACTTTATTAATCAATAAAATTACAGGAAAATTTTCATCTAATAAAGCAAAAGGACCATGTTTAAGAGCTGTTGCAGAATATCCTTCTGCATGTATGTAACAAATTTCTTTCATTTTTAAAGCTGTTTCATATGCAATATATTTCATTGTATTTTTTCCCAATATAAATAAATTTGTTTGATTAAAAAATGAGATATGATGATTAGTAATTAAATTATTATTTAAAATATCTTTAATTTGTATATTTACTTTTCTAATATCATCATATATAGAATTATTAATTATATTATTATTATCTTGTAATAACCATAATGAAAATAATTTTAAAACCATTACGGTAGATGTAAATGATTTGGTTGAAGCAACCGCGACTTCTCTACCAGCATTTAGATAAATACCACAATCGACTTCTCTAGCTATAAGAGAATCGATTTGATTAATAATTCCAAGAGTGATAATATTATTTTTATTTTTTATCATTTCTAAAACTTTGTGCAAATCTTTTGTTTCACCAGATTGACTACACATAATTAATAATGTATTACCTTGTAAAGGAATATCATTTAATTCAAAGTCGGCTGCATCAATACAATTAACATAATTTACACATTTAATATTTTTAGAATAAATAGCTCCTATTTCACATGCATTTAAACTAGTACCACATCCTAAAAAAATAATATTTTTAATATTTTTAATATGTGGTTTTAAATATGTAAGACCTCCTAATTTAATAGTGTTATTAAAAATACGAGCTCCGTTATTAATAGATCGTAATATAGAATGTTCTTGTTCCATAATTTCTTTCATAGTCCAATGATCATATGGATGAGGAGTTAAATTAATAGAATTTTGTTCATGATGTATAATTGAATTATTTTTATTATTAATAATACCATTATTTAATGATAAAGTTATAATATTTTTATTATCTATTACAATATAATTTTTAATTTCATTTACAAATCCCGAAGGTTCTGACGTTGCTATAATATAATTATCATTCTCTCCTAATATAATAGGAGAACCATTTTTAACTATATATATTTCATCCTGATTATCTTTGCACATAATAGCTAAACCATATGTACCTTCTAACATATTAATTGCATATTCGATTGATTGTGTTATATTATTATGTTGTATATAAAAATATTCAATTAAATTTACAATAATCTCAGTATCTGTTTCTGAATAAAATATATAACCATATTTTAATAACATATTTTTAAGTTCAATATAATTTTCAATTATTCCATTGTGTACAAGACAAATGTTTTTTGAATTTGAAATATGAGGATGAGAATTTTCTATAGTAATTGACCCATGTGTAGCCCATCTTGTATGTGCTATTGCAATATTAGTAATTAAATGAGAAATATTATTAGAAAATAAATTAAAATCGTCAATATTATTTGTATTTGTTACACAATTTACATCACATATATGTTTGTTTATATTAATATTATTATGTATAAAACATGCTAATCCAAATGAATCATAACCTCTATTCTGAAGTTGTTTTAAACTATTAGTAATAAATGGAATAACATTTTTATTTTTATTTTTAGATAATACTACACTAATTCCACACATTATATAAATATAAATATAAATAATATTTATATAGATTTACGAATAAAAGTTAAAAATCATCGCTAAGGTCGAAAACGTCTTCTGTTTTTGTTTTTTCTGCTAATGCGTATTCTGAAACTCTTTTTTCAAAAAAATTAGTCTTACCTTCAATACTTATCATATCCATGAAATCAAATGGATTAGATTTATTATATATTTTATCATATCCAAGTTGAAGAGATAGTCTATCGGCTATAAATTCTATATATTGAGACATTAAGTCGCCATTCATACCAATTAATCTACAAGGCAATGCCTCATTAATAAATTCTTTTTCAATTTCAACAGATTCTTTAATAATTTCCATAACTTTATGTTTGCTTGTTTTTTTAGTTAATTTATTATATAATAATACAGCAAATTCAGTATGGAGTGCTTCATCACGAGAGATTAATTCGTTAGAGAATGTTAATCCAGGCATTAATCCCCTTTTTTTTAACCAGTAAATACTACAAAATGCACCTGAAAAAAAAATACCTTCTATACATGCAAATGCAATTAGTCTGGTAGCAAACGAACTTCTTTTATCATTTATCCATTTAATTGCCCAATCAGCCTTTTTCTTTATACAAGGAAAATTATCAATAGCTTTAAATAATGTCATTTTTTCCTCTCTATCTTTAATGTAGGTATCAATCAATAGTGAATAAACTTCAGAATGAATATTTTCCATAGCAATTTGAAAACCGTAAAATGCTCTAGCTTCACTTAATTGAACTTCTCCCATAAATCTAGCAGCGAGATTTTCAAGGACTATTCCATCACTTGCCGCAAAAAAAGCTAGTATATGTGAAATAAAGAATTGTTCTTCTTTTGTCAAACCATCCCAATGTGTAATATCTTTTGATAAATCAATTTCTTCTGCTCTCCAAAAACAATCTACTTGCTTTTTATACATTTTCCATATGTCTTGGTCTTGTAATGGAAACATAACATATCTATTTTCATCTTCTTGAAGCAAAATATCTGTTTGAGTTTTAGACATCCTAAATATTATATGTACATATTTTTATATCTATTAAAAAAATCATTTTTGCTACATTATGTAGGAAAGTTTTTAAATATTAAAATACTTATTATGTAATATTCTAATAAACTTCTTTTAAAGAATATTTTAAAGAAAAATAAATATAGTAAATATATAACATGGAATTAGCTTTAAGAGATCAACAAATTCATCAATTAAAAGCTGAATTAGAACATAGAAAAAAAATATTATGTAATAAAAGAGTTCTATTAAAAAAGACTGTGAAAGATAATATTTTTTTAAAAGACGTTGCAAATGATTATGAAAAATATAATAATTATGTTATTAATGAAAAAGAAAAACAAATAGAATATTTTAAAATACTTAATAATTATATTCAAGGTATTACTTTAGATCTAAATTTTACAGATAATAAATTAAAAGAATCCAAAGAGGATCAAGACAATATTCTAAAGGAAATAAGTTATTTGAAAGATGAAATAGAAAATTTAGTAGATTCTAGTGAAGTGGGATATTAATTCTTTTGATAATATAGATGAATGATATTTCTATTGAAGAAATTAATAAATTATTAATGTTAAAAGAAAACAAAATAAAAATAATGGAACATACAACAAATAAGAGTAGAGAGAAATTAAAACAAATAAATGATACATTAGACAAAGAACAAAAGATTTTATTAAATATTTTCTCTATGTTACAAAAAAATGAGATTGAATTAATGGATATACATGATGATTATAATATTACTGAAATATATTCAACAATAAAAGATATTCAAAATTCATTACGTAATACTAAACTGGCTTTAGCAAATTTAATAAGATATAACTAAAATTATATATTATTTTGTTTATAAAATATATAATGAGTACTAACGATTTTAGTTATCAAGAAACTTTGAACAAAATGGCAGAGTTACAAGATTTAGCCGCTACTGTTGAAGATACTTCAGCTAAACTTTCTGAAAAAAAACAAAATTTAATGAGATTAATTGGTGATTGTAATAAACAAGTCAATGCTTTACAAGATAATATTGGTAAAATTAAAGGACAAGGTTCTCAAGCTAAAGAACAAGTACAAACCTTAATAAAAAAAGCAGATGAGAGACAAACATCTACTATTCAGAAATTAAAATCTTCTATTGAAGCAATGAGTAACACTGACCAACTAGAAAAGCAATTAGATTTATTAAAACAGGACATTAATAAAATAGCACGTGTTATGGATACTCCTGGTCCAGAACAAGTAAATATTAATGCTGATGCTGCCGCTGCCGCTGCTGCAGCTAAATCATCTCAACCAAAACCGTATATTCCACCATCTCAACGTGGAAAACCTCCTTCTTCTCCTCCTCCTACTGTAGGAGGATATACATATGGTAAATCTCGTAAAAGAGATGGAAAAAGAAGAAGAAGAAGAGGTAAAAATTCTAGAAAGAAAGGAAGAGGAAAACGATAAATAAATAATAAATAATATATATTATTTATTGGTCATTTTATTGTTTTTGTTAATATTAGTATTAGGAGCATTTACATTTAATAATTCAAATTGTGCCAAATATTCTTCATTAGTTAAATTGTAATTATCTTTCTCTTTATGTTTATCATTTATGTATTGTGCACAAGTTCCACAATGATCTTCATTTGAATAATCAATAGTTAAATTTATATTTTTATCACTATCTTTTAGTTTCCATCTACCGAGTGGTGTAGTTATCTTATAATTAAAAAAATTTCTAAAGATTTTTTTAGACATATTTGAAATATAATTATTATTAATTAGATTTTTAATAAATACCATGATATAATTATTACTGTATGTGTATTTATATTATTTATTTATAATATTAAATACCTAATCTAAATGGAACATTACAAGAATTGGGAAATTTACCATACATCTCTCTATGTCTTAAATTAGATATTTTTTTCTTGGAGTTTATTCTTTTGTTTCTAATTTTTCTCCATCTTCTTTGTATTAATCGTACCCAATGTGTTTTTATAATACACATAGCATAATCATTTACTTCAATTTGTTCTACTATTTGTATCCCAATTACTTTTTTATTTAAAAGATTTATAAAAATATTATTATAATATTCGTCAAATATATTTTCATTAACTTTATCAGATATTTCATTCTTTATCAATTTTAAATAATTTTTAATTTCTTTATAATCACGTTTATCATAAAATTCGTCAATACTAATAGATGTATCATTTATAAAATATTTTGACAATTGTTCTTCTGATGGAAATTCATTGTCATGAATTTCTCCATGTATATTTTTATTCCATAAAATAACAATTGCTAGTTTAAACTTAGAATTTACCATATTTAATTAATTATAATTATAATTTTATAATTAATTACTAATCAATTTTTTCTAGTATTACTATATAATGAAATCTAATATGAAGATGCCAAAAATGCCAAAAATGCCAAAAATGCCAAAAATGGATAAACTTTTAAATGATAAAAACGTGTTATATATCGTGTTTGTTGTTGCAATCTTAAATATATTAGGATATCTTGTGACAAATAATCTAGAAGCTGTTATGTTTTTCATAATTGTTGGATTATTATCTACATACTTTAGTAAAAATATGATTATTGTATTAATCATTGCTATTGTTTTTACATCTATATTTTCTTCTACACGTTCTCCTAAAGTAATATATTCTAAGGAAGGTATGAATAACATGGATAATAATACTGATAAAGAAAATGATAACACAACTGATAACACAACTGATAACACAACTGATAAACATGATATTACTAAAAAAAAACAAATGATAAAAGATGATATAAAAAAAGCAGAAAACGCTCATAAAACTAATAACACTAATAACACTAATAACAATAATAATAATTCTTCCAATGATTTAGAAGGTATGGAAAATTCTAGACCAACAGGTAATCAAAAGAAAGCTAATAGAATAGATTATGCCACTAATTTAGAAGAAGCATATAGTAATCTTCAAAAATCTATAGGAGATGGAGGAATTGAGGGTTTAACACAACAAACAGGTGATCTATTAAAGCATCAAAAAGAATTAATGGATAATATTAATAATATGCAACCTTTTTTAAAAACAGCTGAATCTTTTATGAATAATTTAGATCTAAGTGGTCTTGATGGTATTGGTAGTATTCTTTCTAAAGTTACTGGTAAAAAAAATTCCGAATAAACATGAATAAATTATATAATATTATCATTTACTATTATATAATATAATATGACTAAATGTCCTCCAGGTGTTATTTGTTTTGAAAACTTTACTTTTATATACATAATTTTTGCTTTAATTTTAATAATATACTTAATGTATTCTCGTGATTCTCATAATAATATTACAATTAAAAATGAAGAAATTAATAATGGTAATATTAATAATGGTAATGGGAATGGCAGAGGATTGTTTCCTAGACCTAGTTATTCCTTTTCTAATGTTCAAGAAGATGTTCTTTTAAATCCTTATTCACCGCCTTTAAGAGATGAAAGGTTTATTCAAACTACAGATATTAGAGGAGGTATACCTATTAATATTAGTACTCAAGGAATAGATACTAATTATAGACAAGTTGGTTTATTAAAACGTATAAATGGACCAGAAATGTTATTACCCTTAATGGGAAGACCATTAATGGTAGCTAGAGATAAATGGCAATATTATACAATGAGCGATAAAAATAATGCTATTAAATTACCCGTTTCATTTAAATCAAAAAGTTGTACGAATGAATATGGTTGTAATGAAATTTCTAATGGCGACACGGTTTATGTTGATGGTATAGATGCTCCATTTCAAGTAACTTTATATGATAATGCTATTATGAAATATATTCCTTATATTTAAAAAGTACAACTAGCAGAATGATTATTGTTATTAATATTATCGAATCGTTTAATTAAATTATTTCTACAATTATTACTACAAAATGGATCATCATTATACATATATAATATATCTGAATTTAATATAATTTTATTACAATGTATACAGTTGGGTAAAATTATATTTAATTTTTGTTTATGTTTTTTTTTTAATTTTTTATATTTATTCTTTGTACTAATATGATTGTTAATTAAGTTACTTTCTTCATCATTATTATTATTATTATAATAATCAATATTTTCAATATTTTCTTGTTTTTCAATTTCGTTCATTATATCTTCATTATATCTACTAAATATTTCATCTGAATACGCATTATTTTTTGTACGTAGTGTTTGTGGGTAAAGAAGTGACAAAATCCAATGATAATATGAAATACACATTTTTATAATCATTTAATTGATTACTTTTATAATTATACTTATATTTATATTTATATTTAAAAGTAATCAATTTTAATTTAATTTAATCTAATTTAATCTCATTTCAATCTAATCCACTAATGGTTTCACCTTCAGTATTTTGTGCAAAATTTTTAACAATTACTTGACTTTCTGTAGGAACAAACATAGTTACTTCTACTCTTTTAAAATTTTCATTAAAATTGTTTTCCTTTATTTCTAATTCTATGTTATTATTATCTGGTTCTGGAGTCGTGGATGTAGCACCTGTAGAACCTGTGGCTCCTGGAGTCGTGGATGTAGCTCCTGGAGTCGTGGATGTAGCTCCTGGAGTCGTGGATGTAGCTCCTGGAGTCGTGGATGTAGCTCCTGGAGTCGTGGATGTAGCTCCTGGATTTGCACCTGTGGATCCCGTAGTACCTGTAGAACCTGTAGTACCTGTGGCTCCTGGAGTTGTCTGATTATCTACTGTACCACAGTCAAATGTATCATTTTTTTTATCTCGATTTTGACCACAATTAACAAATTTTTTAAAATCTTCTAAATTTAACATTAGTCCTGCTCCTCCTGATTGTGTTGAACTATGTGGTTTTGAAGAATATCCATCGTATGTACCTATTAATGACATATAAATTTTTCCATTTTTTGTAGTTGGAGGACCTACACCTACACGTTCCCTTATTTGTTTCATAGTTAGTGGATTTTCAAAACCGATTACATGTTTAACTATATTAGAATTATCTTTGTGTTTACCATCGTCATATTTATTGTTTGTTAAGAATAGTATTAAGTTAATTTTGCCGTCTGTTTTTGGTAACATATTAAATATCTTTTCTATTTCCTTATCAGATATTTTATCAGGTAATTTATTAGTTGAATCTTGTGATGGAATATTATTCTCACTTGTACTTTTAGTTGAATCTTGTGATGGAATATTATTCTCACTTGTACTTTTAGTTGAATCTTGTGATGGAATATTATTATCATTTATAGTTTTAGTTGTATCGTATAATGATGGGTATTTAACTAAAGCTAATCTTTCATAAATAGATATTGCAATATTAACAGCATCAAAACACATAGTATCTTTAGTATTATCATTATTTGCTAATTCGAAAAAGTTTATTAATTTATCCCTAGCTTCATCTAAAGTATCTGGAATTATATTGAAATCATAATTATCTTTAAATAGATCTTTACAATGTTCAGATATTACATCAACCTCTTGATTAAATTTGTTTACATATTCAGAATAATATTTTTCAAAAAATTCTATAATTTTTAGTTTTTGATCAATACCATGTTCGTCTGAACAATGAAGTAATATAGAATCTATTCTTTGTAATACCTTTAAAGCTTCTTCTTTCGTATCAGGTAATTCGCTATTTATTTTATCAATAGAACAACTATCTATGTTATTCATTGATAAAACAGCTGGTTGTTGGGATGGACTTATAAAACCAGTATTAGGTGTATTTAATAATTTGACAGGTGTAGACTGTTTATCTGATGGTGTTATAGTTGCAGCTGGTTTGACACTAGTAGATGATGTGGTTGGTTTAGATGATTTTTCAGGTGTAGCAGGAGTATCTGGTTTGACAGTTGTAGACGTTGTAGTTGGTTTAGTTGATTTTTCAGGTGTAGCAGGAGTATCTGGTTTGACAGTTGTAGACGTTGTAGTTGGT
>Ga0233414_10000720_pt1 | contig 13289 bp, 15 predicted proteins | sample Na_anoxic_10_MG_FD_189020 | JGI IMG/M metagenome (GOLD analysis project Ga0233414, IMG submission 189020) | Seawater microbial communities from Saanich Inlet, British Columbia, Canada - Na_anoxic_10_MG | ecosystem: Environmental > Aquatic > Marine > Inlet | place: Canada: British Columbia...
AGGAAATGATAACATTTTCTTATTGAAGTTAGATTGGGATAACCAACTTAAATGGTGGTATCAAAATGGAACAATGGATTATATGGGTAGATCTCAAGGATTTGCTTCATCTGGTCAATTTAATGGATATCGTGTGTATATGTCACAGACAATGCCAGCTATTTGGGTAAAAGATCCAACCAAGGTTCTTAAAATTGTAATGAGAAATCCAGTTACTGGAGGATCATTCTAAGATAAATTAATAACTCAAACTAAAATAGGGGAGGCATTATCCTCCCCTTTTTTTAAGTTTAAAAATTATAAAAATGGCATTTATTAAAAAAATATACGCACAAAGCCCTGATCCAGATTTAGAAAGAATTGCAAGAAAGCAAGAATATGGACAGGCACAATTAGCTAGATTAGCACATGTTAATCAAATTGGTTCAGAAACAGAAGATGCATTACAGTTAGTTAGTGATCAAATTACTACATCTTCTAGTTCAGGTTCAATTCCTGCTCCTTTTTTACAAAAAACTGCTACACAAATTACATATGCAGATGGTACAATTTTACAAGGATGGAAATTTACAGGAGGTATGTTATTAACTGGATCAAGTGTTTATTCTGAAGCTCAAGGAACTATAAGAATTGATTCACCAGATGGAGGAGTAACTCCAGCAGGTTTTTATATTGCATATGATAATAGTGGTTCTGTAAAATGTACAGATTCATCAGGTGCTCCAGGTACTGAATTTGATATTATTAATGGTTTTGTTTCAGGAGCTGATATGGTAAACGATGCTTCAGGTACAGCAGTAAATTCTGAATATATGGGATTATTTTTAGATGACTCAGCATTAACAGGAGAGTATGTTGTAACTTTAGAAGCCGTAACAGGTGATGCAGCAGCAGGATCAGCTGAAGTATTTTATCAGTTTGAATTTCTTACATATTCAACAGTAACACCTTTATTAAGTTAAAATTATAAAAATTAGAAAAAATGGAAGAAAAATTCGCACCAGAATCAGCTGTAAAAGATAAAAGAGTACAAGATATGGCATTTCAAGATGCACGTCTTTCAGTTAAAACAATAACTGAAACTGTAGCTTTTCAACCTACTACTGCTGTCAAACAAGGAGAACTAGAATTACCTGTTCCCACAGAAGGAAAGGTAAAAGAACCTTCAGTTCTTCAATTAGAAACCCTTAAAGAAGATGCAAAACTTATAAAAGAAGATGGAGCATCATCTGCTGCTGATAAAGGAGCTGCTGAAATAATTGAAAAAATAGCTGAAAAACAAAAAGAAGATTTAGAAAATAAAAAGTCTAAAACAAAAGTTAGGTATGCTAAATCAAGAGATATGTTCAGTAGTGTAAAATTATATTTATTACCTGATTCAGTTACACAACCTAAAGCATATGCTAAAGTGATTCTTTATTCTCAATTAAAATTGAAGCATAATAATTATTTGACTGTAACAAGAGGCTTCTCAGGAGGTTCTGTTGTTAATTCAGTTAACTTGTTGAAAGCATCATCTGGAGCAGTAAATGCTTTACCAGCACCAGTACAAAAAGAAGTTCCTTATGGGGATTTATAATAAATAATATAAACTAATAAAAACCAAAAAAATGAGTGAATTTACAAAAGTAGAAGTAAGAACATTGAATACCCCTAAGAAGGTATCAATTAAACCATATTTTGAATCAGGAATGGAAAACATGGGTTTAGAAAATTATGGAATGTCTTTATATGATGGAGTATATCATGAAGAACAATTAGCATGTCTTGAGAAAAATGGAGTAAAAAGATATGTAACAGGTTTAAATGAGTTTTCTCCAAATGTAAAGCTAATCACTAATTTAGAAGCAAAGCAAGCTAAAATAAAACAAATAAGAATTATGGTTTCTGAACTTGAAAAAGATTTAGCTGCAAATGTTATAGATGTTGATGATAAAGATTTTTGGGATAAAGTTACTTTATTAAAACCTAATAATGATGAATTTTGGGGAAAAATAACTTTAAGAGCTGGAAATGATATTACATTTTTAGACCCTGAAAAAAATCCTTATGACTTAATAAAGTTATGTGCTATAGAGGCAGGTGGATTTTCATTAATTGCAAAAAGTTTAGAAGCTGCGCAATCAATGCCTACACCTCCTAAGTTTTATTTAGATAAGTATGAAGAAACAGTTTCAACTAAAAATGAACTTAAAAAAATAAGAAATAAAGCATTATCTAAACTTCAAGAAATGTATGATAAGAATAGTAAAAAATTATTATATGTTACTAAAGTGATTGTTCCAGGAAGTCCAGAATATATTAATTCAACACCTAATGATGTTTTATATGAAACTATGGATGATTACATTAATGGTTTAAATTTTGAAAAAGATAAAAAACGTTCTGCTGAAACATTTTTAAGCACCTCAAAACTATCAATGGAAGATTTGAAGTTAAAATCCTTAATTAAGGATGCAACTTTTTATAAGTATATTGCTCCTAAATCTGATGGGTTTATTTATCATATTGCTACAGGAACAATGCTTGGTAGAAATTCAAGTGATGTTTTAGAATATTTAAAAAGCCCTTTAAATGAGGAAATTTTAATTAAAATAATGGAACCAGTAGAAAAAAATTGGAAAAGATAGTAATGGATAAAGAAGAAAAAAAACAATGTAAATGTGGACAATCACAAGATCCTGATGGGTTTTGTGATGGTTCACATATTGCACAAAAATCTGAAGCATGAAAAAAGTTGAACCACAAGTAATTACAGGATGGAGTACAGGACCTAACTATACAGCAGGTGAAACTCCGTGGTATAAAAAAGGAGGATGTGTAAAGATTAAAAAATTAAAAATGAAAAAAGGTGGTTCTAAAAAAGGATATCAAAATGGACCAGCTGGATTTGGGTATTAATATTTAAAATTAAAATTATGAGAAAAATAGTTAGAAAAAGTAAAGGTGGTACAACTAATATAAAAAGCTATCAAGCTGGAGGACCAAATGTTCCAATACCTATAATTGGTGCAGTAACAGATGACGAGAGAGGAAATAATCCTGAATTAGAAAGTACTAAATATAAAGAAGGAATAAAAAAAGCGTATAATAGAGCTGATCCAAATTTCTTATATAATAAAAGAAATACAGAAGAAAATTCTTTAACGCCTAGAGAAATAGATATAATGAGAGCAAAAAAAGGTGGTTCTTTTTTTGGTAAAAATAAAAAAGATCAGAATAGAAAACATAAAATTACTTCACCAGGAAATAGACCAGGTGGGAAACAGTATAGAAGAAAAGCAGGTAAATAATTAATATTTAAAAATTAAAGTGATGGCAGGTAAAGGAAAAAGAGATTTAAGTGGTTACATAGCAAAATGCATGGACTATGCAAAAGATAGAATTATGGCACAACGACCTAAAAGTTCAAAAGATGTAATGGGTATGGGAGAAGCAGAATCTAAAAATAGAGGATTGTTATCAAAACAACCTTCTTCAAGTAGAACTGTAAAAGGAATGCCAGACAAATTAAAATAATAATAAATGAATAATTCAACAATTGTTCTTAAAGTACAACAAAGGCTTAATAAGTTAGCCAGTTCTGATTATGATAATATAGAATGTTGGCAAGTTGTTGAAGCATTTAATAAAGCTTTAATTGAATGGCCTCGTAGACAAATACGTGGAAGTAATATATTTAAAGATGGTGATGAAGGTTCTGTTAGAAGAATTGATGATTTACAAATACTTTTAAGAGAAGAAAGAATTGCTTTAATAAATAGACAACTTTTTTTTGAAACTGTTAATGATATCCCAGAAGATTATTTAGAGTATAAAAGAATTGATTGTTTTGCAAAACAAGAATGTTGTGAAGACTTGAGACAAATGATTGTTTATTTAGCTGAAGAAGATAATAGAGCTCAGTTATTAAGAGATGATTTAAAAAAACCTAGCTTTGAATGGGGAGAAACCTTTTCAACTTTAATAAGTAATAAAGCAAGAATTTTTACAAATAATGAATTTGAAATAGAAAAAGCTACATTAACTTATTATAGAAAACCTATTCAAATTCAAATTGAAGGTTGTAGTGATCCTTACACTTTAGTAACAAGTACTGTTGATGTAGAGTGTGAATTTAAAGATGATATAGTTGAATTAATAATTGATGAGGCTGTAGCCATACTTGCAGGAGATATTGAATATGGTACACAAATGCAACGTGGAACCCAATCAGCAGAAAGAAGTAATTAATTATTTTGCAGTTAACAAAATAATTGTTATATTATAGTATATATGTTTATAAATTTTAAAAATTAAGAAAAAATGGCTTATTTTAATCATGCGTTTCAAAAAACGCTTTTAAGTACCGCAGCAGTTCCAGAAGGAATTGATAAAGGTCCTACAACAGACATTCCTGCAGCAGGAGTTGGAGTTGTAAATCCTACTACATGGCAAACAGATTATGTTGGTAGTTTAGCAGGTGGAAAAAATATTGTGTTAGCAATGGGATCAATTATGTCTCAAGACAAAATTGGACCTTTCCATGGTGGATATCAAACCACTTCAAAAACAAAAATGATAAATCCTAAGTATGTTCAATCAGTTTATCAAGTAAACTGTTGTGAAGCACAAACAAATGTAATTGGTATAGGTCAAGTAAATGCTTCTGGTGCATTTGATGCTACAGATTGTTGTAGAACATTTGAATGTGATGAGACTTATTACATGAGAATTGACCTTAAAGGTTCTCCTGCATTAAGATATTTAAATCACAATATGTATTATGTTGCTTCTGCATATACAGGATGCTGTCCTGATGATGACCCAACTGCAGCTGTTAGTTCAGGTGTTGTTATGCAAGGATGGATTAATGATATTATCAACACTCCTACTTTCTTTGGATTATATGAACAATGGGATCAAAGAATGATCAACATTGCATTAGTAGAAATTTGTGATGATGGAGCAGGAAACAAATCTACAACTCTTTATTTACCAGATGCTCCTTATTGGGATAGTGTACTTCCTGGAAAAGGAGGAATTCTTTCTGCTGTTGGTACAGCATTTGTTGCAGATTTAGTAACTATTGATGCAAATTATACTGATGCAGGTACAGGTAATCCACCAACTCCTTTAAGTCAACTTGTAGTTGATCCTGATTGTTGCTATGGTTTAATTATAAATCCAGCAGCTATTGAAACTAAATTTGATAACTGTACATTTGAAACAACTGACAAATATGAAATTGAACCATTAATTGGTCAAGTTTCTATGTTAGATGAAACTGGTGATCCATGTGAATTTGCAGGCGTTTGTCTTCATGATGGTATTACTCCAGCTGCAAATGGTGGAGAAGTAGCTGATGCTATTAGAACAGCTGTTCAAGTACAAGGTTCAGGTGAACAAGTTCTTAGAGACTTTATTCTTTCACAATCATATGAGCAAAATTTTGTTGCAAGTAATGATATGAGAATAAGAGAAATTACTCTTGGAGATGACATTGTTAATGCTGTTGATAGAAATACTTTATATTCAAGTGTATATATCTTACATAGTGTTCCAAGATTTAATAATCCTACTGGAGTATTTGATAATGATCAATACTTAATTAGAGTCATTCTTAAAGATGATGATCTTTGTGGAACAACTGATGCTAGTGTTTTTGCTACTAACTTAGTTTTCTGGTTAAGTCAAGCAAATAATGATCATGCTGTTGAAACTGCAAAAGTTTTTGGATGTTGTCTTACAGCTTCTATAGATCCTGTAGATCCTACACCAGTAGTTTAATAATAGTAATTAAATAATAACTCATAGGGGGAGTGAGAATTTTTCTCCTTCCCCTTTTTTATTTTATATCATGGCTAAACATACTTTAAGTTTAAATATCCCAACTGTTTTAAATACTTGTATTTTAAGAGTTGAAGATACAAGTGTATATGCATCTGATACATCAGGTTGCATACTTCCAATTGAATGTACTCAATTAGATATATTGCCTCCAGGGTTTTCTGAAGCTGTATCTATTGATGTCACACCAAATTTTGTTTTAAACTTAACAGCATGTGACTTGGCTTTACAAACATCTTTATGTGGTACACAATTTAATACATTACCTGATGGTGTATATGTAATTAAATACAGTGTTGCTCCAAATGAATATGTATATGTAGAATATAATCATTTAAGAATAACAAATGCTTTAATAAAATATAATGAGTTGTTATGTGAACTTGATGTTGCAGCTTGTAATCCTTTACAAGAAGTTCAAGATAAATTACAAGAATTAAGATTAATTAGAATGCTTTTAGATGCAGCAAAAGCAAAAGTAGAATTCTGTCACAATCCTTCAGCAGGAATGGATTTGTATGAATATGCAATGAAAAGACTAAATAAAATGGATTGTACAGTTTGTATATAATAACTATTAAACCAATAAAGTTATGGCAAAATGTCCAAATTGTAAAAAAAATATAGGATGTTCATGTAAATTAAGAACATCAAAATCAGGAAAAAAAGGATGTACAGCATGTGTATCTACATTAGAAAATAAAAAAATTATAAAAAGATCAAATCCAACGTCACCTAAAATAAATAAAGTTACTACAAGAAGAATATCTTAAATGGCAACAACTAGAACATATACAGTAGGATTAAACGGTGAAGTATGGAGAATGTTAAATCATGATCCAAATACTTGGACTGATGTAAGCTTATCATCTTTAATAAATACTACAAATTATCTTCAACCTACATCTGGAGGTGAATATAATATATTTACAAAGTTAACTGGCTATAACTTAGTAGATGTAATGTCAGATCCTGAAGATTCAAGCAAACTTTGTGTTATTTCAGGTAATAATCCTTCAATTTTACCATCAATTACAAGTGGTCCAGGTGAGGGTGGTATTTTTGTATCACATGATGCAGGAGCAACATGGTTTATGCCACAAGGTGATTGGTTAGATGTATGTGACACTAATTCTGGAAAAGTAAGTTTTCATTTTGAAGTATGGTATGCAGATTCTAATACAATATATGTTATAAGTCAAGGAGGTTATATATTTAGATCACTTGATGGAGGATTAACATTTAATAGTATTAAAGATAATACAGGTACTAATGTTCAAGCAGGTGCTGGAAACATTTTTACATCATGCATCCATATGTGGAAAGATACTACTGGTATTAATGGAGGTTTAGATTATGGAGTAATTGCTCAACAAGAAGATCTTACTCAACCTACATCAGATGTTAAAGTTTGGAAAACATTAGATGGTGGTGTCACGTGGTCACAATTAAATAGCAATAATCCAATAAAAAATACTATACTAAGCACTGATCTAGTTGGAAATGCTACAGGCATATACATATCACAAGATCAGTCTATGATAACTGTTCAGTGTGAATATGTAACTAATAGATCTTTAGATAGTGGTGCAACTTTTATTACAACATTAGAAACATTAAGAAATGGTTTACATTTAACATGGTTTGAACCATATGATCCATTTGTTGCTGATTTTTGGGTAACACAAAAAGGACTTGCAACAAATTCTATTACTAATTCAATAGATGGTGCAGCTACGTGGGCAACAACTTTATCAAATGGAAGTAGAACAGATGGTGCACATTTTTATACATCTACAAATGGGTATATTACTTCTGGTACAAATTTACTTTCAACTACACAATCAGGTACAAACCCACAACCTTCATTATCTATAGTTGGAGATAATTCATTATTAGCAGTTTGGACAGGAAGTGAACTGCAATATTATATATTAAGTGATTGTACGGATACATCATCTAAAATTATTGTTATTGATGATCCTAATGGAAGTATATTAGAACCTTATGTTGCTCCAATAAATGGTGCATCAATACAAATTACAAATAGTCCAAATATTGATCCTACAAAATGTTGGACAGTAGATTATTATGATGGTACAAATACACCACCAAATGTTGAAGTAATTAATGCTGCAAATACAATTATTGTATATGATTCATGTCAACAATGTTTACCACCTCCTCCAACTACAGAATGTTGGAAATTAGAACTCTGTCCTTTTTCAACAGGTATTACTTGTCAAACTGTTGAGAATCATACTGGTTTTGATTGGACTGCTTGGGAAAACCAATATATTTATATTAATGGTGATACAACATGTATATACAGACCATTAAAAATAATGCAAGCAGTGTTTGTCACTCCTGATAGTTATAGCACATTATGTGCTTTACCAACTCCATGGGCAAACTCAATAGAATATTTAATTTCTTCTTTAGTTTATAATGGTACACAATATATTAGTGGTACTAGTCCTTCATATGTAATGACTGATTTAAACTATGATCCAGTTGAATGCGCAGCATTAGTTTGCTCATCTGTTGCATGTGGTACTACTGAAAATAGTTATTCTAATGTTCCTGATTTTATTAATAATACTTTAGTTACATTAGGTTTAGATAATGTATTAGATGCTTATCCAAATGATACTAGTAATACACCTTCTATTTTATTTAGTGATTCATCTTTTAAAATGCAATACACTAATGGTGATACATTTAGTATAACTATAATAAAAATTGTTGGAGGTATAACAACTTATTATAACTATTCAATTGGAGCTGGAAATTCAAATAATGTTTCTATTGGATCATCACCTGGTGCAACTAAAGATATTGCATATGCTTCACAAACAGGATCATCTTTATGTAGTGATACTACAACATTACCAGTAGTTGATGTAACAATACCAATTGTTGATGCAACATGTGAAAAAATAGATTGTTTAATTGACGCAACAGCAGTATTTACAAATCCTACAGTTAATGGAGGATCTGATGGCTCAATAACACTAACTATTACTGGAGCTCAAAATCCAACATTTATATTATGGTCAACAGGAGCAACTAATGTACAATCTTTAACTGGTTTATCTGCAGGAGTATATTCAGTAACAATAACTGATACAGGTATAGAAAACTGTCAGGTTCAATTACAAATAATTTTAACTGAACCACCACCAGCTCCACCAGAACCAGAAACATGTGAAGTAACACCAAGATTAGGTGAACCTGGATTTTCTGTAAAAAATTGTGATCCTAAAACTGTAATTAAAATTAAAAATCAATTTTCTGATTCAGTATATGCATGGTTTAAAAGATTAAGATATGGTATTGAAACGTGTTGTGAATTTGATTTAGATAAAATAGATATAAAAAATCAATTATTAGAATTAGGAGAAATGAATGATCCTGATGCATGTGTTCGTCAATGTAATAGTTATTTAGTAACTGCATCAGAAGTTGGTACAGCTACATTTACATATAAAGATTGTTTTGGAGCAACAATAACTGACACAGTTGAACAAGGACCTGTTCCTATTACATTAACTACTTGTGCTCAACCAGATACATTTGCATCATTAGATAATCCTATAAATGTAGAATTTATTGAAAAATGTTGTGATCCAATACAAAACATACCAATGATATCTTATTGTATATCATTAACAGGTACTGATATTACAGCTGTAATTTCATGGATAGATTACGAAGGAGTGACAAAAAATAAAACATTAACCAACGTACAAGGATCCTGTGGTCCAGAAGGTGTAGATACATTATATATATGTGCACAAGAAGATACTGTAAGCAGTAGTGTACCAACAGAAACAACCATCACGCAAAAAGGAACTTGTTAATATGAATAAAATTTAGTATATTATATATAGAGACATAGTCTTAAAAAATTAGATAGAAAATGGCATTACCAACTAACTCAAGTTTAGCAAAACAACAAGGATGTAGTCCTGTATCATCAAATTGTGTAGTATGGCAAGGACCTGACTTAGACTGTATTGGTTTATGTCATGGTGATACTGTAAGTGATGTCATTGCTAAAATGGCACAAATTTTATGTGATCTTATTAATGAATTAGATATTTCTAATTTTGATTTTACATGTTTATTAACTAATGGTGTTGTACAACCATCAAATATTCAAGAGTTAATTCAGTTAATAATTGATCAATTATGTAATACAAATACTGAAGTAATAGATTCAGATAATGTTGAGATTGGTAGAAAGTCAGGTGAATGTCCAGAAAATTGTATTATTCCTATTCCTGCGTGGGCACAATATACAGATCCTTTAGGAAATGTTATAAAAAGCATGCCTATTGCAGAATATGCTGAAACTTCAGCAAATAAAATAACTACATTGATTTCAGATATAAGTGCCAATTCTGCACTTGCTGCACAAAATGCATCAGATATTACAAGTTTAGATTCACGTGTATCTGCTGTAGAAGGTGATTATGTTACAACTGGTGATTTACAATACACTGTAGATCCATCAATTGATCCTTCTGGAACTCCTGAGTTTATATCTACAGCATTAAAAGAAATAGAAGATACATTTGTTTCACAAAGAACAAGTGTAGGTTATAATGCAGAATTATTAAATTCAATATTACAAGGAACTGCGTTTAATAATGAAGACAGATTAGGAAGTATTGGTAACATGGCCACATTACCTGGATGGCAAGCTTCTGGTTCAACATTAGCAAGTAGTTTAATGAATATGTGGGTTGCATATGCTGATATGAGACAAGCAGTATCAGATATAAAAGAAAATTGTTGTGTTACAGGATGTGGAAGTATATATTATAACTTTAGATCAACTGTAGATACAACAACTGGTGCATTAACAATTTATTTAGATGGTTCAACAGGAGTTGAAGGATTTAGAGATTGTGATACTTCAGGTTCTGTATATACAGTAGTAGATTCTGATGGAAACTCTACTTCAGGACGTGTAGAAATAATTGATACAATCAATGATCCTTCTGGATCACTTGTTAGTTTAGCATCAACACCAGTTGATTATTCATTAGATTTAATTGTAACAATTCATCCATGTCTACATAATTCAGATTTAAATACTACATGTGAGTCTGTTTTATCATATAATATTTATGCAGCTAATAATTGCCCTTCATTAACAATAATCCCATCAGTATATGAAATTGATTATTCATTCCCTGTTACAGCAGGTTATGATTACATTGTACAATTATTTGAAGGAGTTAGTAGTGTAGTTATTGAATCTGCAACATTTAATGCTCCTAACCCTCCATCATTAGTTGTAAACGGAACATTTGGATCTGTTACACCATTAACAGAAAATACTAGTTATAGAATCAGAGTAATATTACAAAATGCAGATGGAACACAAATTACATGTCCTGATGATACAGTTGCAACATTACCTGAACTTTGTCTAGCTGCAACAGGATTATCAACTGGAATAGTAATAATACCATAAAATAAAAAGAAATGAGTTCAAATTGTTGTAAAGTATGTAAATCAATGACACCATGTGGATGTAAAGATACTCCTCTTACTATCCCTGTTAATTATGTTACTGATCCTACAGTATGTCCAGATCCTAATCCATGTTCTGAGATATTTGATTCTCAGTGTATATGTTACAGTGGTGATGACTTAACATGCGCTGGACAAACATGGGAAATACCCTCTGGTACGTCTGCTCAAATAGTTATTCAAACTTTATTTAATGCATTATGTGATCTTTCATCAACTGTAGGTCCTATGCTTGGATATAATATACAAGCTTTTGGAGGAAGTGTTTCTAATCCTGATTTAGGAACTTTGACATTATATGCTACTGACCCTACTAATGAAACATATGTTAAATCTGATATACCTTTTATTGTAGATAGACTTGGATGTGCAGATGATATTGTTGTTACCTTTACTTGGACAGATCCAGATTTAGATGATATTTATATTGGTACTCCTGGTACTAATAGTTTTACTATTGCTACTGATACAAGTTCAATTACTATAGACTTAAAATTAAAATTTGTTGCACCTCCTGGAGGAACTGGTAAGACAGGTACATTTACTGCAACATGGGTATCATGTGGTATTACTAAGATACAAACTTATAGTTATTCAATCCCATAAACCAATATAAATTAATTAGAAATGGCAATAGAAACAGCAGAAATAACAATAGATTTTACAGCAAATACAGATGGCTGTCATAGAGCTGCGTTTAGAATTCAAGGATCAGGTGATCCATATGATACATCAAATGAAGTAATATGTGCAGGAATTGGAGCATGTCAAATTGTAATTACAACTACTGTTAATACAACAAGTTGTGATGGAGCTATAACTTTTGAAGGATATGTTCAACCTTGTTGTGAGGATGTAACATCTCTTGCTGCTAGAACAGCATGGACGCAAGGATATACACCAACTGTAGTTTGTGAAAGATATGAGATTTCAATGGTAGAAGGAAATTTAATATCTGTTAATATAAAAGATCCAGGAAAACTTTATGAACCTGCAAATAATATAGTAATTACAAGACAGCCAGGAGATACTTTTGTTAGTCCTGGTGATGATGCTGCAGCAGATATATTAACAGGTGGTTATGGTGTTACATTAGGTGAAGGAATTATCAATTCTATAACATCATTAATAAATGGTGGTGCTAGTTATACTGTAGCAGATATTCTTACAGTTGGTCCTACAACAGGTGTTGGTGCAACTATTAGAGTAGATGCTGTAGATGGTCTTGGTGCTATAACATTTTATTCACTAATATTAAATGGAACTGAGTTTGTTGAAGGACCTTTTACATTTACAGGTGGGACAGGTGTTGGTGCAGATTTTGAAATTGTTTCCGTTCAAGATGGTGGTGCAGATTTTGAAAGATATGGTGCTATTTTAGATGTTAATGTAACTGTACCAGGAAGATATAGTATTGATCCTGTTTTTACAATTACAACAGGAACAGGTTTAAATGGTGAATTAAATGGAAAGCTAGAAGCTCCTTCAGGTGATTGGGCTGGAGCAGGTGTTGATTGTGCAGCTAATCCAGTTACTATTGCTGATTTAACATTAGGAGATATACCATATGCAATTTGTTTAGATGGTGGAATTGCTGCAACACCAGCAGGATATTCTGTAACACAAACTGGATGTTGTATAAATGATGATACTACTGCAACAGCATGTACAACTGTTGAAGTAGAAAATCCTACAGAAGTTTCTTTAGATGTTGAAATAACAGAATGTGGTGGGGCTGTTTCAATTGTTACAATTCCTGCTAATACGACTAATACATATTGTCTTGTTTTAGATGGTATAAATATCTCAAATCAGAGACAACTTATTGTAACAGACACCCTTATAAGTTGTACATAATATTATAGTTGCAAAATTTGTTGGTTTTATATGCAACGATTGGAAAGGACCCTAGT
>Ga0233414_10000722_pt1 | contig 13271 bp, 12 predicted proteins | sample Na_anoxic_10_MG_FD_189020 | JGI IMG/M metagenome (GOLD analysis project Ga0233414, IMG submission 189020) | Seawater microbial communities from Saanich Inlet, British Columbia, Canada - Na_anoxic_10_MG | ecosystem: Environmental > Aquatic > Marine > Inlet | place: Canada: British Columbia...
TAACTTTGCCTGACCACCAACAAGAAAGGGCCTATGACGTGGAGAGTTATAGGGACAGCCATGTTAAACTTGTAAGTGATGGTAAACTTGTTGCTATCGTGAGAGTAAAAAAAATTGAGGATGTTGGCTATGATAAGGTTGAATTAGTAAAGGTATTTCATAGTTGACGGCTTCGTAAGAAGTCCAATTTCTGCGTTGCACGCAGGCAGGTTTTTATTCAATTAAATTGGAGAAGAAACTAAAATATTATCTTAAAACCTAAATATTATAGGAGGTAAAAAAAAGTGGTTTTAACAGCAGAATCAAAAAAAGAAATTATTGATCGTTTTAAGCTTCACGAAAAAGATACAGGTTCACCTGAGGTTCAGATTGCCCTGCTTAGTAGTAGAATCAAATACCTCACTGACCATTTTGGGATACATAAGAAGGATAATCATTCACGCAGAGGTTTATTGAAATTGGTTGGGCAAAGAAGGAGAATGCTTAATTATTTAAAGAAGAAAGATGAAGAGAAATATCGAGCTGTCATTAAACAACTCGGCATTCGTAAGTAGTATGGCAAAAAATATAGATTGCGGATTGTTGGTTAGAAGAAAATTTTTCAATCTGAAATCGTAAAAAATGAAAGGAAAAATGAGATGATAACTAAAGAGTTGAAAATTGATATTGATGGCCTGCCTTTGCACATGGAGACAGGTCGCATGGCAACCCAGGCGAGTGGGTCAGTTGTTGTAACTTCCGGGGAGACGGTTGTGCTTGTGACTGCTGTGTCCACAAATGAGGTTCGCGAAGGAATCGATTTCCTTCCTTTGACCGTTGAGTATCAGGAAATGTCTTATGCGGGCGGTCGAATTCCTGGCAATTTTTTTCGCAGGAATATGGGGAGACCAGGCGAGAAGGAGACCCTGACTTCCCGCTTGATAGATAGACCTCTGAGGCCACTTTTCCCTGAAAATTACCACTATGAGACTCAGGTGATTGCAACCGTGCTCTCAGTAGATAAAGAAAATGAAGCGGATATGTTAGCCATTATTGGTGCTTCAGCGGCGCTTGAATTGTCGGATATTCCGTTTTTGGGGCCTATTGCCGGAGTTCGTGTGGGAAGAGTGGGTGGAAAGTTCATAACCAATCCCACGTTAAGTCAGCAGGGGGAAAGTGATATCAACTTGATTGTTGGTGGTAATCGTTCTGGTGTTGTTATGGTTGAGGGCGGGGGCCTTTTTATTCCTGAACCAGAGATGGTCGAAGCTATTTTTTACGGTCAAGAAGCCCTGCAGCCCATTCTTGATATGCAAGAAGAGCTTAAAATCGGGGTTGGTAAGCCAAAAAGAACAATTCCGCCTGTACCGATTGACGAAGAACTTCAGAAGAAAATCACTGAGATAGGGACACCCTTGTTTGGTGAGGTTGTTAACACGCCCGAGAAAATGTTGCGACAGCAGAAAGCAAAAGAGGCACTGGATTCGATCCTAAGTTCTCTGCCTGAGACCTATGAAGGTAAGGAATCAGAGGCCAAGGAAGCAGTATATGCTTTGGAAAAGAAAATGATTCGTCAGATGATTTTAGAGGAGGGGAAAAGGATCGATGGACGTTCCTTTACAGAGGTTAGACCTATAGAATGCTTAGTTGGTATTTTGCCGCGTGTGCATGGATCAGCTCTGTTTACCCGCGGCGACACACAGTCAATGGTTTTGACCACCTTGGGAACCGGGCGGGATGAACAGAGGATAGAATCCATTTACGGAGAGCATTTCAGGTCCTTTATACTTCATTACAATTTTCCACCATACAGTGTAGGCGAGGCGAAAAGACTTGGCGGCCCTGGACGAAGAGAGATAGGTCATGGGGCGCTTGCCAGGCGAGCTTTATTGCCTGTGATGCCTAAGAAAGAGGATTTTGAGTACTGCATCCGAGTTGTATCGGAGATCCTTGAATCCAATGGTTCTTCCTCTATGGCAAGTGTTTGTGGCGGATGCCTTTCTCTTATGGATGCCGGTGTGCCCATCAAAGAGCCAGTGGCTGGTGTTGCCATGGGACTTGTCTCAGATGGGGATAAAGTGGCGGTACTTACTGATATTATTGGAGATGAAGATCATTACGGAGATATGGATTTTAAAGTAACCGGAACACGCAGCGGGATTACGGCCATGCAGATGGACATAAAAATCGATGGGCTTACAGTGGAAGTAATGCAAAAGGCCCTTGAACAGGCAAAAGAAGCCAGACTCTTTATCCTGGATAAGATGATTGAGGTTATTTCTAAGCCGAGAGAACAGATTTCTAAGTATGCGCCTGTTATTACCACGATTCAGATCAAACCCGAAAAGGTTAAATTTCTTATTGGCCCTGGAGGCAAAACAATCAAAGAAATCACGAGCGTCTCAGGGGCTAAAATTGATGTGGATGATGAAGGAAAAGTCACAATTGCTTCTGCAGAAAAGGAAAATGTAGAAACTGCCGAAAAGATGATTAAAGAAATCGCTCAGGAGGCGGAGGTTGGCAAACTTTATATGGGGAAAGTCGTGAAAATTATGGATTTCGGCGCCTTTGTAGAAATTTTTCCTGGCACAGATGGTTTGGTTCACATATCTCAGTTGGAGCGAAAAAGGGTCGACAAGGTTACGGATGTACTCAAAGAAGGAGACGAAGTCCTTGTGAAGGTTTTGGATGTAGACGAGAAGGGTAAGATTCGTCTCTCACGCAAGGCCGCGCTGGACGAAAGCCTGGATAATGTATAATAAGACAGTTTTAAAAAACGGTGTCAGAATAATTTCGGAGCAGTTGGATTATATGCGATCCGTTTCCCTTGGAATCTGGGTTAATGCCGGTTCTCGTGATGAGGACAGGTCAGAAAATGGAATTTCCCATTTTATCGAACACATGAGTTTTAAGGGGACACGGAATCGTAGCAGCTTACAGATTGCCAAGGAACTGGATGCCATAGGGGGTCAATCAAATGCATTCACTGGGAAAGAAAATACCTGTTTTCATGGCAGAGTCCTTGGCAAACACTTTAAATTTTTCGCAGATATTCTTTCTGATATCTCATTAAATTCGACCTTTGAACCTGATGATATGGAGCTTGAAAGACAGGTGATCCTGAAAGAGGTTAGCATGATGGAAGATATGCCTGACGATAATATCCATGTGCTGTTCAATCGTCTTTTCTGGGTTGACCATCCTATAGGCAGACCCATTTTAGGAACAAGGGAAACGGTGTCTTCCATAGGAAGAGAAACTATCCAAAAATACATCGATAAATTTTATGTACCAGAGAGGATACTTGTGGTGGCGTCAGGGGATGTAGACCACCAATCAATGGTTTCCTCATTTGAACCTTTTTTTGAGTCCTTTTCAGCTGGAGGTGACTTGAATTCTGAAAGGAGTACTCCCCGTTCCAACGCGGGTATTTCAATTCATTTCAAAGACCTGGAACAGGTCCATATTTGTTTAGGAGGAAAGGCACCTTCACATGCAAGTGAAAAACGATTTGTATGTGCAATTCTTAATACAATTCTCGGAGGCAATATGAGCTCCCGCCTGTTTCAGGAAATCAGGGAAAATAGAGGACTGGCCTATTCAATCTATTCCTTTCTTTCTCTTTATGTTGATGCAGGCCTTTTGGGGATTTATGTAGCTACAGATCAGAATAAAGTGAATTCCGTACTTGAAACCATTCAGACCGAAATAATAAAGATCAGAAAGGGTGAATTGAGCGAGTCGGACTTATCCGCAGCCAAAGAGTATCTGACAGGTGGTATCTATTTGGCATCTGAAAGCGCTGACAGCCGAATGATGCGTATTACAAAAGACGAAATTATTTTTGGAAGATACGTGAGCTACGAAGAACTGGTGTCAAAGTTGGAAACGGTAACAGTTGATGATGTAATTGAGGTTGCCAGGGACATCTTCCGGGAAGATCAAATCTCTCTCGTTACGCTTGGCCCGTTTAAAGAAGAGGATCTGGATAGGGGTACGTTAAGTCATGGATAGAATAGTCGTTAAGATCAAACGTGTTCGAGATAATAAGGACCTTCCTTTGCCAACATATAAATCTGAAGGTTCTTCCGGTATGGATATTACTGCCTATGTTAAACAACCTGTGCTGCTAAAACCTGGTGATATAAGGCTTATCCCCACTGGTCTGGCAGTATCAGTTCCCCCAGGGTATGAAGCCCAGGTTCGTCCACGAAGCGGGTTAGCCCTTCATTATGGTATTGGGATAGTGAACTCGCCTGGGACAATCGATTCTGATTACAGAGGTGAAATAGGGATTATTTTGATTAACTGGGGAACAGAACCATTTACAATCAGAAAAGGGGACCGTATTGCCCAGATGATTATCTCAAAAGTCTATCGGGCGGATTTTGTGGAGGTGGGAGGGCTTGGTGTAACATCTAGAGGGGAAGGAGGCTTTGGTCATACCGGAATTAAATGAGATACGTAATCAGATTTTCTGTTTTGGCCTCTGGTAGCAGTGGAAATGCATGTTACGTTGAAACTGAAAATACAAGAATTTTGATAGATGCCGGTCTGAGTGGTCGTGAAATAGAACGACGCCTTGATCTGGTGGGAGTTGCGCCGTCAAGCCTGGATGCCCTTATCATTACCCATGAACATACGGATCATATTAGGGGGGCAGGACCTTTTGCACGACGCTTTGACTTACCACTTTACACTAACCGCAAGACTTTTGAGAGCGGGAAAAACACTTTTGGAAACCTGTCAAGGCCGGTGATTATTCAAACTGGGCAACCTCTAACTATTAAGGATCTTAATATTGAGACCTTCACCAAATGCCATGATGCTGCTGATCCTGTTGGAATTATTCTTTCCTGCCACGACGGATCTCCGGATCTTAACGGGGTAAGGATTGGACTTGCTACCGATCTTGGACGTAGTACAAGGTTGGTTGAAGACCGTTTGAAAGGGTGCCAGGCCCTGATAATGGAATTTAACCATGATCAGGAAATGTTAGATGAAGGTCCGTATCCAATATATCTTAAAAGAAGGATAAAGGGGCCGGATGGGCATCTCTCTAATAAGCAGGCAGGAGATCTTCTTGGGGCTGTTTCCCACCAAAACTTGAAATTTGTGGTTCTTGCCCATTTAAGTGAGACCAATAATCATCCCAAGAAGGCCTATCAGGAGGCGGAAGATGCCCTTATGAAATGTGGTCTTGATGGAGTAAACATTTTGATTAGCCGGCAGGATGAACCGGGTCAGATGATTGAACTGTAACAAGCTCGTGATCTTCGATCTGACCTTGAATCTTGCTTTTAGCGGGAAGTATTTTTCAAAGGTCTCAAACTATGATGGTTTCGTAAAAAGTCCAATTTCCCCTCCCCTGGTGGGAGGGGAAAAAGGGGAGAGGGAGTATCTTTGACTTTTTACGAGTCCGTCAAACTATCAATGGACATGAATCGCTTTTAGTGTTATTAAATACATGAATAAGGAGCAAATCAGCAAGAAAAGATGTAGAAAAAGAGAATATGTGTGCAGTTGCTGCGACAGAAAACAGCCCTTTTGCTGGATCTGTCTCTGCGGTTTCCAGATTTGTAATACATGCATGGATGAAAATTTGTGGGGACTTACCTGTAGTGGGATTAGCTGGCAGTGCCCCGATTGCGGAGCTCTGAGGCCTTTTTAATTGTGGGGTAATTATTAAAAGAATGGAGAATACAATGAAAGTTGACTTGAAAGTCGAGGATAAATACCTCTTTTCAGATCTAATGAGTAAAGTTACCAGTGAGTTGGAAGGGAAATATAATAAAGATAAGGACAGCATCAAACTGAATAAATTTTCAAGAGAGGGCAACCAGATCCACTTGGTTTATGAGGTGATCAAAGGAGGAGCTGTCCAACCTAAAAGAGAATTCTCTTCACCATATAAAGAGATGGGTGGACGGATGAGGGTTTTCGGATGAAAAACGCCTTCCCCCGCTCAAAGTCCGGGATCTTCGACTTGATCTTGACCAAAATTGGGCATTTTTCAAAGGTCTCAAGATTTTACCAGGAAGGTTATTTGGATTTGGTTTTTTGGTCTCGGGTTTTTGCTTTATTAAATCTGTACACTACTTCGTTTGGTTTGAGAAGGTTAAATTGCTCTTTGACAATTGATTCTACATATTTCATGTCTGTACGAAGCCGGTGTACTTCTTCAAGCAGGGTCTGGTTTTCCTCAGCAAGCTGGCGGATTCGATCAATATAAGACTGGCGTTCCATTTCTGTGTGGTAAAGGTGGATAAGACCTCTTTCGCTGAATCCAAGCCAGGCCACAATAGATGCTAAGAAGCAGAAAACAATCAATGAAATTTTCCAATATTTGTTTTTTTTTGAATCCAACTCAAAATACCTTTGGCGGTTTCGCAAAAAGTCAAAAACTCCCCCTCCCCTTTGTCCCCTCCCGCCAGGGGAGGGGAAATGGGGCTTTTTACGAGTTCATCAGTTATTAATAGCATATATTTTATTACATTAGGAAGCTAAAAAATACTGGCCATAAAATCCTTGGCTTTCAGGTTGAATTTCTCATCAATCTTATCCTTGACAATCAAGCAATTTTTATAAACAATTTCAGACAGTTTTTCCTTTTGAGCATTATCAAAATATTGAGACCTTTGAAAGTGCCTGTAGTCCTCTGCCTGTTTTTGATAGTTAAAGAATATGGATTATCTCCCCATTAGTTGTAGTTAATTAGTGCCTGAACGAAAACTGTCTTTTTCGCCCATATCTGCGTCAGACTCAAATTTTAATCCTCGAAATACTCAATGTATTCCTGCGGTTAAAATTTTCGTCTTCCTTGATCTGAACAAAAAATCCTAGTTTTCGTTCGGACACTATCTATGATCTATCGAAGATTACCATCTGTAATGTGTTATGGGAAGCCGATCGAGACAAATCATTCTTTCAGGAAGTTATGACGCAGCAGCAGCGAGTGGTCGAATTTGTTTCTCCACCTGGTCTGACAAGGTATCTTCCGCAGTATCCATGTCATATCGACTTTGCAGGTTCAGCCAATAACGCGGGCTTTGGCCAAAATACCGTCCTAAACGCAGAGCGAGTTCAGCGGTAACCGGTCGTTTTCCATTCACGACGTAATTGACCCGCATGGCGGGCACACCGATATCTTTCGCAAGGCGATATTGGGACAACGTCAGTTCATCCAATAATTCCTTCAAATATACCCCGGGATGTACCGGTGAAATATGTTCCCTGGTCATGTCAAACCTCCTCTAATGATAATCCTCGATCTCCACATCCTCTGCATGACCGTCGATCCATTGGAAACAGATCCGCCACTGATCGTTAATGCGAATACTCCAGTTGCCTTTCCGGGCCCCTTTCAGAACCTCGAGCCGATTAGAGGCAGGGAGTCGCAAATCTTGGATATGAACGGCCGCATCAATGGCATTAAGTTTCATAAATGCCCGCTCTTGAATGTCACTGGGAAATTTTCGAGAAAATTCCCGACGAAAAATCTTATCTGTTTCGGTGCACCGAAACGATCTAATCATAATTGAATAGTAAACAATATGTTTATTAATGTCAAGGAAAGAATTGAATGGGGGTCGGGCCACGCTAACTATTTAGATATATTGTAAAACGCGAGAAATATACCGCTATTTATCATTTCCGTCTTATCCTGCATCCGATCCCTTTAAGGTTTGGAGTGCCATACTGTTTGCTCAGTTTATCGGTAGAAGTAAGGATATTGAAGTTGGATTTTTCCCATTCATACTGGGATTCGGCCTTGCCCTCTGGGAACCACCAACCGTGGGAGGCATTAACAACCCTCGGATGAAGATCACTATTCAAATGAACGGTCTGGGTTATCTCGCCCATTTTAGTCTCAATGATTACCTCATCCCCATCGCTCAAATTGTGTTTTGCGGCAGTCTCCGGATGGATTTCTGCCTTGGGGTCCGGTCTTTTTTCTCTGAGTCTCTTAATCCATCTGTAGGATGAATGCAGGAAATAACGGCTTTTGGAGCTGGTTAGTACAAGAGGATAGTCAGGGTCATCCTCCTCTGGAAGACCATCAAATGTTGGTAATGGGGGCAGTTTGAATTTCTCGGCCGTACTCAATTTCAACTCTACCTTGCCGGTAGGAGTTCGAAAGCCCTTTTCTTCGTATAGCTTGAATCTGTCAGGACCTTTCAAATAACCTTTTTCAACGAACTGGCTGTATGTGAGACCACTTGGTTTCAATACATCGTCTAAGAATTCGTTGTAGTCATCATGCCAATATTCTTCAGAAGACATGAGTTTTCCCAGTTCGTTTAATATTTTCATATCCGGCCAGCATTCTTCCGGCGGGTCAACAACTTTGGGCCTGGCCAGGATATATCCATGTCCAAGTCCGTAGTGACCGATATCATTAATTTCAAATTGGCTTGCAACAGGAAGGACAATATCTGCCATGGAGGCTGTAGGTGTCATGAACAAATCAGCAACCGCAATAAAATCAAGTTTCATGAATGCCTCATATGTCTGTCGGCTGTCTGCATACGATAGCATGGGATTTGCACACATGGCATAGAATCCCTTAACAGGGTAGGGCGTATCTTCAAGAATCGCCTTTTTGAAAAAGGAAGGTGCTACGGTCATCAATCTGGGAATAACTCTATAATAAGCGCTGATCATTTCTTTCCGCTTATTTGGAATAAGATCAGCCCGGACAAATGGGCCCAACCCCATAATCTTCGGGTCAAGCGCATTCACATTGCCGCCAGGTACATCGAGATTACCTGTTATTGCCATTAAACAAACAAGGGCCCTTGTTATATCAAAGGTGTGGATATTGTGTTCTATTGGATTCCCCCACAGGATGACAGCCGGCTTTGATTCTGCATAAAGTCTTGCCGTCTCTCGTATAAGGTCGGGGGAAACCCAGGTTATGTCAGATACCTTTTCAGGGGTGTATCTTTTCACATGATCTTTTAGATTTTCAAATCCATAAGTCCACTTTTCAACGAAATCCTTATCATATAACGACTCTTCAATTATGACGTTTAAGAGTCCCAGTGCAAGCACATGATCTGTCCCAGGTCTTATTTGCAGCCATTTCTTGGCCTTTTTCGTCAAGTCGATCTTTCTCGGATCGACAATTACAAGTTCGGTCCCGTTCTTTATCTGTTCCAGGAGCATGCTGCATATTTCACCCTCCTCGTTGGTGGATGTGATATTGCTTGCCCACAGAACAGCAAGCTTGCTCTTGTGATGCATATCTGCTACCGGATAAAAACCGCATGTGTGCAAACCGGTTATCTCGCGAGGGGCATGGCATACATCCTGGGAGGCTACCACATTGGGAGAGCCGAAAATGTTGGCCAGACGAATCAAGACAAAGTGATCTAACCCCTTTGGCATACCCACACCAAAGGCGACTCCCTTTGCGCCGTGTTCTTCTTTTATTCTATTCAGGTTAGAAGCAATTTCGTTGAGCGCATCTTGCCAGGAAATCCTTTGCCACTTTCCTTCGCCCCGCTCTCCTGTTCTTTTCAGAGGGTGTTTGAGCCGTTTAGGATGGGTAAGACGATCTGGTGATGCAATCCCCTTGGGACATATATAGCCCTTGTTCAGAAAACCATCCGGGTCACCTTTGACCTTGACAATCTTGTTGTCCTTTACGCCTACGAGTAAACCACAACCGCCATGGTCCATCCGTGCACAGTGTGTTTTCATCCAGCGAATGTCATCTGCCATTTGAATACCTCTCCTTTAATTAACCCGTTAAACTTTCAGCTAAGTTGAAGGCCTCGGTTTTGCTATGCGGGTAAGTGCGGGAGTGTTTTTCACCGCCCGCTTCGGTTGAGATGCAAAGAACGCGAAGGAGGATATCTTTTTTCATCGCCTCTGAGAAGCCCCGCCTTACTGGTCGGGATTGATAAGCGGCGATGAAAAACCACTCGGCAGCTGAAGCTGCGGGTGTAAAAGCCCATGCTCAGCAATTATAGAATAGGGCATAGCTTTGAGGAAATCCACCTACCACAGGTGAATGGATTTTGCTTTTCGGCGTCTCAGCGAAAAGCAAAATAGGAAATCATTTCTCTGCTACCTCAGCGTCTTTGCGGTGAATAGTGTTTTGTCAAAGACCTTTTTAGGGGTAGTAATTGAATTTGACACAGAAAAATTTTCCTGGCCTTATACCACATCTTGCTTTTATGATATCGGAGAATGAAATCAATTGCAACACTGATGAAAATTTGAGATACAATAAAGAGCATGTTGTTTGTATCATTGCAATGGTAAATACACCCCACCCCCACCTTAATCCTCCCCCGTCAAGGGGGAGGAGATTGTTGGGGGGAGCATCGGAGGGAGTAATGTTGCCCTTTAGATTTTCAAAGTCATTAAAATATAAGTCCCAGTATCCGGGAGTGGCCTTTGGTCTCACTCTGATTTCCGGATGCCGCAACTTTTTTAACCCCCCAGGGTTTGACCAGTACAAAAGAAAGCTGCTTCGAAAGATGAGGAAACGGGAGACACTTGCTGAGATTACCGCACGTATAGAGATCTATGACCGATTCTTTCAAAGTTTTGGCTATGAATGCCCGTTGCCCAAACATCTTAAGAGAACAATTCACAGTGGTTTTCCCAGATATAACCTCATGGTGGACACACACTTCATGGCAGAGATGTGCGCAGGCATACTGGTTGCTGTCACGGACTATGACTGTTTTGATGGAAATTTAACATTAGATTTGGCCAATGATGGTGAAGCATGCAAAGGGATGGGTCAACGGGCCATAACTACTAAGGAAGGAGAAATTGTGTTGAGGGACGAGAAGGAGATCGTCTGTGTCCTTTGCCAGGGGGCAGATGAAAAAACGAGAGTGGGAGACAACACTCAAAATGTTCTTTTTTATGCCTATGCTGTGCCCGGGATTGAAGGAGGGTATCTCAAGGAAGGCCTGAACATTGCTGCTGATACCACATCAGAGTTTGGGAATGGTAAGACAGAAGGAGTAGAGATTTTTTGACTTTAAACCTAATAGATATTAGTACTCGTTGATATAATTCGTTTGGTTATGGGTAGCTAAAAAATGCTTGACAAATAATATTTATCAGATTATTGCTAAAATTATATAAACTCATATCGTGACTACTTACGTAGTCAGGCTGAAGCTGTTTAGATTGAAGGCTGAAGGGGTCAGAAGCGTACGCTTGCCGTATTCTCGCTTTTTTCTAATAGTCTTCAGTCTTCAGCCTATCTACCTGAGTAGTTACCTTATATTTAATAAATGGATTACGAATCATGATGGATTTGGTCCTTAACAACGTTATCGTCATTATAAGCGCAACAGGGATACTTATATCCTTGTTGCGTGGCCTTTTAGTGGTGAAAGCCAAACGTCCGGGTCTGATAATGGCGAAATGATTAAAATAAGAACATTAAAATCCGTTATCAGGCCAGCCTGGTAACGGATTTTTTTTATTACGACTGGAGAAAAATTATGTCTAAACAAATTAACATCTATGACACTACCTTGCGGGATGGAACCCAGGGTGAGCAAGTCAATCTTTCGGCAGAGGACAAACTGCGCATTGCTCAAAAGCTTGATGACTTTGGCATTCAATATGTTGAAGGCGGGTGGCCGGGTTCAAATCCGAAAGATGAACGATTTTTTAAAATGGCCCGAAAGGTGTCATTTCACAAAATGAGGCTAACTGCATTCGGGAGCACACGGAGACCTAAGATCCGACCAGAGAATGATAAGAACGTAAAAGCGCTTCTGAATACAGAAGTGGAAACGGTTACAGTTTTTGGAAAAAGCTGGGAACTCCATGTCTTACAGGTCTTGGAAGCATCTCTGGATGAAAACTTGGTCATGATTGAAGATACCGTGTCCTATTTAAAGAAGCATGGTCGTGAGGTCATCTATGATGCGGAGCATTTTTTTGATGGGTACAAGCATAATCCTGCCTATGCGCTGGAAACAATGAGGGCCGCTATGAATGGGGGGGCAGATATGGTCGTTTTGTGCGACACTAATGGCGGCACAATGCCCGAAGAGATCCAGGATGCCATAAAGGAGGTGATGGCTAATACAACGTTACCTATTGGAATTCATGCGCATAATGATTGTGGTCTCGCTCTTACTAATTCTTTAGTTGCCGTTAAATCTGGTGCAACAACGGTTCAGGGGACCGTTAATGGTTATGGAGAACGGTGCGGAAATGCAGATCTAATATCACTCATCGGTAACCTCCAGCATAAGATGGGCTATCAATGTGTTGCCCACAAAAGCATGAAGCGATTGACTAAACTTTCTCGGTACGTGAGTGAAGTTGCAAATGTTCCTCCACTGAATCATCGTCCCTTTGTGGGCAGGAGCGCTTTTACACACAAGGGAGGTGTCCATGTCAGCGCCATAATGAAAAATCCGGCAGCCTACGAACATATGGATCCGGAACAAGTTGGCAACAGACGCCGAGTGCTGGTTTCCGAGCTCTCCGGCAAGAGCAATATAGATTACAAATCCCGAGAGATGGATATCAACCTTGAAGGCAATGGTTATGATAGCCAGAAGATTGTTAATGAAATAAAAAAGTTGGAAGACCAGGGCTATCAGTTTGATGCTGCTGAAGGTTCTTTGGAGCTTTTGATTAAAAAGGTGTCTGGTCAGTTTGAGGAGCCATTTACACTCGAATCTTTTCGGGTGACTATTGAAAAGAATCGATCAGGTCCGAGTACCTCTCAGGCGACTATAAAGATTTCCGTTGGAAAGGATTATGAGATTACTGCAGCCGAAGGAGACGGCCCGGTTAATGCCCTTGATAATGCCTTAAGAAAGGCCCTGACCAAATTTTTTCCTCAGATAGAGGAGATGGGGCTGGTGGATTTCAAGGTGCGCGTTATTGATGGCAGTGAGGCGACGGCAGCTAAGGTGAGAGTCCAGATAGAGTCAAGGGATGCCCGCGAGATATGGTCTACCATTGGTGTGTCAGAAAACATCATTGAAGCCAGTTGGCAGGCCCTTGTAGATAGTGTCCAGTATAAACTTTCCAGAGAATTAGCCGGAGTTGAATGATGAAAACAGATAAAGGTCACGGTATGGAGGAATACGCCGCAGATTCCCGAGAACAAAGGGATCTGCGGAGGGTCCTTAGATAGAAAGTCGGGAAAGAAAAACGTTTATTTTCTACTTACAGATCTCGAAAATTTTTGCTGATTTTGGGGTAATATTTTGGACAAAAGGGTGTGTTTCTAACTCAAGATTTGGGTTCAAGGTTCACAGTTCACCGTTCAGGGGTTAAAACCTTTGAAC
>Ga0233414_10000725_pt1 | contig 13245 bp, 8 predicted proteins | sample Na_anoxic_10_MG_FD_189020 | JGI IMG/M metagenome (GOLD analysis project Ga0233414, IMG submission 189020) | Seawater microbial communities from Saanich Inlet, British Columbia, Canada - Na_anoxic_10_MG | ecosystem: Environmental > Aquatic > Marine > Inlet | place: Canada: British Columbia...
ATACATATATATATAGCAATTCTATTGTTGCTAGAATATCTCTTCCAAATTATTTATTGGGTGAGTATATAAACAGTTCGAGTCAGAAAGTTCCATTTGGATGGAAATTGGTTAGTGATAATGATAATGTTGCTTCTGGAGTAGACGGAGCAACTTTTATTACAATTAACCCACACTCTGGACCATATGAAATAATTGATTTAGTTGGTGGTACTGGTGGCGATGATGTTTGGGCGTCAGCTCCTTATAGATCACTAAACTTTAGCTTTACAATTTCCTAGGAGACACTATGAGCGAAGATAAAATGCAAGATGTTTTTCCTGTAGTTTTTGATTTTGAAAAAGGCGAACAGTCAACAGCACAGAAATTAACAGGTTTTATTAGACACACAGACAGTGCGTTTTCAAGACTTACAAGAGGAATAGGCGATCCATGGGATTACACTAGACATACTGGATCTGGTGGTGCCTATAGTTTAAGTTTGAAAAATCTTAGTCAAGCTAGTCTTGCTAGGGCCATAGGTTCATCTGACTGGGTATCTCCTGCTGGTGGTTGCTGGAATGAAATTACTACTGCTGCTAGTACTATTGAAGTTGTCTTGGCCGCAGATAGAAATCAATGGATATTAGGATATCCACTGGTAACTGTTAGTTCTGACCTTGATGAAACAAGTCAGATCTCAGGTAAAATAGCTAAATTAGCATGGTTTCCTAAAGTTACAGTTACTGGAGATACTGATAATGTATTATTAAATAGAAGAACATCGCCTGAAGCTGTTGTGGCAGATGGTGATTTTTATGTTGACTATTACAAAGGTGTTATTACAGCATATGAAATTTCATCTGTTGCTATCACTTTAGAAATAGATGATATTAATATGTTTGGTCCTGGTGTCCCGTGGGCGACACAAAACGTTATACCTAATTGGGAAGAGTCTACACTTTGTACCGTTGCACATGTAAGTGATACTGCTACCACAAGTACATATACGATTACTTTTCCAACTGTTGCGGCACAAACACGTACAACAAACTTAAGTACATATGGTCAAAGAACTGCAGAATCTGCCGATGACGATGATTCTACATGGTCACATGTAGGTGGTTACTCTTCTAATTACAGAATACCAGCAGCGTTAACAGGCGCTAGTCTTAGCGCGGGCGATATTATACCAGAAGGTTTTTGTCAGTTATGGGATGGTACAGAAGCAGCAGGTAGAGTAGTTCCTCAAATTATTTTTAAATATAGAAATACGTATTCATTTACACTAGTAACACCATATATGGCTGGTGGCTGGTTAACTATAGGTAGTTCTGCTTATAGAGTAATTACTACTGGTAGTAGCGCGGCAGAAAATATTAATTATCTTATGCAGATGACTCGTAACAACGAACATGTTGGCCTTACTGACAATCCAAGCATTGGGTATACATTGCCATTGTCTCATGACAACTTAGAAGATAGATATACTTCCGAAATAGACAATAGTCTTGCTGATGTTTCAAGATATATGTTTACTGAATCTAATTACCCTACAAATTCTCATCCACAATATTTACATCGTGGTGGTTATATGGCCAGTGATACCAATGGTACATTTGCAAATGGAAATACAGGAAATGCAATGCGTGGAGATCTTGTTATGGCTGGCGATGCTGACGGGTCTGGGACATCTGGATTTAAAATAGCTGACGGAATAGCAGTGAGATATTCTTGTTCTACAGTAGCTTTATCTTTTGGCGGCGGAGAGACAGACGGCTTGTCAGAAACACAAAATGCTTGTATGCGATTAGAAGGACATTATACAGACTCAAGTTGGGTTGCCGCAGGCACACCAAGAGCAGTAAGAATAGGGTTTGCTTTAACAGATACTGGTGCAGCAAATACAGAATATTACAACACAATTAGCGATGTAGTCTTGGTTGGTGGATTGTCTTTATATCCAGGTGGAACTGGACCTTTATTTTTAAGAGGACATTATGACGAGACTACTCCAGCAACTACAGAAGTTAAAAATGGTGCAGTGTTAGGTTTTGATCTTGGTCAACGTAACGAACCAAATTATATTCGTATGCAAGAAGGTACAAGAACAATTGGTCAATATGATATTACTAATCTTCCTGCAAAAATGAGCCAAGGTGACAGTGCATTAGCTATTACCCCTGCCCTTACAGCGAATGCTCCTGGCACAACTAAACGTCTTGCTCCAGAACAAATGAGAGAATTTAGGTTTCGCGGAGTTCCGTGGGTCGATGGCGCAAGCAATACTGATGATGGTATTGGCGGGACAAATACAAGAAACCCAAATCCTGCAATAGAAGAATTTCAAGAATATTTTACATCTCCTGGTATTATTGGTGCTGATTTTATTAATGTATATTCTAATGCTATTTTCTTTTCTGATACTGGCGATGGCAAGGCAACTTCTTTTACTACAGAAGGAAAAGATTGGCTAGAAAATACTGGCACATTTAATGCCCATACACCAAGTGGTATATATTTTAAACCATGGACTGTTGCTGATGGAACCAATGATGGTGAATTTGTCTTTTCAGTTAACGAGAATGGCACAGGTACACAACCATTAAAATTTGGATACAGTACTGGACTTTATTTGCATACCGAGAATGATGTTTTTTTTGAGATAGATTCTGGAGCTTTTGCTGTAATTCTTAATGGAACTGGAAATATTACTTTAGATTGTTCTACTGGTGGTGATATGGATCTTGATGGTGATAATGTAACTATTGATGCAACAGGCGATATTGCAATTGATGCTATTGGTAATGTTGAGATTGACGGTGCATTAGTTTCTATTGATGGAACAGGACTTATGAATTTTACTACTAGTGGCGGCAATATGAGTATTGAAGCAACATTAGGAGATGTTACAGTTACTGCATCAGGTGTAATTGATTTAAATTGTGCGAATATAAAAGCTGATCATATTCCAACCGGTATAACCGGAGCTGCTGCTGGTGTAGCTATAGGAGAATTATGGGTAACTAATGCTCATGGATCATTGCCAGATGGTGTTGTAGCAAGAAGATTAGTGTAAAGGTTTTTAAATGACTACTATTTCAACAAGTTTTAGTTTTAAATTAACAGGGGTTACTGGTACTCCTATTAACTTTACTACTCGACAAAATGTAACAAAGCGCATTGCTAAGATTGTGTATTTGGCCGCGCCGCCAACAGACGCTGCGAAATTAGCCTATGTTGGATCGGAAGAAATTGTTCCAGCTGTTAATTTATTTATTGGTGATAGAAGTGATAGTCTTCATGGTAACTCACAAACGAATACTGCAAGTGAATTCATTACAGATGGTAATGTTAAAAATATATCTGTTGTTAACTCTAGTTTTTTAGTGACACAAATATTTATTGAAGCTGAGTCTGGTTTCTTACCTCTCTATTACAAACACAATCTACCTAGTACTATTATTCCAGAATCTGTAGAAGTATTTGATATTAATTATAATAAAGTTGGTTTTGATAAATGGAAACTAATTGCTGAATATATATATGACGATACGACTGGAATAAGTACAGGAGTTATTGATCAATATAATTTATTTAACTCTTTGGTTAATTCACATGATACTGTTACTGATACTAGTGAAGTATATTTTGTTCAGTATACAGATTCAGTTAGTTCTGTTGAAACTACATATACTAAAATTTTAGATAATGAGAAAGCATTTTTACCAGCAACTGTTGATGATTTTTGGCCTATTACGCCGGGCGACTTAAAACCATGGTGTTATGCTTATTATTACGAGAACTACAATGTACAACTTCCTAATGTTGGCACAAGTGCAATCAACTATCTTGAATCACAAAGAATATCTGTACAGCTTCCTAATGATTATACAGACACGCAACCTTGGTTTCCACGTATTGCCAACGGTGAATTTCAAAATATCTATGGTGGATATAATAATTCATATGCAGTACCAGAATTTATTAATCAAGCATTTAATCCTATTACACCTTATAAGCTTGCGGCGGCAAAACAATGTGAAAAAATAGATACACGATTATTAAAACTTCCCAATGAAGAAATACAAGTAGGTACAATCTTTAATAAGATATCTATTACATTTGAAAAAGATGATGTTGTAGAATATGCCATTACAACAGACTCTACGTTAGATGGTGTGGCATACCGTGACTTTGACGGTACTACTGTAACTGATTCTAACGGTGATCAGGTAAATTGGTCAGTATCTAATCTGCTTGGGTTTGATAGAATTTCAGGTATTGTTAATGTTGGATTTGATATATTAAATTCATATAAAATATTTGCTACGTTTCCATATAGAGAAAATCATTACTTATTAACTGGCCTTACAATGAATCCTATTTTTAACGCCGATATACACACACAAACAACTGTGGTATATGTAGTGCCGGAAAATGAAAAGAACGATAATACTAATGCACAGACAGTATCTGTCATGTGGTTAAAAGTAGCTCGTTCTGGAAAAATCGTTAGTACTACTCAAGATAGTACTGGTGGTAATCCCGATATATCTCAAACAATAACCAGAGGAGACACAGGATCTTATTATCCCTCTGGTGTGGTTGATATGCATTATTCATGGGAAGCCAGTACTTTAGTGCAAGCACAAGCTCCAGCTTCTAGTGTTGATATTGTTTCAGGTGGAACATTCACCGTTGACACTACAGTAGGGTTTCCGCGATCTGGTTGGCTTCGTGTTAAAGATGACATTGATGAATATCGATACTTTAAATATACAGACATAACAAATTTTTCATTTCAAATTTCTACTATAGCAACAGATATACCAAATGGTACTGTTCATGTACCAGATGGTAATACCGTAGAATTAGTAAACTTTATCAATGAACATTCAACTGGTTCTGATAGAGATGCAGATGCCGAAGTTGCTGCATTTGGCGGCGCAGGTACAATATTGCCAAATGTATTTTCTAGATACTTTATACTGGCAGCAATTTCTGTTAATCCTACACATAATAAAGAAGCGCTTTCTATTATTGATGTACGCGAAAATGGCGGAGGAATTGATCCAGATACATACGAAGAAGCTAAAGTAAAGAATCCAGAAGTACAATGGTTAAGCGGTGAAGGATCATTCAATGGTCAAGTGTATCCATCTAACGCTGTAGTTGTGGTAAAACTTCCACATACTGTTTTAGATGATTTTACTTTGGACAATGTTAGAAAAATTGTTTCAGAGAATGTTGCATATGGTGTGTATCCTTTAATTAGATTTTATGGTTATGAACCAAGAGTAATTAGTATGTTACCTGGTAGCGTACCTGGCTCTACTGTAGTCACGTGGCAAAAAGATGGACCAGAATTTACATATACAATATGGACAGCCCCAGACCCAAAAGGTCCTTGGACCCCGGCACACACATATTTAATAACTGACGGAAGTGGTACATATAATACTTTTACAGTTACAGGGTTATCTGAACTTGCTGTAAGTTATATAAAAGTTACAATGGAAGACAGGTACTATGCTTGGTGGTATAGTTGTAATGGGTATAATAGTATTGGTGGCGGACTTGGGTTAGACGAAGATACACCAGTTGCACCATTTGGTAATGTAGCAAACTTTGTGTTTGAAATAGAATCACCACTATTGGTATAATAGGAGAATAAGAATATGACAATAAATTTAACATTATCAGAAACATCAGGAGGCTATGCGCTTTCCGACACAACTGACTTAGGAGAAGTAGCAGCTGCTGCCACTCTTGGACATCAAGATGTTTTTATCTCTCATGATGCAATAGTAAATCCTATTACTGCCTGTAGTATCTACATGACACGATATGTTGGTAGTAGTTATCCTGGGAATGACGAAGATGCCGACCTCTCTATGTTGTTAGATTGGGGTGACACTGGTTTGTCTGGTGTTGAATTAAGTATGGTTCCAGATTCTCCTTGGACATCTGGCGACAAGTTTACTGCTGGATGGGCCTATATGAGTCGCGGCATTGGCACTATTGATACACAGATTCTTTTAGATAAAGATTCTATTGTGATTGGTGCAACACCTTCAAACGATGGAGAAATTCCAGTTGGTGGCGAAGCACATATACAAATAGATATTGAAGTTCCTGCGGCTCCAGCTGAAACTGGAAATATAGGTTTCTCAATGGTTTTTGCATATTCGGCGACTTCATAAAATGGCTACTAGTAATAAAAATAAAAAGTCTCCTGGCACAGTACCGTCTCCTACGTTTGAAGTTTTTCCAGCCTAGTCTTCACAAGTCTAATTATGCTAAAATATAATAAGGTTAATATTTACTTGCACTTTTCTATGCAATGTGCAATATTTGGTGATGTGAGTATTAATTTAAAACAACAAAACAGGAGTTAAGTAATGGAATTAACAAGAGAAAATTCAATTCAAATGTGGGCAGTACTAAACTCTTTGGCCGATGTTAAAACATCTGCCAAGGGAGCTTATGGAATTGCAAAGAATAAACGTATTCTTGAGACGGAAAAAGAAGCTATTCAAAAAGCACAACAAGCAGAAATGAATGAATCTGTACCACAAGAACTACAAGACTTTGAGCTTGCTAGGGTAGAACTTTGTAAAGAATATGCTGACAAGGACGAAGACGACAATCCAATCCTTAGTAATAATAATTTTAAGATTGTTGAACGAAATGCTGAATTCCTTAAGGCTTTAAATGAACTTCGTGCAGAACCAAAAAATGCGGAAGCTTTAAAAGCCCGTCAAGATAAAGAAGATAAGTTTCAAAATTTTATGAAAGAGTCAATCGAAGTAGACCTTCATTTGATGAAGGTTGACGATTTACCTAATGATATCACTGCCCAGCAAGTAGAAGCTTTGGGCGATCTTGTCATTGAATAAGGAGTGATTTTATGCCGGTATTAATTGTTGAAGGTTCAAGCATAACACGTATTTATAAGAATGTAACCGGTGATATCTTGCGCGTTGACACAATATTTATGAACGCAACTACTGATCCAATAAGTTCTGGTGTTAGCTCTAAGACATTTCGTCGCATACTTAACACACAGCTTCATCATGGACCAGCAAATAGAGTTGTTACAGAAATTGAAATCTATACAGACGCTGATACTATAGAAACTGCTACTGGAAATTATACATATGTTGCATGGACTGGTGGAAACGCTGGTACAGATTATAGATGTAACATGTCAGACCTTCCTGTAGTTGGTGACACAGTTTAGTTTATGGGATCTTGGATAAAATTCTTTAAGGACCGCACGTCAGAACGCGGATCTGATTTAGATATAGAAGAAGGTAAAGCTTCATGGACTCAAGGTAAACTTGATAACATTATATCTGTTCAGGTTTTTGAAAAAAGTCTTTGTGGAGTTTTATCTATACCAGATACAAAATGGCATCAATACGATAGGTATATGGTTTCAATGGGAACAGTAAATCCATCTATTAAACAATCATTTAGATCTGCTAGAATTATACAAGCAAAAATAACCTCTAAGCATATTGGACGAAGTGTTATGTATCTTTCCTCAGTTGGTCTTTTGTCTGCACAGTTAACAAATAATCAAGCCGACAATACTATTCTTCTTGAGCAAAAACACATTGGACTTTGGATCACATTGTATATTATTGCTGATGGTCAAGCAGGCGTAACGTTCTGTGAGAGAGGAGCATTCCATGGGGACAAGCAAATACTTAGATAGTGTTCTAAGAATCATGCCTGCTGTACAAGCTAGACAAATAGCTAATCTCTTACAAGATTTTCAAGCCATTGGTGTAGTTCGTAATCAAGATGAATATAGACAAAAATTACAAGAGCTATCTATTATTGTAAATAGTGCTGTACCTAAACCTTCCTTTGAACAAGTACGTGCACTTATGTGGAATCTTTGTTCTTCTGATGGTCATAATGTAATGATGAGATCATTTAAAAATGATATTGAAGCTGCATTCCTACAAGTAGATGAGATTGGTGCAAAGCTTGATGAGCATAATGAACTTCTTATGAAGAATATAATTGCTGATCTTGAGCGTGGTTTGGCCGAGCAGGAAAATATGATACTTGTATGTGAAGAGAAAGCGAAAACTAATGAGTTTAACCACGTATTAGTTAACTCTTTTGCATCTTCAAGTTTGTTACAGGTTGCACGAAGTGACTTTGGAGCAGACTCTTTGTATTTTGATAACCGCACATACCAAAAACAAACACAAGAACAACTTCCATCTGCTATGGTTTCTAAGCGCGGCGGAAAATTAATTATCAATACTACCAATGACTCTGAACCTGTTGTCCATCCTGTTGGAGTTACTCTTAGTAGTGACTCTAATTCTTACAATACAGAGATTGAAGTTGACATAGATAGTGATATTAATAACATTATTGATGATAAACGTGGAACTTTTTGGCACAAGAATGTACTTTTAAGTACAATCGTTCCTAAAGTAACTACAGTTATAGAATTTGCTTTAGGCAGTGGACAAGATATTAGTTATATTATAGTACAAGGTGCTACCTCAGAACCTTTCTTTATTGAAAGTATTGAAGGTATTGCCCCGGACGGAAGTAGAACAGTACTAAATAGTACGTCTACAGAGGTCAATGGTGAAACACGAATAGACTTTAGCAAAACTTTTCTATCAAATGTCAAGGTTACATTTGCTGTTTATACATATCATAAAGCTGACTATTGGGTTTCTGATAAAGTTCTTGCTCATAATATACTCGACCCTAAAAGAAGGTTTGATACTCTTGCTCGAAGAGATAATCTTGCTCCTGTTTCGACGGACGCACTTGCATCAAAAAAACTTACTAGAATACTAAATGTACCTAAAACATTATCTAAACAAATTAACTCATACAGGTATACCTTTGGATTAGATAATGTTTGGTTTGGTAATAGTATATATAAAGATACAGGTATTTTTGTTTCCAAACCATTAACTGTAAAAGATGCTGGCGTTCTTGTAATTCGTGCTGATGAAACTATTGCAACTGATGATATTGATAAAAACACAATAGAATATGAAATTATAAAAATAGATAAATCGCCAAAATATAAAGAAACAAGATTCCCAATATTAAAAGATAATGAGTCATCATTAATTACAGAAAGATTAATTTTATTTAAACGTGATGCAGAAACTATAGTTAATGATGTTGGCGTATTGAGATTTTGTCCATACATTCCAAATGACTGGGTGATTACAGAAGATGATCCTATTATTATTTATCGTAATGGAGTTGCTCTTACACTTGGTACTGATTGGGAATTTGCTTTTGCAGAAGAAGTTGGTATTAATAAAACCTTAGATTGGGAATTTGTTTTTACTGCGGGTACTACTTTTTCAGATTATACTCTATCTCCTCCAAAAATGTGGATCAAAATTAAGAATGTAAAATTAAATGATATTTATACAGTTACTTATACTCCACGTAGTAGTGACTATAATATTAATGTGGCCGACGAGAACGAACAACGAACATTATATTTAGACAAAGACAAAACAGTATCTTTGTATAGAGATGGTAAAGAACGTTCTATAAGAGTACATTTTGAACGTACCAATCCAGATGTTACAATAGAGTCTGAAATATACCTACAAGTTACATTACGTAGAAATAAAACATCACAATCATCGTCGCCAGAGTTAAATAAATATACAGTATTAGTTGCCAACTATGTTAGGAAATACGACAATGACTAACAAACATCTTGCAGCGCCACCAAATGATATTATGCTTGCTAGGTTAAATATTTTATTTGAATCTATTAACGACTTATACAGTTCTGGCAGTATGGTATTAGAATCTGATATTGTATCTTCGTTTCATGAAGCGCTGAATTTATTCTTTGAATCACTTGATGGTTCTATTATAGGATCTGTGATGAAAATTTATGCTGGTGCTCCATCAGATCCAGGTTTTTATAATATTTTTACATCTGCAATACTTAAAGATATACGAGCAATTTTTTCTGAAGTTGGTGCGCTAGATACTATTATTGCTTCTTCTTTTAATTCTATTATTTCAGAACATGATCAGGCTTTGCGCGCAAGTAAAAGAGTTTCTAATAAACTAGGAGATTATCTTTTATATGCCGATGCTGATACTGGACCTGGATTTTTCTTTGGAGATAGTTTTACTACTAGTGATCGTATTGAGGTTGGGTCTGATTTAGTTGAAACTGCTGAGTGCTTTATTAATACAGATGAAGGTATTGTTTTACTTCCTCTCGACGGCGATCCAGATATACCAGCTGTAAAATCTATAATTGTTAATTCAGGAAGCAATGGAGAAGCTGGTAATAATTATCAAGAAGGTATTTTTGGACATGAGGATATAGAAGTAATTAGTGACAATGAACCTAATACATGGTTTGAATATGAACACGTTACAAGTATTGAATTGTCTTCTCCGTTGGTCTTAGATATAACAATTGCGCTTGGAGAGATATCCGTTATTAATCATATCAATGTTAATCCAATTAATTTTGGTAGTCCTATACCTGTGCGTATTGCTACAATTGAAACTTCTGAGAATGGTAGTGAATATAAATCTATAAAACATGAAATACCTATTAAAGATTATGTTTCAGAACAAAACATTGACGAGTTTACTTTGTCTCCTGCAACATCTAAATTTTCTGGTCAAGGATTTTATTCTTTCTTGCCGCGCAAAATTCAATATGTCCATATAGTATTCGAGCAACATACAGCATATACCATACACACTAACACTGGTGAAAGATTACGTTATGCAATTGGACTACGTGACATCAATATTCTTGGACGGAAGTTTCAATTAGAGGGCAGTGTTGTTTCAACTCCGTTTATATCTAAAGAAGAAATTAGAAAAGTTTCTGTATGGGCATCTGAAAACCCAACAGAACAATCTGTTCTTGCTGATATTAAACATTTTATTTCTCATAACGACGGTGCTCTGTGGCATCCTATTCAACCTCAGAAACGTGATGGTTTTGATATTCCTGAGATAGTTAATTTTAATAACATATCTCCTAACTCTGTTACGACAGTAAATCCAGTTGATACACTTAGACATAAGATTTCTATTAAGAGAGACAAAAAAGCATTTAAGGGTGACAATATTCTAAAAGAAGAACGATTGACTAAGATGGATGTTACTGCTGCTCCTGTTGGTGGAGAGTTTGAAATAGGTCTTACAGAACATCCAATAAAGGAATCTGTTAATATTCTATTTCCTTTTAATGGTAGTTTTAGTTGTCCAAGACCAAGATATGATGTTAGTGGTACTGTTAAAGGTAAGTCAACTCCTATGGATTTAGATTTTGTAGAATTTAATGTTGATGCGCCCGGAAAAATAACAAAATCAGATGGCTCAACAGAAGGTACGTTAAGATTTACATTACCATTTGAAAACATTCCTAATCTTAAAGAACGTATTAGGGTATTTGTTAATGGTGAACAAATAGAATACTGTGCACAAGACAGTGAAGCGTTTGTTAAACACCCTGGTTCTTATACTACAGGTATTGATACAGATAGCAAAGTATATTTTTTAAATAAAGGTGGCAAAGAATTACAATTTGGATTAACTGACAGCGGAGATGTACAAAGAGGATATATTCCTATGGGTGGTTCCAAGGTACAAGTTTGTTTAGATGGTGATAATCCTTTTATTCGATTAACAGAGCGTGGATATATTCTTAACCTTACTGTTCCTTGTGATGGTCAGCGTGATGCTATGAATATTGTAGCTATTAATTCTTTAACTGATGAAGAAGTTACAGACTATGGAATAGAAGTACCAACAGGTACTGATAAATACACGTCTGTATTTAATAATGTAAATCCATTAGGACAAAAACACAACACAATAGATTCTAGTACAAAATCTAATCTAAAAATAAATGAAACAATTGAAATAGAGCATGAATTAGAAGATATTCTTTGTCATCATGGTACTTATGTTGGCGAAGGTCAGGATGGGATGTTACCACCAGTATTTTTAGAAGGTACTAGTAATTTCTGGATTGAACAATATAGTTGGAATAACGAACTTCTTGTTTCAGACTTTACTGACAAGGTTGCATTTATCGATGGTGATACCGAATTAAGAGATAGAAATAATAATTGGGAAAAAGTTGCAACTAGATATACATTTGATCACGAGACCGGAACTGTCTTTCTTGGTGCAAAAACATCAAGAGAAAGACGAACAATTGTAACTTGTAAGAAACGAGACCTTAAAATTATCACTCCAGATCTTTGGGAGTTTGATAGAAATATTGTTACTGGTAGAATCAACACACAAAAAATCTTATTAGATCCTAGTGCTGTATATACAATGCCACGCGAAGAAGTTTTTACTTATGTCGCAAACACTAGATCAATTACTCTTATAGATAGTAATGTAAACGAACACGACTGGACCAATGGTAGCATTATTAGAGGAACAGTTAGACCTGATGATATTTTATTTGCCGCCAACGTAAAACCAATTGAAGTAAAATTTATAGATGGAGTACAAGAGTTCTCTAATATTATTAATATTGAAAAAGAATCTATGGTTTTTACAAACCCCAGTGGTGACTTATATACACATCAACTAGTCCATGTTGATCCTACAAACAACAAGGAACTTAGCGGTGTATTAAAATTTGTTCCCGTAAGAGGTATAACTAGTGCAACAACACCAGAGAGTCAGTTTACTACTCAACTAGAATCTACAGATACACCAACAGGTAATGGTGAATGGAACGTAACTTCAACTGGTCTTGTTACTTTGTATCTTGATACCGGCGAGCCAGAAAACCATACTGTTAATTATGATATCAATAATACGAATCCAGGTCTTGATCTTGAGGGATTATATTCTATTGACTACAGTAATAATATAGTACACTTTGAACAGGATATACCTGCCACTGGTAAAGTTACATTTGATGTATCTGTTTATAGTGCATTTTATAATTTAGCTAAACAAGTTCCATCTTATAATATAAGTAGTATTAATGAAGAGGGTAGATCTATTATCTTTAATCCTGAATACAGTTTACAGTTTTTAAAACTTGATACCGCCGCGAAAGCAAGACCACAAGTATTAAAAGTGTTCTATGAATATTACAAAAGAGCTACTGAATCTCTTGAAGAGCTTGAACCTTATTGGTCACCAATATGTAAAGACGTTGCATTTAAAGCAATCACTGCGAACATATTAGAGGAGTTATAGAATGTCTTTAAAAACTACATATAAAGAATATAT
>Ga0233414_10000726_pt1 | contig 13243 bp, 13 predicted proteins | sample Na_anoxic_10_MG_FD_189020 | JGI IMG/M metagenome (GOLD analysis project Ga0233414, IMG submission 189020) | Seawater microbial communities from Saanich Inlet, British Columbia, Canada - Na_anoxic_10_MG | ecosystem: Environmental > Aquatic > Marine > Inlet | place: Canada: British Columbia...
CAAGGAATACCAAATAGTACTGCTTATGGTTCTTTTTATGACTCAACTTCAGGCACAGTTACATCAACGGGAGGTACTATAAATTGGATTCCTGTAGAATACGGAGCTGTTCCCGTTGCAGCAGGAACTCAGAGAGTATCTTTTTCAACTCCTGGAACACAAAGGGGAGTGTTAACTTATAATGGCACAAAAGATATATTTGCTCAAATATCTGTAAGTTTTGTTTATAATGATATTACAGGAGGAACGGATGAATATGATTTTGGGTTAAGTAAAAATGGAGGAGCCACCCCAGTAACAGGTAGTATAGTTGCAACAATAGCAGGTGGTGGTGCTTATTTTGGAGTAACATTACTTTTTACAGACTCTATGGTAACAGGAGATGACTATGAACTACTTGCAAGAAATCAAGGTGGTGGTGCTGGTGACGACATAGAAGTAATATCAGTACAATTTTTAATAAAAGAATAATTAATTATAAAGATTTAAACAATAAAAGAGATGGAAGCAGAAGGACTAACATTTGGGTTAAATGCAATAATAAGTATATTATTTGCAGCAGCAGGAGCACTTGGATTTTGGTATACAATCAAAGGATCAGTTAACTTACTTGAACAAAGAGTAAAAACACTTGAGGCTATTGACAAGGTTTTACATAAAAGAGTTGAAGGTTTAAAAGAAGAGGTGAAAGAAAATAGAGATAAATCAGATACAGCTATTAGTGATATCACTGGTAAGATGCAAGCAATGGAACTAAGGATCATACAAGCAATTCATGATTCAAAGCTTTAATTTTTTTAATTAGAATAATTAATGGTAAATTAGATGCATTAATAAATAAACACAAACCAATAAAACCAATAAAAATGGAAAATGAAGAATACACAATTGTAGAAAAATACAATAGCAACAAAGAGCAAACTATTGCAATACGTCCATATTTTGATAAACAAAAACAAAATATGGGATTAGAAAATTATGGAATGGCTTTATATGATGGAGTATACCATGAAGAACAACTAGCTTGCTTAGAACTTAATGGAGTAAAAAGATATGTAACAGGTCTTAATGAATTTGCACCAGATGTTAAAATGTTACCACCTGGTGAAAAAGAGATTAAAGTAAAAGAGATTAGACGAACAGTTTCTGAGCTAGAAAAAGATTTGGCTGCTAATGTAGTTGATCCAGAAGACAAAGAATTTTGGAATAAACTTACTTTATTAAAACCAGACAATGAAAAGTTTTGGTCTAGAATAACATTAAGATGTGGTAATGACCCTGTTTATTTAGATGCAAAAAAAGATCCTTATGATCTTATTAAATTACACGCAATTAATGCAGGTGGATTTTCAATTGTTGCAAAATCCTTAAAGGCTGCTAAAAAAGCTAACAGAACACCTAAATTTTATTTAGACATGTTAGAAGAAACTATTCAGACTAGAACTGCTTTTACAAAGGTTAGAAACAAAGCTTTAGTTGAATTAGAAAAATTATATGAAAGCAACATAACAAAACTTATGTATGTTGCTAAGATTATTGATATTAACAGTGCTCAATATGTTAAATCTACACCAAATGATATCCTCTATGAAAATATGGATGCTTATATTAATGGTGAAGGAACTGAAACAAATAAAAAGAAAGCAGCTGAAAAGTTTATAAAGATTGCAAAAGAAAGCATGGAAGATCTTAAAGTTAATGCATTAGTAAAAGATGCTTTATATTATAAGTTTATATCTACTAAAGCTAATGGCTGGATTGAAATGCTTGATAGTGGAGTAAAGCTTGGTAAAAAATCAACAGAGGTTGTTGAGTATCTCAAAGATCCTGAAAATGAAGAAGTTTTATTTTCACTTCTGGAAAAAGTAGAAAATTATTGGAATGACTAAAGATGAATAACGCTACAATACAAATAAAGATTAAAGAAAGACTCAATAAGCTGGATAGTTTAGATTATGATAATCTAGAGTGTTGGCAAATTGTAGAAGCATTTAATAAAGCGCAAATTGAATGGTGTAGAAGACAATTACATGGTGGCAACATTTATAAAGAAGGAGATGAAATGTCTAAAAGAAGAGTAGATGATTTACAAATACTTTTAAGAGAATTACTATTAACAGGAGTAAATACAGATACATATTTTGAGGCACAAAATTTTCCTACTAATTATTTAGAATTTAAAAGAATAAGTGTAGATGCTACACAAGAATGTTGTCCAGAGCCTACACCAGTTACAGTTTATTTAGCTGAAGAGGCTAATGTAAATCTTATTTTAAGAGATCCTTTAAAAAAGCCAGATTATGCATGGCGTGAAACATTTTGTACAATGATTGACAATAATATTAGAATATATAAAACTGATTTTAATATTGTTGATCCAATTTTAACATATTATAAAAAACCAAGAAATATAGAAATACTTAATTGTGTTGATCCATATACAGGAACTATTAGTGCAGTTGATATTATTTCTGAATTTAAAGATGACATTGTAGAGCTTATAATTGATGAGACTGCATCAGTGCTAGCTGGAGACATTAATGAAGTTAATCAAACTTCAAGAGGTAGTCAGGGAGCGGAAAGATCAAACTAAATATAAATTAAAAATTCAAATTATGAAAAAAGAACAAATTTTAGGACTTGTAAGACATGCGTTAACTATTATTGGTGGTGCATTAATAGCTAAAGGTTATGTAGAAGAAGACATAGTAGGAGAAGTAATAGGTAGTGTAATGTCTCTTACAGGTGTAATCTGGTCAATTATGGACAAGAAAAAATAATTTAAAAAACTATTATAATAACTAAAAATTTTGTATATTAATACTGTATCCACAAAGGATGCTATATATAAATTTATCTATAAATTAAAAAATAAAAATTATGGCTTATTTTAATCACGCCTTCAAGAAAGGCTTTTTATGCGGAGACTCTACTGGTGGTGGAGCAATTGCTCACGTTATTGACGATGATGCAACACAAACACAAACTCTTGCAACGGATGCAGATGGTCCTGAGTTGGCAATTGTAAGTGACACCCTTCAAGGAGCTGTAGCTCCATGGACTGCATTAGCACCAGCTACAATTGCAGCTTCAACAAATGGAATGTTCTATATTGTACAAAGTAGCTTTCATGATTCAGACACTATTGGGAATAACCCAGGACATGGTGGATATATGGAAACAACTAAATCAAAAGGAATTAATCCAAAATATATAACTAAGATGTGGAAGTCTTGCTGTGTAGATTTATCACCAGCAGTATTAACTATGTCTACTACATGTGATTGCTTCCCTTGTGGAAAAGATGCATTTTTTAGATTAGATGTTAAAGGAACTCCAGCATTGAGGTTTTTAAATCATAATGCTTATCATATTGCAGATCTTGGTGGCATTTGTTGTGCAGATGGTCAAGACTTTATTGATCCAGTATTAGTTCTTTTAACTTGGGCTGATTCATTAAATAATTCAGCAATTGTAAACCCATTCATTCAAATTGAAGTTAATGAGTTTATAGCTGGAGTTGATCAAGGTGTTGTAGATTTAGCTACTTACGTTCCTTCAACTGATCCTTGTGCTGCAGGAGCAGAAGTAACTGGAGTAATAACTATTACAGGAGCTTATGTTGAAAGTAAGTTTGGTAACTGTTCATTTGATACTAGAGATGCTTACAATAAAGCACCAGTTTCAATTGGTGGTTCTGTAGTTGATGAAACAGGTGATCCATGTAATGTAGAGTGTATTACTTATACAGCTACAAATAGCGTTCCTGAAAGCACTATGGCAAATGGATGTCAAGGTCAAACTCAAGGAGAAACAGTCTTAAGAGATATCTTAATGACAGAAAATTATATGCAAAATCCTTATAACCAAGGAAATGCTGATTCAGCTAGAATTCGTGAGATTGAAGGTTCTAATGATGTATTAGCTAATATTGATAGATTAGTTAATTACAAACAATGGAACATACTTCATAATGTTCCACGTTTTAACAATCCTTCAGGAGTATTTGATAATGATCAATATTTAATTACAATATCTGCACTATGTACTGATACAGTTACAGAAACAGATATAGATGCACTTTTTGCTTCTATAACTACATTAAGTGGTGTAGTAGTTGAAGAAGATCAATGTTAAATTAAATAAAAAAAAGTACCTCTTGTTTAAATTTAAAGGGTGGGAGTTAACTCCTGCCCTTTTTATTTTCTAATTTGTAGTATTTTTTGTATATTATTATATACAGCAATTAAAGTGCACTTTTTAAATTAAAGATACATGGCAGCTAAACACATTCTAAGTCTAGAAGTTCCAACCGTAGGAAATTGTGAGATTCTCAAAATACAAGATACAAGTCAATATGCTGATAACTTGGCAGTTGATTGTTCTCAGTTGGTGATCACACCTCCTGGATCTGCAGCTATAGCAGTAGTGGCAGTTCAACCAGGATTTGATTTAAATATTAACGCATGTGCATTAAATCTTCAACCTATAGGATGTGAAAGCACTAGAGTTAATCTTCAAGACGGTATTTATATAATTAGATATCAAGTGTCTCCAACTGATAAAGTATATGTTGAGTATAATCATTTAAGAATTACTACAATTTTAAATACATATTATGAAAAACTTTGTGAATTAGATATTACTCCGTGTGAACCAAATTCAGTTAAAGAGCAATTACTTGCTGAAATGAAGTATATTAGAACTTTAATAGATGCAGCAAAAGCTAAAGTAGAATATTGTCAAAGCCCAAATGAGGGAATGGAATTGTATAATTTCGCTAAAAAGAAACTAGAAAAAATTACTTGTAGTGTTTACTGTTAATAAAAACCAATGTTAATGAAGTGTGAATATTGTGGAAAAAATTTTACTTGTGGATGTCAAAAAGTAAAACTATCAACAGGTGTTGTAGTTTGTAAAGGTTGTAATAGAAAAGAAGCAGGAAGAAGGTCATTTGAAGTTTCTAAAAAAAGACTAGAACAAAAAGTAAGAAAAAATGAACGTAGATGATCAGAAAATAATTAAAAAAATTAAGATTGAACAAAATTTTTCTGATGTAGTCTTTAAGAGTGCTAGAGCTGAAAGATTTGGAATTACTTATTGCTGTCCTTTAGATGTAGACAAGGCTACAAATAAAAAAGAATTATGTGATTGGGAAGAATCTCAAAATCTATATGAATCAATACCTTGTGATGCATTGATTACAGAAATTGGAATTGCTTTTGAAACAGAACTAAATGAGATAATAGTAATAGAATAAAACTTAAAAGATGAGTATAAAGTATAGTGAGATATTAACTGCTGATGAAATTCTTTCCGCTGGTGATGATGATATAATTGTTGTTGCAATTGTTGATGGAATTTCTTCAACTGGTTACACAACAAAAGCAATAAAGAAATTAAATTTAATTCCAAATCCTTTATTTACAAGTTTAACTACAACAGGAGCTTCTGGTGATGCAGCAACTTTAATTAGTGGTATATTAAATATACCTACGCCAGTTATACCAGCTGTACCGTTTACAAGTTTAACTACAACTGGTACAACAGGTGCATCAACTTTAGTTGCAGGAGTATTAAATATTCCAACGTATGGTGGAGGTATAGTTGATTCTGTTACTGGACTTGATACTGATTTTTCAGATCCCGCTAATCCTATTGTAAATATAGCAGTTGATGGAGTAACAATAACTGGCTCTGGAACATCAATAGATCCTTTAGTTGGTACTGGTGATGGAATTTATGGAGGTAATGGTACTATACCAGCTGCTGTAATTGCCACACTAACAGATAATATAGAACTTGCATCTAATCTTGCTGGTGAAGCTGCTTTTACTCTTAGCAATACAGGTTTATTAGGTAGATCTAAAATTAAAATAGCTGCGGGTACTGAATCCATGAGCCTATATACTACTGTTGCTCAAGGACACATTATTAGTTCAAATGATCCCAATGGCTTGCACATAGTCTCAACAACTGCAAATACTACTATAAGCACTCTTGCAGGTAGTATTGTAGATATAACTGCAGTAGGAGACATTCAAATAGTTGGAAGTACAGATGCCCGTTTACTTAATACAGATTTTTTAAATGACAGAGTAAGAATAGGATCAACAGCAGCTTTCCCAGTTAAGATGATTGTTCAGAATACAAATCCATTAGATGAAGTTTTTGTTGCAGTTGATAGCATAGGTGTAAATAGTATGCAATTTGGGGAAAATGGAGTGCTTTCTGTAAACAACATAATTTCTGTTGGAAATGCAAGTCCATCTTCTGCTTCTAGAATACAAACATTGGGTGATATTGAAATTACACAAACTATTGCATGGTATTATTTAGGAGATCCTACTACAGATGGTTCATGGAGATTTGGAGCAAATGGAGGTGCAGATTTTCTACATCAAAAAAGAGAACTAGGAGTATGGGTAACTAAACAAACAATTGTAGCATAATATTAAATAAACCAATAAAAAATGTCATTAGAAAAAACAAATACTACGGAAGAAGAATTAATTTTTAAAAATTTAGAACAAGTCTTTATACTTGCAAGAATACAAACAGTAACCACAAGACCTGAAGATAAAGATGGATTAATAAACCTCATAAACTTTGAGACTCAACTTGTGGAAACAATAAATAAATGCACTAAGTGTACAACAAATAAGAAAAAATAATATGCCTTTCTATTACAAGAAAGACATAAATTATCATTATATTATATATAGAAGCTATGATACCAACTAATTCCAGTAATAAATTATCTAAAGGATGTGATCCAATCTCATCAAATTGTGTTATATGGCAAGGTCCAGATTTACCTTGTATAAATTTATGTAATGGGGATAGTATAAGTGATGTTATTGCACTTCTTGCTCAAGAAGTATGTGATGTAATAAATGCGGCATGTGAGTGTACTCCTGATGTTTCAGATGTTGTGCTTAACTGTATTGAAGTAGAAGGAGCAGGTCCTCCAGATTTTATTGAACTACAACAAGCAATAATAGATTATATATGTAATCCAGCTAATTTCCCAGGTACAGATCCTGGAGCAGTTTACGTAGATTTACCACCTTGTTTACAATACATTAATGATCAGACCAATACAACTGTTTATTCTTTAGATGTAGAGTCTTATTTAAAATATTTAGCAGGTAAGTTGTGTGAACTATTTACATCTATGGATGTAATTAATGGTCAGATTTCACTTATATGGCAAGAAATAAATAACATACAGCAAAACTGTTGTGATGATGCAATACCAGAAATATTTATAACAGTAAAATGTAAGTATTTAGGTCCTTATTTTCAAAATTCAGCAAGTCAATATCCTATTGGAGAATGGGCAGCTGCAATTGAAGAAGCTTTTTGTAGGTTAAGATATCAGGTAGGTGATGATGAATCAGTTGCAGTAGCATTAAACTCTCCTTGTATTTTTGGTAATCAAGATATGCTGGCACAAAATAGTACTTTTGGTGATGTAGCAGTATCTGGTCCATGGTATTCACCTGTAAGTAATTTATCAGAATCTCATGTAAATATTTGGAAAGTATTATGTGATCTATATACAGCTGTAGATGATATACAAACTAATTGTTGTACAGCAAGTTGTGATGATATATTATATGATTATATAGCTACTATATCATATGACTCTAATGGTGTGCCAGAGTACATGCATTTTGACTTCACCAACATGACAATTCCTCCATTATTCACAGATTGTGGAAGCGGTACATCAATAACAATAACTGATGGAGCAAATACTATTAACAATTCTGGAGATTTAGCACAAGTATATCAATTGCAAAATCAAGTTGCTGGCTATGACATGCTTATAGCTGCATCAACTGGATTATCCGTAACATCTAATTATACTGTAACTGTTAATTTTTGCTTTAGTGCAACAGATGGTTCTGGTCTTACTTGCCAGTTTACAGATACATTAATAGTTACTAATGGTGTTCCATGTCCTGATCCAGTTACCTTAACACCTGTAAGTACAACTGAAATACAATATAGTTTTAATACTTCATTACTTGGACCAGGAACTCAAGTAACTGTATTTTGTACAAGTTTTGGTAATCCTATAGGAAGTCAATTCTATAGTAACCCTGTAACTAATCCAATAACAGGATCATTTACAGGTCTAGTTCCAGGAACTCAATATGGAATTTATTTATTATTAACTCCAGTTGGCAATGGAACTCCTGTTACATGTCAAACAAATTACATAAACACAACTAGTGCCGTTTGTACAAATCTTCAAAATGATATTTTTAAAGATACCTCTGTTAGTGGTTTAGTGCAATTTGGAGTTGTAACACAAGATGGTGGAGCAACATATGATTCTATTAACATATTAGAAAATGGAAATGATGAACCTCAGTTAGAGCTTTTGGAAATAGTTGGTGTTCCAACTTGTGTTACAGATCCTGCAATTTCATGTATAGATGGATTTACAGATTTAGATACAAGAGATATTACATGCGGCTCAACTCTATACGTAGCACCAGTAAGTAGCAGTTGGTATTTTTGGGATGCTTATACAAATACTCAAGGTGTAGTATATTATTTATATGTAGCTCTTGAAAAAGTAAATCTAGACATACCAACATATAAATTAGTAGACTCAGTATTTTGTTGTCATTGTCCTGTATGGTTATTAGATCAGTCATTGTCAATAACTACGTTAGGAAATGGTGTATTTAGCCCTACTAGTGTTTCATTTGGCTCTCCAGTTGTTTATTCAGTAATAACCCCACCAAGTTATGGGTTCGTTATAGCTGGCCCTGGAATAGGAGAATGGACTTACCAACATACTCAATTAGGTCAACAGCAAGATGCATTTGAGGTACAAATAGAGGATCCAATGTGTGGTATTGCTACTGCTTGGATGAACGTACAAATAGGAAAAGGTTCTCAAAAATGGTTAGGTGGAACAAAGATATTTGCTTTTGTTGATACTAATACTATTTTACCTGCTGATGGACCCGCAATTAAAGCTTTAGTAACAGCAGTTGTAGATAGAGCTGCTATTAGTTGTGCAATTTATGGAGGAACTCCTCCGCAAATGTTCTTTATACCAGTTCAAGACTCAAGAATTCTTGGATATCAAAAAGCTATTGTGGATAGAGGTGTTAGTGTAACACTAGATGCTCTTCCAGCATGGGTGGCATTACAAGAATTACCAACAGATTGGGCAGCAGGAGCTTTTGTAGATGTAGATGATGTTCAAATAATTAACTTTTCTAATAATGCAGAAAACTTCTATCATGGATCTACATTAATAACAGGATTTGGTCTTCCTCTAATACAACCAAGTGCAGATTATCAAGCAGATTATGATGATATTATTGCATCTATTTCAGGTGTTGCTAATACAGCATGGTCAACTGCTACATGGAACAATCCATTAGAAATTGAGAAAAAATTCTCTAACGGGTTTAGAGTATTTAGGCTTCATGTTACATTAGGAAATGGAAATGCAGATTCAGCTTATTTATTAATGATGTATGCATCTCTATACGGAACTTTGGTAGCAGAAAAAGACTATGTAAAACTTACAGGAGTTACTGATTTAGCACCATATTTACAGCTTCCTGGAGCAGTAGCAAATCCATATGAAGGGTTTATAACACCTGCTGGTAACACTGTGCAAGGATTAATGAAGCTTAGTGATGTAGATTGGTTTACTTCATTAGACCAAGTGTTTGATGGAATAACACCATTTGATTATGATCCAATAACAAATCTAAGTCTTTTAGATTTGGTATATGATTCAACATGTGGTGATGATTGTATAGCAACTTCTATTTGGGAGTTAACACCATGTTCAACATATGGAGCATTCAGCACTATTTATACAGAAACGGATCTTAGTGGTTATTCAATTGATAATGCGCTTAATATAGATGGTGTATGTTATACACCTAATGAAGTTCCTGAAGCAATTACACCTCCAGTACCTGTATCTATTTGCGCTGATTCTTGGTTAACAGGCATTGATTGTACTGATTGTACAAACTGGCAATTAACTAGTTGTACTGATCCATTAGATACAATGATTGTATGTCAAGATCTTAGTGGTGTTGGAACTGATGTAATAAATGCAAGTGGTATAGGTGTTGACGGATGCTTTTCAGTAGCTGCAACATATGCTCCTATTGATTACTTTACTTTACTTACTGTTAATACAACATGTGGTGAGTGTCAAGATTGTATAGCTGAAAATCTAAGTATTGGATTACCACTTGGAAATTGGGATTTCACTGGAAACGTATGGAGTGATAATGGAGTTACTGCAGCAGTTGACAGTGGTATTATAGGAAGAGTTGATAATGTCAATGGAACATGTGGCGTACCAACAGTACCTGTTCTTCCTCATGCTCTTAACTTAACAGCATTAAATAATTTAACATATGAAACTGATGGTATAGTAGGAAAAGGACCAGATGGACTTACTCACACAGGAGTTGCAAGTAATGAATATCTTACTGTTGCTAATAATCCAGTGATGGATACTGGTGTATATACAGCATATGTTGTTTTTGCCCCTGTTACAGGAACAAATGCAGCAAGAGATCACATTATATCACTTACAAGTGATGATACTTTAAATGATGGTTGGGGTATTAAATATGATGGAACAGATGTAATTGCATGGCAAGATCGAGAAGTTCAACCATCACGTAATTTAAATCTAGGTGCAGTTACTGTAGATGAAATAAATGTAGTATGTATTAAATCAGAACAAGGTGGCATTCCTAGATTATATGCTAAATTAAACACTAATCCTGAATTACAGGTTGATTGTCCTTGGAGTAATCCAGCTCACTTTATGACAATAGGTGGAACACCAGATGGTGTTGGTGCAGTGCCAGCTGTTAATACAGCTCCTTCTAGAATTTATCAAGTACTTTATTTTGATGAATTCCATACTGTTGCTGAGACTGAAGCCTTAATAGATTCATTAATAGTAAAATTTGATGCACCATAAAAATAAAAAAAATGAGTTGTACTAATTGTAAATCAAGTCCTTGTGCGTGTGCAGACCACGGACTTACAACACCATGCACATATAATGATTGTAATCCCACAGCTGAACCCTGTGAAGATATAACATGTGTTGAATGTGTGTCATACTGTGGTCCAACATTTAGAGGTGTTAAAGCAGGAGGGACAAATGTATTATTTGAGGTAGAATCAGGAGATAGGCTTAGTAAAATACTACAAAAAATGGTATTGTATATGACAGATGAAGCTTGTGCTATTCCAGATCAGCATCATGCAGTATGGTATGTAGATGTAAACAATGTTACCAACAATGGAGCTATTGTTAGTTGGAATGGTGTATCATCTTTTTCTGCAGGTTTGATGGTCTATTGGAGTGTAACTACAGGAGTTTGGGTAGCTGCAAATCTTTCTGGTCCTTTAAGCCCAATAGATGGCTCATTTGCTGTAACGGGACTAAATCCAAATACAGTATACCAATTTAAAGTAGAGTCAGGTGATGCATTAGATCCAGTTACAGGAGCTCTTATAGGCACATTATGTGATTCTGTTGAAGTACAAGAAACTACACTTTTATAAAAACAACAAAGTGGTGGTTTGTTGGTTTGCTACTCACTACAGTTGTGGGGGCCTTGGTTATCTAAGGCTCCCTTTTTTTAATTATATTTTTTTGCTATATTGCACAATTCTCAGATAAAACATCATTATGAATGACTTGCTGAAAAAAATTGAAACTTCTATAAAATGGAAAAAGAGCGCAAAATGGTGTGCAAAAAAATTAGGTATTCCCGTTAAAAGGTACATTGAGCTTAAAGGAATATACCATGAAAGAAAAAGAAAAGCAGCACAAAAAAATTCTGAAACTTTTGAAAATTCCACAGTACTTTTAGATTGTAATAGTGGATACAATATTGAAAAAGGAGAGGGAAAGCTTACAGTAAATTGTCAGCATGAACCAAAAAATTCTGATGAGATTATTAAGTTACTCAAACTTGATACAACAAAATGGAAACTTTCTCAGTATTGGAATAAACAAATGTCAGACCACTGGCGAATATCTGCACTTGTTACAAGAGTAAAATTTAGTGAACAAGCAATTTTTAAAAATCTTTTAGAAAACTGGAATCCAAAAAAAATTAAGGTTCCTCAAAGAATTAAAAGAGACTTAAACAAACCTCATGTAGGAGGAATCCTTTCTTTACAAGATATACATTTTGGTAAAGAAGGAAATGAAACTGTAGATAAAGACTTTGAAGATACAATTATTGATTTAATAAATAGAGCAATAGGAGGACATCATCTATCAGAAATATTTTTTGTAGTAGGAGGTGATTTAATCAACATGGACACCTTTAATGGCACTACAACATCAGGAACTATACTAAGTAATGGAATGACAGCTACAGAGGCTTATACTCAAGCATTTGACGCATTATACTGGGGAATAAACTATATTAAGACTCATTGTGACAAACTTACAGTTGTTTATATTCCTGGAAATCATGATAGACTCTCATCTTTTCATTTAGCTCATGCATTATCAAAAACAATAATTGATGAAAATATTGTTTGGGATGTTGACTATTCAGAGAGAAAAGTTCATGTTTGGAATAAAAACTTTAATGCATTTGAACATGGGGATGTTCCAAATAAAAATACTCCTCTAATATATGCAACTGAATACCCCATAGAATGGGGAAGTACTAGTAATAGAACTTTATATACAGGTCATTTTCATCATCAGAAAAAGATTGAGTATATAACAAAAGGTGAGACTGTTGGATTTATTCATAAAGTTTTACCTAGTTTATCAAAAACAGATTATTGGCATTATCATAAGAAATTTGTTGGAAGCAGAAGGTCAGGAATTCTGGATTTGCAGGACTCTGAAAAAGGAACTATATGTGAACTAATACATTTAGTTAAATAATGTATACCACATAAACTTTTAAAAGTGGTGTTTTTTTTGTAAATTATAATATATAGAACTTATGATAAATAACTTTAAGAAACCTGATTTAAATGCTCCCCGTTACAGAGAAAAAAGAATGGGTTTTTTAAACTTAAAAAATTTTAATGAGTTTAAAAAGAAATATCCGTTATATGCAAACATTGATAATAATAAATTAAAGAAGATTATAAGTCTATATAATAAAAAATTATGGGAAGGTGTAATAAAATATAGAGATGGTGTAGAATTGCCTGATTCTCTTGGTTATTTGTTTATTGGAAC
>Ga0233414_10000727_pt1 | contig 13239 bp, 27 predicted proteins | sample Na_anoxic_10_MG_FD_189020 | JGI IMG/M metagenome (GOLD analysis project Ga0233414, IMG submission 189020) | Seawater microbial communities from Saanich Inlet, British Columbia, Canada - Na_anoxic_10_MG | ecosystem: Environmental > Aquatic > Marine > Inlet | place: Canada: British Columbia...
ATAATTATCCTTTATTTTGATTATTAAGTATATCGTGATGTAATTTAGTAGCAGGTATAATAGTTATAACCGTACTATTTTTAATAACGTAAGCGCATTTAGTATTATTAATTGGATATATACCATCGCCTAATACAACAAATTTAGCTTTTACTTCTTTTCTTATAATTTGTCGAATATCGCCATCTGTATTTTGAACATCTTTATCTATTACTCGTTGCCTATATCTATCAACGGCGTGACCAGTAATATTTAAATTTATGAACATTATATTATATCCCCTGTTTAAATGAGGAAGGTGGTAAGTCTTCCTCTGTTCATTGATTTAATTTCACTATTTAGACTTTCAGATAGTCCTTAGCCACTCTGTTATAATATTACATTGGATACTCCTTGCCTATCATCGGCGTTATATTAATTCTCCTTTATTATTTTAGCTATGTTTTCTTTTGATTTTTTACGGCGCACCATATCATTAAACATATCTACATTGTTTCTTTTAAATTCAGCAACAGATATTGTTACTTCAGATTTAATATCTTGTTTTAATGTATAATCATACTCACTAATAAATAATGTTATACCTTTAATGTCTGTGCCAGTTAAATGCGTGACTTGATGGCTAATACCTTTATCTCTATCTACTCTGAATGTCATAGATAAGCGGTTCATCATATCTCCTATTATTATATTGATAATTACTTAACATAGATCTAAATCAAATCCAAGTGGCGTGTTTTTTACTACCATATTAAATAGATATGATACGCAATTAAATACGAATGCTGATACTACAAGTGTTAATAACCATTTCATATATGTCTCAATTCTATTATAAGTTATTTAAATATTCAGCATAATAATTTACTTCTTGTATATTATTAGCGATGACTATGATACCTTTATTTGCATCATAGTTTTTTGAGCCAGCGCAAGTGGCAACGTATTGATTATTTACTTTATATATTCTGTGATAATTAACACCAAAGTTAAGACGTATTCTGCCTTTGCTTAACCTCTGTAACTTCAGTTTAATTTTAGCCATTTGCTATCTCAATCAAATGTGCACGCACGTTTACTCTGGTATGAATGTTATAAATATCATCAAAACAACGACAGCCAGCATTACTTCCTTGACGTGGCGCTTCATCATTAAGTTTAGATACTGGGCAGTTTACATCAGCACAACCAACAGAAGTTATTTCTACTTCATCGTAGTCATCTGATCCACCTTGATTCATATTTTGATTATGTTCTTCAAAATTATTTTCATTCCAAATAGTTCCATTTGGTGTAACTCTAAATTTTAACATATATATTCCTTTATATTTAAATATATGGGCACTCATATTATTATCTGATGTCTAGTTGGCACCCTACAACTATGTTTCAGACCTTGAGTATTCTACAGCTACTCAAGATTGCATTCGTTTGGCCCTCAATTTATGTTCCTCCTTTATTATATATTTATATTCCATTCCTTATTAAATACAGGAATATATGATTTAACTAAATCAGTAAACTTTGCAGAGGTATGTATCATACCATTTAATGTGTGTAATTGATTTACACCTTGTAAGAAACATTCATCCATATCATCATTCATTAGATATAGTTGAATTGAATTAATTACACTAAAATACAAATTATTTACTTTGTGAGAATTAGCTCCTGTCTTAAACAAGTCACATCTCATACGTAATTCTTGATGAGTCATACTAGTCCTCTAGATGATATGATAATAATAGATATACAAGTTATAAACCCTATGCTGGTTAACTAACGTAAGAGTTTAGCAGTTGAAAATTCACCTGTATATCTTTATTTAATATTAACTAAGCTTTAATACCGCTTTATAATTAATAACATACTTTTCAAGTTGGTTTTTATACAATGCAATGGTATCAGATTCAGCGGCAAGATACTCAATCACTGTTCGTGCAATGACTTCTTTATTTTTAATTGCAGGAAGTACATTACTGTTACCAAATTCTTTTTGAATCAATGTGATCAATCGTCGTTTCATTTTCGTTTCACTACCATTATTAGTAGCTGATACAAGAACGCCGGCTTGTAAATCAGTATTTAATTTTAACAATGCTATTTTGATTTCAAGTTCACAACCTTTAAGACCAGCATCATTAAATTGTTTTAATACAAACAACATAGATGCAAATATACCAGTCTTACATAGTTTTTTATTAATTCGTAACTCTTCAGCAGTAAGAATTTTACTAATATAACCGATAGAATCAGTAATTGATTTAGCGCGCGTTGTACTAATAGTCTTAGTTCGATTATTATTATAAATAGAATCGATACCTTGACCAGTACTATTGATCAATTTATTAGTAACATACTGTTCACTAATTGTAACAAACAAAGAGTTGAGACTTTTGTTAGTCTCTTTATTGTCTGATGTAATAGATGCTTTTCTCAAATACTCATTGTTATAATTAGAATCAATGAATGTTGTGAAGTCACCATAATACTTAGAGTGTCTTTTTTCAGCACCATTAAGATTAATAGATGCACTATTTAATGATATAAATAATGAATCAATCGAATAGCCTTTTGCTTTAGTTGGATTAACTATTTGTAAACATAACTCAACTGATAGAAAATCAGTCTTTTGTTTAGTAGTTAAATCATTAAAGTATAATACATCTTTAGCTGTGTTTGACCAATACTCAACGCCATCTTCAAGTTTGGATTTAGAGATAGGTAAAAGCCCATCAATAAAATCCATAATAATAGATATACGTTGTTGTCCATCGATAACATCAATGTTATCAGTTGGTGTAGTTGATAATGTAATAGCATTAACAAAGTTCCAAACTGATAGAATAGTATTGATGATTGTATTCTTCATCTTAGGACTATGTTTGTTTTTATTTCGTTGTACTGGAGGAATAAAAAAGTTAGATCTATTATTTACCAACCATTGAATCGTAACGATTTTGAGCTCTGTTGCCTTTGACATAATACATTCCTTTATTTAATATTACCTACATATCTATATGATATCGTTCTGTTATAATCATTGTGAGTTAATAGTCTAGCTACTAACATAGTTGACGCTCTATATACTAACCGATATTGACTGTTCACTTTAATTGTGATCACGTCTTTATCTATATTCAAAGAGTTCTTTAATACTGCATCAAGATTAGACAATATATCATTTGCCTTAGCTAAGATTCTGGCGTCCATCTTCTTAGTGTCCTTTTTATATATTGTCATATCTTAATCCTTTAACCATTAAGTTGTTGTTTTAATTGTTTCACGTTTACACAGTGTGCTATAGTTGTTTCGACTACACGATTAGCTTCAGCTTTCTCTTCAGCTGTTGGCTCTACAATACCTTTAGCAATCTGTATAGCTCTTGACCAGAACACAGGTTTGAACCAAGCGTTAGGACAATGTTCATCACAATATGATAGAGCGTGAGCCTTGACATACTGCCACATCACTACTACCATTATTGGTGGATAGGCGTCTAACCCTTCTCTCCAACGGCCTTTGAGTGAATTATCTTCTGCCATTGCTTCTTCCATTACTAAGTGTGACTCTTTATCATTAAGTCCATACGTCTTAAGCTCTTGATGCATTCGTTGTTCAAATGTCATTAGAGTTCCACCTTTTTCGTTATGTTCATATTATATATCCTTTAACATAGACTGTACATCTGCTATATGACAACGTGTTATTACTAAACAGTAATTGTGTGAACTATCCAATTGCATTAGACGTTCCTCTTCATCATACAACCTTTGTAATAGAGCATTCAGTTTAGCTTTCATTATATATCCTTATTTAAAGATTTCACTAAGCACTTGATGTTCAACATCGATTGTATAATCATCTGGTAATTCATCTGGTGATAAATTCATAATCATATCAATTTTATTAGTTATTGTTACGACTTTAGTATCCATATCAGGCTTTAATGTGAAGTCAGAAAGTGTCACTAACAGATCACTGATTTTATCAATCATCATCATAGTATGAACAGGAGCACGAACATATAAATCGTGTTCTAATGCTTCGTTTAATCTAGCAAGCCCATTATCTAAACTTGTGTTTATCTTATCACAATTTGCACACATATTATATCCTTTATTCAGAGTTGAAAGTCACATCTTTACCCAGCGGAGCCGTGCTAGTTATCCTTCTCCGTTTTCATAATTATCTATTATAAACTTATTATTATAATGTCTATTACAACTGTTACACATACTGTGTGTATTGTTTGGAGTCTTTAAACTATTGTATATACATCCTGTACATACCATACTATCCTTATACTCCTGTAATATAGTTTCTAATGAATCTAAACCTGACTGTATAAGAGCCATACACAAAGGATCTTTACTATTATCTAATAATAAATCCTTATGTACCTGTATATTCTCTTCTACTATAACTACTAACTTATTCATATCTATATACCCCTTTCATCTATGTCAACGTTAAAAACACCTATATACCTGGTAGTTAAAAACAGATTATACGCGCGTAACGCGAGGAATTTACCATTATTTAGTCAAAATATAGCTAAAACGTGAAGTTTAGTAGTATAATTGGACATAAAGTGAAATTTCTGTTGTATAGTACTGTTTATTATAACATACTGTATTTGTTGTAGTTGAGTTTATGAATCTCAGTTTATTACCTAGACTGGATAAAGAATAAGAATATTATTAAGCACACCCCTCCCTTACGGTCGGGGTGGCTTTTTTATCATACTGTGAATTCAATACCATCAAATCCATAATCCTTAGCATCACCAATAGCCATTTGTATCTGTTGCGTACTATTGTGAGAGTTGAAGCCATCACCAAGAGGATAGAATCCATAAGGTTTATTATCATCGTGGAGGAAGAGATTGAATCCAGTAACAGTGCCTTGAGTTAACAGTTTAGCTTGAGCGTTTGCCATAAGATTATCCTTATTTTACAGTTGTTATTTTAGGTAGATATACAATAGTGACGCATAAATCATATGTGCCCATTTGACAAGTATCCATTGATATTACTTTACCAACGTAATCAGTTAGCAGTTTATCGAGATCCCGCTCCACGTGTGAAACAGGCCCTCTGATTATTTTACATTCCATACCGCCCCCTACAGTCTACTTAATGTAAACCAGTTAATATCAGACTCACAACATATTATCCATTGTCTCATTTCATTTTTGCTTGGATTACCTGGGTAGTTACCATTTTGCATAATAGGGATAGATAATGATTTGATAGGATTGCGACCTAACATTGAATCCGTCCACGAATCATATATCTTATAAGTATGATGTGTATCGGTGATGTCTGACGCGTGAAGGTTAACGTGATATTCCATATTATTCATTAACATTGGAACTACACACATAGTAGCACAAAACCCGAACATAAATATAAAGATCCTGAAATTAGACATTTTTATTCTCCATTGATTTGATTACAACAATTATGATAGCAGATATAACATTAGACATAAATAGTGATAGTGACGCACCCATTGTTCCAGATAAGCCAAGAGCACCCATTAAGAACATAGTAATACTAAAGTCAATAACAAATGGTATAGCGTTCCTTGCTCTAACTAATACTTGGAATATAAAGTTAATAGCTTGAGCGAGTTGTTTACAGAGACTTATTATAGCTTGAATGAAATTTAAATCTTCTGTGTTTGTTGCTTCTGGTAGTTTAATATCCTTGAATGTCATAAGGAATGGTTTTAGTTCAACGCCCCATAATATAATAGTGACAGTTGCATTAAACATTAGGAATATCATTGTCCAGATATATGCGGGTACAGCTAAGACTACTTCAGCCATTTTATTTTATCCTTGACTTATTGGTTAGCGTTAATTATTTTAAAGATATGATAGATATATAACTGATAGGGAGGCTTTCACCTCACTATCCTTTATAAACTGATTAGTTACGTTCTTTGATCATATCATAATTAATACCAAGTGCTTCGTAGAACTCTTGAGTTGTTTGTTCTTCACGAGGATGAATACAGCTAGTTTGCTTTGTTGTAAACATACTTGAAACTTCATCCCACTTCTTAAACTCTTTCTTGTATGCTTTCTTGAAAGTATCATATTCTTCTTCAGTAACACGAATTAAGGTTGTTTCTGGTTCATCAGCATCAAGATTGAGATCCATAAGATACCATTTATCCTCCATACCCCATACTTCACCAGTTGCTTTAGTAGCGGGCATAATCTCAGTGGACATAACATCTTCTTTAAGATCTTTGAATTCGCCATCACGATAGTCTTTGAAATCATCTTGAAGTGCAGTGAACAGTGACAAAGCAGACTTCTTATTAATATCAGTATTTAATGATTTAAGACCTTGACCAATTTTTACAAGAGCAGGTGCATTATTGCTGATAAGGTTAACGATAGCTTCTTCATTTTCACATACAGTTAAGAGTGCTGTATTCGTGGCACCATTCATCCCTTTAGCCCATAACCCAAACGCACTATCAATGATTTCGCCAACGTAGCCAGTTGATGATTCGACTTGCTCACCCATACCATTTACAGTATCACGTTGAGTGTAGTAATACTTTTTGAGCTGTGCAATTTCAGATTTAACACGTTGTTCAACTACAGTCCTTGTGATAAGGTTAGTGAGCGTGTTTGAGCCAGATACGATTGCTGAACTAATTTTTGTAAAGATATTCATAATGTCCTCCACGAACATAAAATTAATAATAAGATTAAAGTGGGACACCACCGTAGACAGTTGCCTAGCCCAGCTTATTAGCCTGCTACATAACTTATCCCCCAGTGATGTCCTAATTAATACTATTATCTATTCCAAGGCATTGTGATACCAGCACGAGTAGCAGCAGCGCCAAAGAATGAACCAACAGTCTTTACGATAGGAGCGGCTTTTTCACCGAACCACTCACCAGCTTCAGTTGCAGTTGCAGGCATAATAGCTTCAAAGTCAATTCTCAATGCTTTAAGTTGAGGTTTGTATGACTCTTTCAAAGACACAAGTTCGAAGTTTGCATCCTGTTTGATTTTAAGAGCTTCGATTTTAGTACCAGCGTCTTTAAGTGCAAGAAGTTCTTTGTCATTGATGTGCTGTTTACCAAGAGCGATCTCTTTCTTGAGGAGAGTAATTTCAGATTTATTGATCGTTTTGTTCTTACGTTGCTCTTTAGCCTGCTCAGCATAACAATCAAGTGAAGAGTTAGAATTAGATGCTGTTGCTTGTGCTACGATTGCTTGCATTTCTGCTTCGGTATACGTTTTAGCCATTGTGTTTTCCTTTGATACATTATTATTAGAATTAGTTTGTACAACTGGCGCTACTGTTACTGCTGGTACAACTGGTACTGAATTAGGAGCTTGAGTCCTATTGTTGTTGTTGTTGTTCTTTTTCTTCTTTGACATTTTCAACCTTCTTTCGTTCGTTTACACTGTTCATTTTAAACCGCGTATAAAACATTATGAACTTACTACTTATTGTATGTCCGTGTGCTTTACACCAATTTTCAAATTTAGTTTTGTTATGACTACGAGCATATAACCCAACTGGTCTTATTAATACTCTATCAAGTTTATTTTTCTCAACATATAACTCAAAGTTTTTTAATTCACTTACTGAGACATATCCTGCAAAGGCCATTATTTCACTATTGACCTCTATAAGAACTGTTAATAGTTGATCTTCGAAACATTCTAGTGCGGAGTACTTCTGATATACACCTTTCATAGTGTCCTCTTAGTTATTCCAACCAGCACAATGCCAGTTTGAGTTAGTATTAATGGTTGACGTGAGTGACTGACCAGATAGTGATATGTTAGCATTTGAACAAACCACGTTTCGACTCCGCTTTTCACCTACAATGAGTTGAGTAGACCGTTCATTACGATCTATATCTCTCATTATATCTGCGTACATCTTCTGGTGTTTACTAATTTTTAATACCATAATTAACTCCTAATTTGAGCGTCTAATTTAATTGCTTGAAGTAATACAGTGAACATCTTTCGCATATTACTCTCCATATCCTTCTAAGTAACGTCCTTCTTCAATTTCTAAATCTCTATCTGATACTATAGCTGCGGCTTTCTTCTCTTCTAGAGTTTCTTCTTCTGTTTCTACACAGATTGGGAATACTTCATACGTTCCATTGTATGGTTTTGGACCACTATCCCACGCCTCGTCTTCAGTTTTATATGTCTCACCGTAAGGTTTTTCATATATATTAAACTTCCTGTATCCTTTTAGCTCCTTGGTACACGTAGTGGCATCACAACATTTCTGACACCAGTCATTGTTCTTGTCCATTTTACTTCTCCTTTATTAATTTTATATATAATATATTTATTATATTTATTTTTATAATATTTATATTTTTATATATTATATTTTATTATATTTTCATTTATTATTTTGTTTTTATTTGTGCGGAGCACTAGAGCGTAGCGAATTATTTGCTTTTAGAGCGCAGCGACTTGCTTTTTGCTTTTTTAGAGCGAAGCGACTTGCTTTTTGCTTTTTTAGAGCGAAGCGACTTGTGTTTGAGCGCAGCGAGTATATATTCTGCGGAGCTAATAAGCTTAGAAAAGAGGACCGTGTAGATCCCCTAAACAAAGACTATCAACTACTAGATATTACTAATATCCAAATCATATTCATCAGCCACAATAGTATGGTCAAGAACATCAACATTGATATCATCATATGTCATCTCTGAAAGCTCCTTCATTGCGTTGTTAATTACTTTAATTTTGTTAACAATATCAAACAGTTCTTTTTGAAGTGGTATAAGATGTCCATAACGGCTTCCAAGAACCTCTTCAATATTACGATCAACTACTGCTGTAATGTTGCGACAGTTCTTTTCTTTCTGAATATCACCAGCTTTAATTGCAGCTTCGAGTTGAGTTTTACCATAAGGTAGAAATGTCTTCTCTGGAAAGTTGTTCTTTGTGCGAATGCGGTTAAGTACATCCTCAATGATAGGTTGACGTAATTCATATGTCCACTGACCACTGTCTTTGTATGTAATATATACGATGTTTGTATACACTTTATCACCTACAGTGTTTTCCTCTGTCATGCCTGACTCTTTGAAAATGTTAACGATTTCATTCTTGCGAGAGTATAGCTCTTTCATTGTAAGCATCTTTGGCTCCTTGGTTGTTGTTTTATAATAGTCTGAAATTATCCATTCATCACGTTCATCATAGATAACCATTGAGTCATCTTTGCGTTCAACTGATGTGTTATTTTTATCATTCATTGCGAGTTCTACTTTAGCTGCTGTCCACATACCAATATTGTTTCCATTTTGAAATACTTTAAATTCAATCATCTTGTAATCCTTTATTATTATTATTATTATCATTATAATGTGTGTGTAATAATGAAGTGTTGGTATTAGGTTATATTAGAGTACTTGTGGTACAGTAATAGTTCCCTTTGCGTCGAATGTCATGAGGCTTTCAAAATCACGATATCCAGACTCTACAAATGTTTGTTCAACTTCACGCATTTCCTTTTTGTACTGTTTATCACCAAAGATAGCATCAAGAGCACGTAAGAATGTTGCTTTATTAGCCGCTTCCTCACATGTGCCTTCATCCATATATCCATATTCACTATACTCTGCTTGATAACAGTTTACATGATTACGATATGACTCATCTTGCTCATTCATACGATCAGTGTAGTCAGTGTAGTCAGTATCCCATGGATTGATATCAAACTCAGCAGCACAACCAGTGATAACTTTCATATTAGCCAACTCATCAACTTCAACATCATCAGCTATATCCTGTTCAACACCTGCATTATTACGAGCAAATGATGTATCATTCATCCCTGCTTCAATACTAATATCTAGATCAAAGTCTGTAAGATCAAAAGATGTATCAACATCAACATCAATAATGAAATCATCAGCAGCCCGTTGAATATCAAGATCAAGAGAAGTAACACTATTCCAATCCCTGTATTCACCAGTTATACGTGCCATTGTTTTACCATTTACAACCTCAGTTTTACCGTCAAAGATGTATTTGATACCATCAGCTCCACAAGTAGTCCACTCACGCATTTCACGTTGTACATCGAAGGCTTTGATACCAAGATGCTCAAGATGTGATTTAGTACTATTAACACGAACCATATCACTACCACAACAACTACAAACAGCAACACTATCTTCCTTATCACCCAAGAAATCGATTGCAACAGTTGGATACGCAGTATATATCTCTTTGATGCCAGCAATAACATCTTTGATACCTACTTTATCTCCTTCTACATTATGCATATCAGCATGTTTAGCTACGATTGGGTTAAGTGTATCAGCCCACATTGTTTTACCAGTGCGATGTGCGTCCCAGAACATAGAACGTAGTTTAGCATGAATAGTTGAGAGTTTATGATAACGTTTGTGATCTCCACCCATCATCTCTATCTCTAGTTTGAAATCTGGAAAGTTAAATACACGACCTTCAGTATTAGTGAAAGTTAATGATTTGACAGTTGTAAATACGTTAGAGAACTTATCAGAAAATCCAGTATCACCATCATATGCAACAGCATCCTCTTTAACGTAATCGATATCGATTGATGGGAACTCTGATGCCATGATGTTGTAAATGATACCAGCTTTAGCATTGAGTTTAGTCTTTGCCAAGTTAAGATCCATTGCGTCACCAAACCCATTATTATTTAAGTCATTGAACATTTCAGTGATATACTGATTAGACTCTTTACCACTACACGCGTAGTCATAACATGTACCATCATACTCAAATTCCATTACACTGTTCATACGTCCACCTTTGTTAACTTTAACTTCAACCTTATTTACTGCCATGTCAACCATCTCTACCTCTACCTTGTTAATAAATGCAAATACGTCCATTTTTAAATACTTCACCAAATCATTCTTCCAAACCCAATTACGACCAATCGTATACTTAAGTTTAGTTTCAGTTACAAGTGTTGGGAAATCAATTACTAATTCTACGAAGCTCATTACTGTCTCTATTTTATTCTGTCTCATCATAGTCTCCTTGACTATTTATTATTTATTCAGTTAGGTAACGCGTGTGTGTGATGAATCAGTATTAAATTACTGTAGATATATCCATATCATATGAATCAGATGTAATATCAACATCAATCTCCATATTATTAAGTTCTTGAATTGCTTCTTTACGAGCTTTCATTTCAGCAAAGTTAGCACGTATTTCAGCTTGCAACGGAATTAAATGACCATAGCGTCCACCTAATACTGATTCAATTTCTTTATTCACTACTGCCGTAATGTTGCGACAATTTTTTGCTTTTTGTGTATCACCTGCCTTTTCAGCTTGTTCAAGTTGCGTTTTACCATATGGAAGAAATGCATTGGTTGGCATGTTGTTCTTCTTCCTGATGCGGTTAAGTACATCTTTGATTATTGGTTCTTTTAATGTATAAGTCCAATCACCACTGTCAGGGTAAACAACATATACTGGATTAGTGTACGTTTTAGTGCCTACTGTTTTAACTTCTGTCATTTGAGACTCATCAAATATAGCGATGATTTCTTTATTGCGTGCGAATAATTCTTTTCCTGTTTTCATAACATTTCCTTTGTTACTTTTAATAATTCTATTAGTAGTACAAGTTTTAACGTGCTTTGTCCGTACTTTTCACGTGTATATTTAATTACTTAGAGTGTTTGACCTACTACCTACTACATACCAGCCCATATACACAGACATGATACATACACTACCACTGCACTACACACGCCTGCTACGATACCTGCTACTATACGGTTGTTCATACGCCGTGCTGTATCCTTAGACTTCTTATTCCACTTAGCTGCTGATGACATACCATACACACACTCATTCAATACTGACATACACATACTCCTTACTATACTGTTAATACTACACCACATGCATACACTCATACACACATGGCCACTACACACACACAAGAGAGATACACATTCATGTACCCCCCTATACACACACACACACGCCTATTATATACTAGAACAGCACACTCATAAGCCTAGCTATAAGCTCATCTTTACTGTTAACACATACATCAGGCTTACGTACACCATCATACCATTCATTACATACATTGTTAATATCAATCTTGTACTGATAGAGGTCTCCATCATTCATCAACATAGATACATACTCCATACCAAAGTCACTGATCACTCGTACATCTTTAACCATTGTGCTCTTCTGAGCCATAGTTATAACAATGTAATTAACTTTGTCACGCTTTGTAATACGTTTCATAATATTTCTCCTTAAGAAGTAGGCTTATTAAACCTATAAGATATTGCCATTATTGGCACACGTTTAGCCTCGATAGGGTGGGCTCGAAACGTCAGTTATAATTATTAGTACAATAAAATAACCTGGTACTCAAAAGATAATGTTTTTTACCTATACCCCTACACACCCCTCCACCACATAATCTGACAATATTAGCGTATATTTCTCCATTTAGGGATACTCACCCATACGGCGGGACCAACATTTCCTGAAAATAAATAATATTTCCCAGTATTTAATAAGGGTAACGGTACACTTCGAAAGGACCAATGAATCTTTTTTTTATTAAATAAACGTATAATAAGGTTGACAATGTTAACGCATTGTTATATCTTATAAGGAGATACACATGGAAACGATTACAAAAGTACTAAATGAGTTGTACAAGGGAATTGATGCTCAGAGTGATGCTGAGGACAACACAGCGGCTCAGGGCTGCGTAGATTACGCTATCGAGCTACTAAGTGAGGATGAGACGGAATACGGCAGTCACATGGTGCGTGAAGAGCTTCTAGGAGTTATATCTAATTTGACAATATCGACGATTGAAGATGCGATATATGAGTTAGAAGTAATATTAAATGAACTATAAAGGATATATCTATGGCTGATAATAAAAATGATGATGAAGATAATGCGAATATTGGTTTTTTTGCTAGTCTTTTAAAAAGCATATCTAGTGCTAAAGATGTTAGAGATGCAGCTACGTCCAATTTACAAAGTGATAAGGATAACGCAAAAGAAGATGCTATAGCTGATATGGAACGTGAGGGTGTTGATACTGACCATATTCGTGGAATGACTGTTGATACTATGACATTGGATGAGTTATCTATTATTAGTGATCCTGTAGATATGATGAGTAGTGTGATGCCTGGTAGGGTTATGGATTTTAG
>Ga0233414_10000729_pt1 | contig 13207 bp, 12 predicted proteins | sample Na_anoxic_10_MG_FD_189020 | JGI IMG/M metagenome (GOLD analysis project Ga0233414, IMG submission 189020) | Seawater microbial communities from Saanich Inlet, British Columbia, Canada - Na_anoxic_10_MG | ecosystem: Environmental > Aquatic > Marine > Inlet | place: Canada: British Columbia...
GGGAGTTTCTCAGGCCGATATATATTAATGATAAAATAACTCCAAAATGCTATTTTGTTGGGTTTGATACCAAGAGCAGTAAGTTCGCCGGAAAAACCGTCTTTGAATATCAAAGGTTTGAGTATTGGAATCAGAGGGACGAACTGGTATCCAGAGGATACAATTTGCTTGTCAGATATGAGAGGCAGACAGCAAAGAAGAAGACAGCAGAGGGGACAGGCAAGTATGATCATATCCAGGTGCCTCACCCATGGACCCCTGAGGAACAGGCCAAGGTTGACGAAGATTGTCTTGCAGAAGAAATACGTGGTCCTAATGCTCGATACTGGGAAGATGTGAATGTGGATGATGAACTGACGCCAGTAGTAAAAGGAGTATTTGGATTAACTGATATGATAGCCTATTGCGTGGGGGCAGCCCCTGTAGTGATAGCGGCTCACGGTGTTCAACTGCGTAATTACAAAAGGCACCCGGCATGGGCATTCCGTGATCCGGTCTTGGGAGCATGGGAACCGGTCTATGGAGTGCATTACCTGGTTCCGGCTGCCAAGGGAGTTGGGGCAATTTATGCGTATGATGTAGGTGTTCAGAGGAATTGCTGGATAGCTAATTTGTTTTCTAACTGGATGGGTGATGAGGGCTGGTTGAAATCTCTTTCAGCACAATACCGTCAGTTTGTATATCTTTCGGACGCTGTATGGTTCAAGGGTAAGGTTATAAAAAAGTATGTTGATGAGAATGGAGAGTATTGTGTGGATATCGAGGCCCATGGTGTCAACCAGAGGGGGGATGATACTATCCCTACTGATGCCACAGTTATTCTTCCATCTAAGGAACATGGAACCTCGCCAGTGGAAAAAAGATTACCACAAAAGGAATATCGCGGAACTGGCAAGGATGTCTATTTTTAAATTAGAGAAATGGTTAGGAAATAGTTAGTAGGGGGAAAATAATGGATATTAAGAAATTAAATTTTAGAAGTTATGAAGAGGCAGAAAAAAATTTTAAATGGAGTGACAGGTGGGAGGTCTTTGATAGGGATAGGGATCATTTGAACATTGCCCACGAATGTATAGAGCGCCATCCCAAAGACAACATTGCAATCAGGCTGAAGAGGGATGATGGCGGTACGGAAGTCTATACCTTTGATCAATTATCTCGCTGGACCTCGCAATTTGCCAATATGCTGGAAAAGATTGGTATTGGTCAGGGAGACCGTGTAGGTATAATCCTGCATCAGTCTCTGCCGTACTATGTCAGCTTCTTTGGCTGCTTAAAGAGGGGTGCAGTGGCAGTACCCTGTTATGCACTCCTGGGTCCGGATGGTATTGAGTATCGCCTTAAGACCGCTGAAGCAAAGATGGCCATTGTAGCCAAAAATAGAGCGGAAATAGTAAAGCCCGGGCTCGTTTCCCATGTGATAATGGCTGAAGATCTTATAGATAAGATTGAAAAGGAAGATGATAAATATGAGACTAATACATGTGCCGATACCCTTGCCCTGATACAATTTTCCAGTGGCACTACGGGGCAGCCTAAACCATTGTTATATAACCATTCTGCTATATCTGTGACTGCTGTTTTCGGGAAGTTATGGGCCGGCTTGCGAGAAGGCGATAGATATATGTGCACTTCGTCTCCCGCGTGGGGGCATGGTATATGGTATGGCACGGTTGCGCCGATGATATTTGGCATTGGCATAGGTGCTTTTTCGGGTAAATTTGATCCGGTAGTCTTCATGGAAGGCCTCGAAGAATTTGAAATTAACGTCGTGTCCGCAATTCCCAGGGTCTATCAGATGATGATGGAGAGCGGCAAATTTGATGACTATAAACTGAAATTAGAACGCTGTACCTATACGGGATCAAATATGGAAAAGGAAATTGAACAATTCTTCCTGGACAAGCTCGACGTGTATATCGGGGCCAATTACGGCAATACCGAAAGCGGTCCCATTGTCATTGATTTTGCATTTGATGATTGGAAGCCTATGATTGGCAGTTCAGGAAAGCCGATGCTTGGGGTCAAGTTGGGAATATTAGATGAAAATGATAAGGAGCTGCCCCCAAATAAGACAGGACAGGTTGCAGTATGGCGGAAAGGACAATGGAACGGTATTGGTGATTACGGATATTTTGATGAAGATGGTTACTTCTGGCCTCAGGGCAGGAGTGACGATGTTATAAAGTCCTCAGGGTACCGAATTGGGCCTTTTGAGATTGAAAACAGCCTTGAAAAGCATGAAGCGGTTGAGAGGGCAGCTGTGGTTGGTAGCCCGCATGAAGAACTTGGTGAACTTGTTAAGGCCTTTGTCATATTAAATAAAGGATACGAGCCAAACGATAAACTGGTAAAGGAAATACAGCTCTTCGTCAAAACACACTTGAGCATGCATGAGTACCCCAAGGAAATAGAATTTATTGATGAGGTGCCTGAGACACCGGATGGTAAGTTGAAAAGGAAAGTCCTCAAGAGAAAAGAATACGAAAAAAAAGGAGTCCCATTACCAGGTTAATATACTTACGCTCCTGTATTTCATAAAACAATTACTGCTAACTAATGGAGGTGATCCATGGATTTTGAATTAAACGAAGTTCAGACACTAATGGCTAATACAGCCGAAAGATTTGCTCAAAAAGAGGTAGTTCCGTGGCTTGAGAGAGAGGGGAAAGCCCAGGAAATGATACCAAAGATGGGAGAAGTGGGTTTGTTTGGATGTGCCTTTCCTCCGCGGTTTGGTGGGAGCCAGGCAGGTTTTCTTGCACATTCTGTAGTTTGCGAAAAGATATCCACCATAGACTCAGGGCTCCGTTCCGGTTTTAATCTCCAGGCCATGACTGGTTCATACCCTATTATGGAATGGGGAACAAAGGAGGCACAGGATAAATATATCGAAGCTCTTATAACAGGACAAAAGGCCGGCTGTGTCTGTTTCTCAGAACCAAATGCTGGTTCAGACCTGGCAGCGATGGAGACAAAAATAGAGGATAAAGGGGACCATTTCTTGGTTAATGGTTCTAAGACATGGATCTCTAATGGCACTTTTGCAGATATTGGAATTGTTTACGGAACCATTGATCGTAGCCTTAAGTACAAGGGGATAACTGGGTTAATAGTGGAGACAGATCAAAAGGGCTGGCAGCCCAGCGAGATAGATAAACTTGGGGACAAAAATTCACCTATTGCCGAGATTTTTTTGGAAGATGTAGTGGTCCCTAAAGAAAACCTCCTTGGGGAAGTAGGGGAAGGTTTTAAAGTGGCTATGACGGCATTAGATCGTGGACGTATAAGTGTATCCAGTGGTGCCGTGGCTGTTGCACAGGCCTGTCTTAATGCCTCAGTCAGATATGCCAATGAAAGATCTCAGTTTGGCCAGCTCATCGGAAAATTCCAGATGGTCAAATCAATTATAGCTGACATGGCAGCCCATGTAGAGGCTTCCCGCTACCTGGCGCACAAGGCCGCCTGGTTGAATGACCAGGATCGCCCATTTAGCAGGGAAGTGGCTATTGCCAAATACTTTGCTGGTGAAACAGCCGTTAAATGCGCTGGTTGGGCAATGGAGATCCATGGAGGCATGGGATATTCCCTTGAGATGCCCGTGGAGAAGTATTATCGAGACGCCAAACTCTACCAGATTGGAGAGGGCACGGCAAATATTATGAAGCAGATAATTGCAGATGATGCCTTGGGATACAAGACTGCTAATCGGCCTCGACTCAAAGTGCCGAGCCAGTTTATGGACTTAGAGTAGAATCCTGGTTTAATCGCCACCAATAAAATAGCCTTCAGGGTCAAATGCCCTAAGAATAACCAGATCCTCTAAAGAAGGTGGCGGTGTTTCTGTTATTTGTGGTGATATCTTGAGTTCCCAGCCGCAATTTTCGCGTATTTGTTTAATTATATCCTGTGAATCGGAAATTTTTGGGTTTGGGAAATAACTTGTCAGGATAAATTCGCCATTTATTCTCTCAAAAATACCCATATCAGATACTATCGCCGACATTTTGTCTCCGGGGCAAGTAATGTAGGAAACCTTTGGCACAAAACGCCTTGCTGACTGGGGGATTACTACTAATACTTCATTAGCATTGCTGGCATCATTACCGCCACCAGACCCAATGATATATGATGTGTCTGAGATTTTTGTGGAATTGAGATTTCCATACTGGTCGACTTGGGCGGCGGATAAGATGCTCATATTTTTGCCTTTGTGATTGCCGCCAATGAATATTCCATAGGCATTTAGACCATTGGTTGTCATTCGAGCACTCATTATTGTAGGCAGGCTGCACAGTTGGGGATCGCCAGGGGAGGGTGAAAACCCATAAATTCCAGAACCGATCCAGAGGTGGACATCATAATTTTCTTTTTTTAAATCATAGTAGGCCATCCATCCCGGTAAACCTGACGTGCCTATCCCGCACAGCACACCATCATAATTATTTTTCAAGATCAGCTCTTTTGTTTTCTTTGCTGCTGCTATAACCATCATTTCTCGCGAGTTATATTCGGGACTATAAGACAGGGCTTTAATATCTAAGTTATCTCTCCAATCTTTCTTCTTTCCCTTTTCTTCTAAAAATGAAATTCTTTTGCTGCCCAATTTCTTTAAGTAATCATCATGAGTAGCACAGTCTAACACCCAATTCTTTATCCAATTGTCCAGGCCTTGAGGATCCCGAGAAACTCGTACACGTTCCCTCGTGAACTCATAGTCTTCAGCATAGGGCTGAAATTGATTTACACCATAATCAGTTACCATGCCTTGAGGGTGTGCTCCAAACGGTGCCAATGAAACAGAGTTTACAATCCCTGCTGGAATGCCAACCAAGGCTGAATGTTCTCTTATAAATTGTGTGGAAACGATATTTTCTACAGTTACTATAACGCCATTTTTACTTGCTTTTGCCCCATGGGTGTACTCTCCAGAAACTACACAGGGAGCAACGATTGTATTACCGGCAGGGTCAGATGCCCAACCATGGATTAGGGCAATATCCGGTTTGAGTGCTTTCATCAGATTAATCTGTTTACCACTACCAAAGGGATCTAGCATCTGGCAAAAGGTCTCTGCGTTTTCTTGAGCCATGCTGCTGTCACCAATGGAATTAGTTGGTGTAAATGGCACGTCAAGAGCGCCGGCAAGTAAGCGTTGATTGAGAGTACAGAGGCTCCAGTTTTCGATTTCAATTGTATTGTTCTTGAAAGCATTTCGAATTATAGGGCTTGGTGCTGAAGTTGGGAAGAATTCTGTGCAGGAGGCGGTTACGATATTCTTAATTAATCCACAATGGACGAGATTCAAGGCCTGTTCCATTACAAAAAGCATAACCATAGTAAAGTCGGATTGACTACCGCGGAATTGTCTGATGAGCTCACATATTAGGGCGTTAGCTCTCTCACCTAAATACAGTGTCATCCCTGGCTTCACATTGCGTTTTATGGCCTCGCTTAAGTCAATAACTTTATTTTTGCCTTCGTGCTCTTTTAGAGTAAAGGTCTTGTCTAAGAAGCTTTCCCATTTGTCAGACACTTTTTCTTTCTCGCCTCCTTCTTGCTTTATTTTTTGAAATAATGTTAAAATGTCATAACTATTCAGGTGGATAGGCTGAAGACTTGCCCGCCAGACGTATGGCGGGTAAAAAGACTATTAGGTAAAAGCGAGAATACGGCGCATTTTGAAGCTATGTTTGGTGCAATAACCGGTTGTTTCCGCCAAAGTACGGTAAGCGTGTGCTTCTGACCCCTTTAACCTTCAGTCTAAACAGCTTCAACCTGACTACGTGAGTAGTCACAAAATGTCTACTTCTATTTTTACTGATTAATAGTGATGAACTCGTAAAAAGTCGAATCTGTGACGGCAATGTAAAAAGCTCCAAGTTCAAGGCGCGTAAATCGTGAGGAATGAGGCGTACATATAAGTACGTTGCAATGACGAGCGATGTAGCGCAACGCAGAAATTGGACTTTTTACGAAGCCGTCAATAGTGGTACCCTACCAATTTCAGTCTACTCGTTGGAGAAGCCGTAATGTTTTTATTTAAATAGTCAGTTTGGGAGGCCTGAGTTATGAACAAGTATCGCAAGTCTATTATTAGTTACTTAATTTTTATCCTATGTATTCTAATACCAGCATCTTGTTTTTCTGAAATCTATAGGTGGGATGATTTCACGAAACCATTTAAGGAGAAAATGAATTTTATCGACATATCAAGTCCCGCTAAGGTTGAAGTAAATTTGCCTGAAGCTATTATCGAGAATTATAAAACAATACTTTTATTTATTGATAGCAATATTGTTGATCTAAGCTGTTTCCCAGTGCTTTATCTAAATGATCATAAATGTGCAACTTATTTATTCGGTCAAATAAATGGTACAAATACAGATAAGATAAAAATAAAAACAGAATACTTGAAACCAGGCCTTAATACGCTGCACTTTGAAAACAGGAAATTCGATGGTATATATTTTATAGATGAACTTCGTTTTGAAGTAACAGGTTCATATAAATGAAAAGCCGATTTGCCTATTCTTTTATGGGCATTTGAGGCATTTGTGGTTGTTTCATTTCCTTATATCCTGATGGAAGTTTAAAAAGGGAGTCCTTCACACCTCCTTTCTTAATGTCCTTCAACTCTGAAACAAACTCACCCATCATAGCGCTCTTATTTATCATTTTTATTGGATAGTTCAGCTTTTTTGCGAACCATTGTGTCATAGTACCCATTTGTTTATTCTTATAGGTGATCAAATACTTGTCGCATTTATAGCCGTTTATTGTTTCAGTCCCTACGCGCTTTATTTGAGCTTCCATGGGCCCCTGTTGCATCCCCAAAAAGTTATCCGGCCTGAAACTCTTTCCCTTTGTCTTTATTTTGTTCTTTATATAGGTCTTGTTTGCCGGTATAAGGACCCAGCTGAAACCTTGGTCCAGATCCATAATTGTTACCATTTTCCCCATTTGGCCACCAAATTCCTGCCGCATCTTTTTTCCTTTGACCCAAACTTTACCTTTGCCGGACATCGTACTGCCTTTCATAATAAAATCAGCGGAGAACTCGGATGCAAAAGATATCCCTGAGAGAGCAACTACTGCCAAAAAACCCATAAAAAACATAAACAATCTTAATTTTAACTTAATATACATTATTTTTCTCCTTCCCATCAATAATTGATGAACTCGTAAAAAGTCGTCACGCCGGCGCAGATCCCGGATCGAGTCCGGGAGGGGTCCAGGTCAGTCATAGGTTCCTTAAAACACTGGATTCCGGCTTTCGCCGGAATGACGGAAAAGGGCATTTTCCGACTTTTTACGAAACCATTAATAATTAGTATTCCTCTCCAATTTAGTTGAACAAAAACCGCCAATTCTTTTGGAGATGACCCTTAAATATTTCCTTTGTGGCTTTATGTCTTTGTGGCAAATGAATTTTGGTCCCGGCTTGCCCTGTCCCAGACCGATCACCATACGGCCATGTCTGTTATATTTTTAAAGCGCCAAAATGTTACCTTTTATGTGAAAACGGCTTTATATACTTCCCCCATAGTAAATTTCAATCCTTGCCGCCAGGCGTCTTCCCATCTTTTTGTCTTGTCAACCCATCCCTGTTTTGATGTGCCTGGTGGAATATCATCCCAAACAGGCTTACCGGGGTAATTAATAACAATGTCACCATTCACATACTTTTTATTTGCCTCATCCCATTCTGCCTGTTTGAGCTGCATCGCATTTCCAAACCCCAGTTTCATCAATGTCAATAATCTGTTTCTCCCACCTCCCACGGCCAGACATTTTGCTTCTGGAAGATAATGCATCCGGACAGGCCCCTCTATTACAAACTCTGAGAAATACTTCTTTTCATATAAACGAAACTTTGTAATCCAGGGAATTTTCCCGTCTGGCTTTTCAAAATCCCATTTGAGAGAACGAAGATCAGCGATTTCATTATTACCATGTTGATCAAGATGCTGACCCATTGGAAAAAGGGTCACCTCTTGCCCGTCTGAAGTAAACTTAAAAACATCATTTCCGGGCAATCCACTTTTTAAAGCAAGCGCATCAAACAAATTGTATTCGGGATGCTTTTTATTACAATACGCTCCGTGAATAGTCCTGAAAAAGCGTCCAATCTTTAGCTTTTCAACCATGATGTTGAGTGTTTTCCAGTTCATAGATATAGCCTCAGTGGTTTTTATGGACTTCTTTAGAAAGGGCTGTTACAAACATTTCCAGTGTTTGATACCGCTCTTCTGCCATTTTTAAACCGAGTTTTGTTTTCATATTAACTTTGATGTATTCTGCTGTTTTAAGCCAATCATTAAATTCAGACACAGCATCAAAACTGTTTTTCCCTTTAAGCGGCAAGATCATCGCTTTATGGAGAATGATTGAAGCACCCAATTTCGATAGTTTATCGGCATCCCAGAGGATGCAGGCTTCTAAGGTTTCAGGTACTGATTCATCCCATCCCACATGTGTAGTAATGGCATATTTTACTTTATCGATTTTTTTCTGAGGGAAATTGGTATTTAATAAAATTTCTTCTGCCATTTGTGCGCCAACCTTTGCGTGCTCCTTTTCAACAATACTGCGGCCTATATCGTGAAGTAGAAGGGCAGCTTTCAGAATCTCCATATCTGCTCCCAATTTATTTCCTATTTCTATGCCGATAGAGAGAACCAATTCAGTGTGCTCTGCCCGATAATTAAAGGTAAAGTTATTCCATGAAAAATTGCGTATCTTTTCTTTAAGGATTTTTCCCCACGTTTCATTCGCTATTTGTTTAATTTGTGTTTCCCAATTCATCGTTTTTTTAATGAATAATCTTTCGTAATGATGTAATCAACTTGATCTCTTAGTTGACTAATGGCTTGATGTTCCTTTTCAAGTACTTTCAATCTAAATTCATCTACAATTTCCTTACCGCGCGCAGCCTGAAAATCCTTTGTATCATGATAGGTTAAATCAATAAATATCTTATATGTCACATTTAACATCGGTGCATATAATCCTTCGCAAATTAAGACTTGAATACCCTTAAAATCAACAAGTAACTTATGAGCAGAAGAGGTAATAAATTCTAAAATCGGCACTAAAATATGACCATTCGATTTAAATTTTTTCAATACATAGCTTAATTCATCAAAATCTATTTCAGGTGGTCCAATAGAAGCTAAATTTGTCTTCTGCCTTAATTCATTCCTTTCTTTATGAGGCAACGCAAAAAAATCATCGGAATGAACGATGAACGATTTCAACTTTTTTTCTGATTTAAACAAATTCTTAGCAATCAGATGACTGATTTCAGACTTGCCTGCCCCAGATTCTGCACCTATTGCTATTGATATTTTTCCCCCTGTATACTCTTTCAGGATAAGATCTGTTATTTCACCAGCAGCCTTTTTATGACTATCGTTGATAACTAAAATGTCACCTAATGGCATAATGACCTCCTTTGAATTCACCTGCTGCTTTAGCCCTCTTTTAAAGCTTCTTTTATCGCCGCCCTGGCAAGTAGCCGGGTCGAGTCTAATGTCGGCAGAGGGCAATTGTTAGGGTCAACGAGGAGTGGAATCTCGGTGCACCCGAGTACCACCGCATCACAACCTCGTTCCTTGAGTTTCTGGATTACTTCATTGAAAAATAGCCTTGACTCTTCCATGAAAACTCCGTTGACGAGTTCCTTAAAAATAATAGTGTCAATTTTTTCCCTATCATCTTTATCCGGGATTTTACACGAAATCCCAAACTTTTCAAGAGTCTCAGGATATACAGGCCCTGTCATTAGATACTTGGTTCCTGTGATTGCCAAATTTCTGAATCCGCGGGATATGGCTTCTTGACCCACTGCTTCCGCAATGTGGAGCCAGGGAATTGGGGACTCCGATGTGACTAAATCGAATGCTTGATGGATCGTGTTGTCAGGGCATATGGCGAACTGTGCACCAATATCCGCAAGTTTCCGGACAGATGACAACATCAGATTGGCAACTCCCTGCCAGTTTTCAGAGCGGATATGAACCATATATTCGCCCAATGGGTGAGTATGCATCGATACATCAGGATGCATGTGCTCTCCCATCTGTGCCGGTGCTTCATTGCATATGGTTCGATAACAAAGTGAAGCCCCTTCGGCGCTGCATGCAACAATTCCTATATGTTTTGTCATATTCCTTCCTTCCTTTCTTTCACATAGGATTAACTTTCTTTCATTTATTATCCTCTTGTTATGTAACTCATTAAAAGCTTCTCTCGTAGTCTTCGAGTCATAAACAATCGAAAGATGATTTATCTTCGAAGAATCTTCTTCAAATTCGAATATATCGACACAGCTGAACGAGACTCTTTGTCCATTTTTAAGATTCCAGTCGTAGCGGAAATGGGCGGCATATTTACTCGAGTCTGAAACATCAACGAAGACACCATGTAATTCTATTTTTGAATCAGAGGTATCTTCAAAAAGCTGCTCGAAAAAATCAGTGGCTTTAACCTCACCATATAAAGGTGATGATACGGTTGCATTGTTCGTGAACAACTCAAGAATTTTGTTACAGTTCCCTTTCTCAAGGCCTCTTAAGTAGGCCGAAACTATTTTTTTTTGATTCATCAATCTACTCGCTGAAAATCAAATCTATGTATCTCTCAAGATATAATATTGCCCGATTTAGGGCTCGGTCAAAAATAACTTCGCAGAATTGACGCTCAGATTTAGGTCTGAGCGAGCCCTTAATCCCTATTTCAATTCAGCGATGCACTCTATTTCTATCAAGGCGTCCAGTGGCAGGCGGGCAACCTGAACAGTGGATCGGGCAGGCCTGTGATCGCCAAACTCATTTCCGTATATCTCATTAATAACTGGAAAATTACCCATATCAGAAATGAAGATCGTGGTTTTAACAACATTGGTAAGATCAAGCCCTGATGCTCCCAAAACCTCCCTGATATTTCTCAGCACTTGCATTGTCTGACTCTCAATGTCATCACCGGAAAGCTTTCCTGTTGACGGGTCAATCGCAACCTGACCGGAACAGAATAGTAAGTTACCCGATCTTACGGATTGAGAATATGGTCCTATTGCAGCGGGCGCTTTATCAGTCGAAATTATATCCATCTGGTTTCTCCTTTCATTAGCTGTGTAAAAAATAAACCTCCTGTTAAGAAGTAAAGTGAAAGCAATAAATATCTTAATAAAGGAGGTTTCAAATGAACGAGGTAGACAGTATCAGGTTAGAGCAATTCCGTCAACTGAAGAAAGCAATTCTGTTTTTAGTTTATATTGACACACTCATCTGATTTTGTTATGCTTTCTGTTCATTCCACCCTTAAATGAGTTGTAACCGTCTGGCGATAGGCGGTCTCGTAAAGCGTCAGTATACAAATCTTACTGGAGTGTCAATTGTATTTGGCGCTTCGTGTCTGGGAATGTAACATCCTGGTCAGGACATGTATCCCCAGTCACATAGTGAATTCGACGGGATGTAAATTAATCATCTTTTAACATCGACAGAAGGAGGAAAAAATGATTCAGTTATTAGAAGGAAGCGAAAGCAATGTGGTGGGAGTTGAGATCAGCGGTGAATACACAAAGGAAGATGTGGAGGAACTGGAAAAGCTATTTGAGGGCAAGATTGCCGAAGGACATGACCGTTTAAATCTTCTGTTCAAGATTGACAATCTGGACATAGGCAAAATTCATGTAGGGGCCTTCATAGAGGACTCCAAGTATGCACTGAAGCATATGGACCAGATGCGTCACCTCGCGATTGTAGGAGACAGTAAGCTGGAAAAGATCCTTATTGAATTTGACAACAAGCTGTTCGGAAAGAAGAAGAAAGAGCTCATTGAAAAATACTTTGATGTGGCGGATATAGACGAGGCATGGGAATTTGTCCGCAGTTGAACCGGCTTCACATCCCCTTTCTTAAAAAGTCAAAAAATTCTCTTTTCTGTCATTCCGGCGAAAGCCGGAATCCAGTAAATTCAATACGTTCTGGATGCCGGTCGCAGATCCTGTGATCAGCGGGGATCAAGTCCGGGAGGAGTCCAGGAATTCTGTAATGGTGTTTCTCGACTTTTTACGAGTTCATCAATTATTAAACGTTTTGGTGAAGGGATTGTTAAACGGATTGGGTTCACTCTTTCGCGGTCTTTTTGCCTTGGGCCTCTTTTCAGGTTTTTTTGATGCCTTCCTTGTTTTTCCCGGTTCCTGAACCGCGTCCTGTTTCATGGAAAGAGAGATGCGTTTTCTTTCCAAGTCTACGTCCAGCACCTTAACTGTTATATGCTGATGGACCTTGACTACCTCGTTGGGATCCTTAATAAACCGGTTCGCCATTTGGCTGATATGTACCAGCCCATCCTGATGAACACCTATGTCAACAAAAGCACCAAAAGCGGTGACATTTGTGACTACACCTGGCAAGCTCATGCCAGACTGGACATCTGCAATGTTTTCAATGCCCTCCTGGAATTTAAAACTTTCAAACTGCTTCCGGGGATCGCGACCGGGTTTGTCTAATTCGGCAAGAATATCGGTAAGTGTGGGGATCCCCACCCTGTCTGTCACATATCTATTCGGGTCGATCTTTTTCCTGAGCTCATCACTTTCAAGTAGATCAGTTACCCCAAAACCAAGATCCCCGGCCATAGCCTCAACAATGCCGTAAGATTCGGGATGGACCGCACTAACATCAAGGGGGTTATCCCCATTTCTAATTCGGAGAAAACCGGCTGCCTGCTCAAAGGCCTTCGGGCCAAGACGCGACACCTTTTTAAGTTCTGCCCTGGAGGAGAGAGCCCCGTGCTCATCGCGGTAGGTTATAATATTTTTAGCCAACTGTGGCCCAAGACCTGAGACATAGGTGAGAAGCTGTTGGCTCGCTGTGTTGATATCCACCCCCACAGCATTGACGCAACTCATGACCACATCATCTAAGCTTCTTTTAAGGGCCAGCGGGTTCACATCGTGCTGATACTGTCCTACGCCAATAGATTTTGGATCGATCTTAACCAACTCAGCCAAAGGATCCATAAGGCGCCTTCCAATGGATACCGCCCCTCTATAAGTCAGGTCCAGATTGGGAAACTCTTCCCTTGCTGCTTCAGAGGCGGAATAGATAGACGCACCGCTCTCATTGACCATTACCACCGGGGTGCTTTCCGAAAAAGGAAGAGTATTAATAAATGTTTCGGTTTCCCTCCCGGC